>OLWJ01000849.1_pt1 | contig 11576 bp, 8 predicted proteins | sample 1674291 | NCBI WGS metagenome assembly OLWJ01 (sample SAMEA103958159, study PRJEB25191) | human gut metagenome | biome: human-associated habitat [ENVO:00009003]; feature: intestine environment [ENVO:2100002]; material: feces | place: Germany | collected 2013/2015
CTGTACTTGCTGCGAATAGGTCATAATCATACTCTCCTTTTGACAAATGTCGCTTGGCGGGAACACGGCTGCGCCCTGCCGGCACAGCTCGTCCTCCCGTTTTGCATCGGCTGCGCGGGCCGCTCTCTCTTTCGGCCGCACAGCACTACCACGCATGATTTTATTATAGAGAATGCGCGCGCATTTTGCAAGACATTTCCGCCAAAAATCCGCAATTCTCTTTCTGGTCATTTACTTCTAACCGTCAATTCGTCCGCTTTCTGCCGGGCATTTGTCATTTTTCTGTCAACTCTGTCAGCAGGTCCGGTCCATGCCCTGCTGTCCGCGCCCAGCAGACGGTTCCACCGGCCGCAAGGCCCGGATGCAGGCAAAGCCGGCCCCGGCGGCTGCCACGGCCATCCAGTGTCGACCGGCTTCCAGCCCGAAGAAATTGGCTGCAAACGGAAAGGCAAGGCTGCCCACGCTCTGCCCCAGAGCCAGAAAGCCATAGTTGACCCCCGCGTGGGGGAAGCCGAACAGGTCGGTGGAAAGAGACGGCAGCACCGCCGCCAGCGCCGAGTAGCAGAAGGTGAGGCCCGCATAGCAGGCCACCACGCCCCACCCCTGCGCAAAAGCGAACCCCGCCGACAGCCCGGCAGACACTGCAAACAGCAGCATGTCAGTGGGGCGGCGGCCGATTCGGTCACTGAGCAGAGGCATCAGCAGGCGGCCTGCCGCACTGCCCACGCTGCCCAGTACCACGCTCCATAGCGCCGCCTGCTCCTCCAACCCGCGCTCCATGCCCAGCTTTAAAATAATAGGGCTGAACAGCAGCACTGCGGGGGTAGAAAAGCACACCGCTCCGGCGCACAGCCAGTACTGCTTTGTGCGCAGCATCTGCTGCGGGGCAAGGTCAATGGTGTTTTTGCCGTTCTCCTGCGGTTTTTGGGTCTGCCCGGTCTGCGGCGGGTCCTGCAAAAGCAGACTGCCCACAAGGCATACCGGCAGGGTGACCGCCCCCAGTGCCCAGAAGGCCCCCCGGATGCCCTGCACGACCCAAAATCCCCGCACTGCCGTGCGCACGAATACGGTGAGGAAGGCACCGCTCAGGCCCACCGCCCCGCCGATGACGCCGGTGGCCAGCCCCTTGCGGTCGGCGTACCACTTCTGGGCGCAGGACTGGATGGACGGATACAAAAACGCCGTGCCCAGCCCCGCCGGGATGCTGAACGCCAGAAAGAACGCCTCTGCGCTGCCCGGCGGCAGCAGGCCCGCCGCAAAAAAGCCGCCGCAGAGCAGGGCGGTGCCCCACAGGCCCGCGCAGCGGGGGCCGTGCCTGTCCTGCAGGAAGCCGCCCAGCACGCACCCCACACCGAAGGCCGCGATGAGGATGCCAAACGCATACCCCGCCCCCTGCTCCGACAGGCCGTATTCCTCCATGACCGGCTGCTGGAACACGCCCCACGCCGCCGGAAGCCCCGTGAGCACCTGAATGGCGGCCCCGGCGGCAAGGATCGTCCACGGGTGTTTTGCTGCAAACTGCTGTTTCATCGTTTCACCTCAAAATCCGTGCAATTTGCGATAGTGTGCCCATTCGGATTGACAATCCGGCAGTTTCCTTTATAATATGATGTACTGGAAACAATTCAATTGACATATAGAGAGGTATTGCAACCATGAAAACACAGGCATTGAAGGGCATGCGCGACCTGCTGCCCGCCGAGCAGACCCTGCGCGACTACATCCAGGGCAAGATCCTGGAGACCTACCGTGCGTCCGGCTTTGAGCGCATCTCCACCCCTATGCTGGAGGACATGGAAAATCTGGACAAGTCCGACGGCGGCGACAACCTGAACCTGATCTTCAAGGTGCTCAAGCGCGGCGACAAGCTCACCGCCGCCCTGAACACCGGCGACCCCAAGCAGCTCTCCGACATGGGCCTGCGCTACGACCTCACCCTGCCCCTGAGCCGCTACTATGCCGCCAACAAGGACAAGCTGCCCAGCCCCTTCAAGGTGATTCAGACCGACCGTGTGTTCCGTGCCGAGCGCCCCCAGAAGGGCCGTCTGCGCGAGTTCGTGCAGTGCGACATCGACATTCTGGGCGACAGCTCCCCCAACGCCGAGGTGGAACTGATCGACGTGACCACCCGCGCTTTGCTGAACATCGGCTTCACCGGCTTCACGGTGAACATCAACGACCGCCGCATCCTGCGCGGCATGCTGGAGAGCATGGGCTTTGCCGCCGATACGCTAGATTCCGTCTGCATCACCTTTGACAAGATGGACAAGATTGGTGCTGACGGCGTGAAGGCCGAGCTGACCGAAAAGCAGCTGCCGGAAGCCGCCATCAACGCACTGGCCGATTTCATCGCCGCCGGTGAGGTGACGCTGGACGCCGTGGCTGCCCGCTGCGCCGACCCCGCCATCGCCGATGACCTGAAGTACGTTCTGGCCACCGCCAATGCGCTGGCTGCCGGCCGCTATCAGGTGGCCTACTGCCCCAGCCTGGTGCGCGGTCAGGGCTACTACACCGGCATGGTGTTCGAGATCACCTGCCCGCAGTTCAGCGGTGCCGTGGCCGGCGGCGGCCGCTACGACAACATGGTGGGCAAGTTCCTGGGCACCCAGGTGCCTGCCGTGGGCTTCTCCATCGGTTTCGAGCGCGTGTGCGGCATCCTGCTGGAGCAGGGGTATCAGATCCCCGGTGCCAAGCAGAAGATTGCCCTGCTGTACGGCAAGGACGCCGACTTCCCCGCCGTACTGAGCAAGGCCGCCGCCCTGCGTGACACCTACAACGTCACCGTGCTGCAGCAGGCCAAGAAGCTGGGCAAGCAGCTGGGCCAGCTGGAGGCCGCCGGGTTTGCCGGTGCCGCCTTCATGGACAAGGACGAAGTCAAAATTTTTGCACAGCAGTAACCACAAAACGCAGACAGGCCCCCGCACAAAACCGTGCGGGGGCCTGTTTTTTACTTCGTCATCAAATGGTGAACTGCACCACGCAGAAAGCAGCGTAGATGCACAGCAGCGCAATGCCCTGCGGGCGGCTGAGCTTGCCCTTGAGCAGGGCGGGCACCGTCAGCAGCAGCATGACCGCAAACATCACCGGGATATCCATCACCAGCGAGGCGTTCATGTCAGCAATGGTGGAGTTCTGCGGGATGGTAAAGGGAGCCAGCGCGACCGACACGCCGCTCACCAGCACCAGATTGAACACGTTGGCACCGATGACGTTGCCCAGCGACAGCGCCCCGTGGCCCTTGGCCAGCGAGGTGATGGCCGTGACCAGCTCCGGCAGCGAGGTACCCAGTGCCACAAAGGTCAGAGCAATGACCGACTCCGGCACGCCCAGTGCCTGTGCAATGAGGGTGCCGTTGTCCACCAGCAGGTCCGCGCCCACCGCGATGAGCACCGCGCCCACCGCCAGCAGGCCCAGTTCCTTGGCAAAGGAAGCGTTTTCTTCCGGCTCTTCCTCTTCTTCCGGGGCGGAGGCATTCTTCATGGCCATCACGTTGCAGACGATGTAGGCCACGAACATGGCCAGCAGGATGATGCCCACCGGCCGGGTGAAGGAGCCGGTGGTGTAGGCCACACCGGCGTAGAAGGCTGCCGCCACAAAGAAGAACAGCACCGGGGTGCGCAGGCTCTTGGGGTCCACCTTGCCCGGCTTGGCCACAATGGGAATGGCCGCAATGAGGGCGGAATTGCAGATGACCGAGCCAATGGCGTTGCCGTAGGCGATCTCGCCGTGACCGGTGAGAGCCGAGGTGGTAGACACCATCACCTCCGGCAGGGTGGTGCCGATGGACACCACCGTAGCACCGATGAGCAGCTCCGGCACATGGAAGCGGCGGGCAATGCCGGTGGCACCGTCCACAAACCAGTCACCGCCCTTGATCAGGCACAACAGGCCCACGATAAACAGCAAAACAGGTATAAGCATGTTTTTTCTCCTTTTTGATCGTTCCTTGGCCCGGCTCCGGGAACGGGAGTCTCTCGGCCGGGCAAAAAAGAAAAGACTCCTATTACAGGGTACGCATACTACGTCCTTGTAATAAAAGTCTCAAGCATTCGGTACTGCATCGGGCATTTCTGCCGGGTTGTCGCTGCAGCACAGCGCATGGCCCTGCCGGGTCTGCGCCCTTTACTCCCTTTTATCCTGTTTATTATACTGTCTGCCGGACATAAAAGCAAGCGGAATCCGGAAGTTTCACCCGGCCTTTTCCACTTTTTTCGCGTTGGGATAGATGCGTTCCATGCGGGCATTGTCGAAATGGGCGTCCAGATAGGTCTCCACGGCATTGGCAGCTGGCACCCCGCTGGTGCGGGCGTCGTAACGGGCCAGCGCCAGCGAGCTGGTGACCATGTTCACCGCCATGAACACCGCCAGCAGCACGGTCATCCACGGCCGCACCCGGCTGCGCAGACGGGTCATGCACTTCATGACCACCGGGTAGCCGTAGCGCATCCACACCACGGCCGCCATGCCCCAGAAGAAGCAGTACAGCAGGTTGATGCGCCCGCCCAGATTGAATTTGAATTTGCTGTAATCCCAGAACACCGTGCCGAACAACAGCTCGGTCACGGCGCTGCATACATACTCGTACACGCCGCCCATCACCGTGCCGAACACAAACAGGTAGCGGTCGCTCTTGTCCTGATTCTGGCGCAGCAGCACGGTGGTCAGGGCCAGAGCCAGGCCCCACACCACGCTGAACGGCCCCCACACCAGACTGGAACGGCTCATCCAGACGCCTGCCGTCAGGCGGCAGAACACTGTTTCCACCAGGTCACCCAGAAACGCGCCCACCACGAACAGCCACAGCAGGTCGGCGGCGCTCAGGGGCGTTTCGCCGTTCTGGGCAACGGTCGGTTCCTGCCGGGCCGCCGCCGGGTAGGCCCGCTGGATGCGCTTTTCCACATACAGGGCAATGCGGCGGCGCAGGCCGTCGGAGCTTTCACCCAGCCGCTGGTTCAGCTGTTCCAGCACCGGGTGTTTGGCCGCATAGTGCCCCACCAGCACGGCCGAACCGATCTGGTCCAGCGCTGCCACGATGACCGCCGCCCACACCAGCGGGTGCAGCAGCCAGCTCGGGATGACCTGGCACAGCCGCAGCAGCAGGCCATTGAGCCACAGCACGCTGGCAGTGCCCAGCACGCCCCACAGCAGCGAATACTGCAGGCAGACATAGCCGTTCAGGTTGAAGCGCTTACCGGAGTAGTCCCACCATTTGCGGCGGTGCAGCCGTTCCAGCAGCTTAGCCGTCAGCCACTCCATGACCGTGGAGGCCAGCGTACAGGCAAAGAAGAGGTACACCGGGTCGCTGCGCAGGTCCGTGAAGCCCACGGCCAGCAGTACCGCCGTGGAGCCGTACACAAAGCAGAAGGGCCCGGCTGCTGCGCCGCGGTTGGCAAAATGCTTGCCCCGCACCGTAGCTACTACCGTCTCCCCTACCCAGCCCGCAAACGAGTAGACCAGGTAAAGGACGCCCAGCGTATAAAAATCGTATTCCATAGCAATCCTTTCTGCCAAAAGCGTTGGTTTTCCAGCAGTTGTATTGTACCCTTTTTGCCTGCAGAACGCAAGCATGGCAAAGGGGCCGCCCGCAGCGGGTGGTCCCTTTTAGATTTCGTTGTACGATCAGAATTTGCGCCAGGTGTCGGGCAGGAACAGCACCAGCATGGGGAAGATCTCCAGGCGGCCTGCCAGCATATCAAAGATCAGCACCAGCTTGGCCGGGTCTGCAAAACCACCAAAGTTCTGCATGGGGCCCACCAGCTCCAGGCCCGGGCCGATGTTGTTCATGGTAGCCGCCACAGCGGTAAAGTTTGTCACCATGTCAAAACCGTTGAGGCTGATGAGCAGGAAGGACCCCACAAAGATGAAGCTGTAGGCCGCCATGAACACGTTGGTGGTGCGGATGGTCTCATGGTTCAGCAGCTTGCCGTCCATACGCGCCGGAGCCACCACCTGCGGGTGCAGAGCGGTCTTTAGCTCCTTGCCCAGCGTCTTGCCCAAAATGAGGATGCGGCTCACCTTGATGCCGCCGCCGGTGCTTCCGGCACAGGCACCAATGAACATCAGCACCACCAGCACTTCCTTGGACAGGGTGGGCCACAGGTCAAAATCGCAGCTGGAAAAGCCCGTGGTGGTGATGATGGAACCCACCTGGAACGCCGCTTGCCGCAGCGCCTCGCCAAAGCTGTTGTAGAGGCTGTAGATGTTGGCCGTGATGATGGCAATGGCGGCTGCAATGACCACAAAGTAGCCGCGCACCTCTTCGCTGGCTGCAGCACGGCGGAACCGGCGCATCAGCAGCAGGAAGTAGGCGTTGAAGTTGACGCCGAACAGGATCATGAACACGGTCACGACCCACTGGATGTAGGGCGAGAAGCTGGCAAAGCTGTCGTTGCGGAAGCCGAAGCCGCCGGTGCCTGCGGTGCCAAAGGACGTAAGCATGGCCTCGAACAGGGGCATCCCACCTGCCAGCAGGAACACCAGCTCCAGCAGGGTCAAGGCCAGGTAGATGCCGTAAAGGATCTTGGCGGTGGACTGCACCTTGGGCACCAGTTTGTCCACCTGGGGGCCGGGGCTCTCTGCCTTCATCAGGTTCACATGAGAGCCGCCGGTCAGGGGCAGCAGCGAAAGCAGGAACACTAGAACGCCCATGCCGCCGATCCAGTGGGTGAAGCTGCGCCAGAACAAAATGCCCTTGGGCAGGCTCTCCACCTCCGGCAGGATGCTGGCACCGGTGGTGGTAAAACCGGATACCGTCTCAAACAGCGCATCCACGGGGTTGGGGATGCAGCCGGTGAGCACGAAAGGCGCGGCGCCCACCACCGAGATGACGATCCAGCTCAGTGCGGTGGCAGTAAAGCCCTCCCGCATATAGAATACCTTGCTGCGGGGCTTGATGGCCCGCAGCGCAAAGCCGATGCCTGCGCTCACGGCAGCCGTGAGCAGGAACACTGCCAGTACCATCCACTCGCCGTAGATCAGGCTGGCAGCGGCGGGCAGAAGCAGCAGGGCACCCTCGATCATCAGGATATAGCCCAGCAGACGGAAAACGATCGCATAATTCATAGCCCGCCTCCGTCAGCTCTCCACGATGTCCCGCAGGTCATGCAGGCCATGCTCCAGGGTCACTACGATCACGTTGTCGCCCACCTGGATCTGGTCGCCGCCGCGGGGGATCAGGATGCGGTCGCCGCGGGTGATGCAGCACAGCAGCAGGTTCTTTTTCAGATGCAGCTGGCTCAGGGGCACACCGGTGGCCCGGCTCTCCTCGTGCACCGTGAATTCCAACGCTTCCACGCGGTCGTCCAGGATGCGGTACAGGGTCTTGATGTTGCTGCCCGCCTCATTCTGCAGGGCACGCACATACTGCACAATGTAATCGCAGGTCATGTACTTGGGGTACACCACGCTGCCCAGGTCCAGCCCAGCCAGAATGTCATCGAACTCCAGACGGTTCACCTTGGTCACCAGCTTGCCGTGGGAATGCTTTTTGGCAAACAGGGTCAGCAGCACGTTTTCTTCGTCGATGTTGGTCAGGGCCACAAAGGACTCTGCGGACTCCAGGCCCTCCGACAGCAGGAAGTCCCGGTTGGAGCCGTCCTCGTTCAGGACCTGGGCACCGGGCAGCTGCTCGGCCAGCTCCTGGGCACGGGCGGCATCCCGCTCCACGATGCGGACCCGGACATGGTTGTCCAGCAGCTCCTGACTCAGGTAGAACGCGATGGCACCGCCGCCCACGATCAGGGCGTTGCGCACCGGCCGCACCGGCATGTGGATCTGCCGGAAGAAGGCATGCGCGTGTTCCTGGGTGGCCAGGAAGGTGACCTGATCGCCGTTCTGCAGCACAAAGTTGCCGTTGGGGATGATCACCCCGCCGTCACGCTCCACGGCACACACCAGAATGTCGCTCTTGAGCCGACTGGGGATCTCGCGGATGGCTACGCCGTCCAGCCCCTGTGCCTCGGTGAGCGCAAACTTGATCAGCCGCACGCGGCCGCCCGCAAAGGTGTCGATCTTGCTGGCCCCCGGGAACCGCAGCAGATGGGAGATCTCCTTGGCTGCCGCCATTTCCGGGTTGATGATGGCCGAAATGCCGATCTGTTTTTTGATAAAGTCCAGCTCGTGGCTGTAGGACGGGTTGCGCACGCGGGCAATGGCGTGGCAGTGGCCCGCCTTTTTGGCAAACATACAGCACAGCAGGTTCAGCTCGTCCGAACCGGTCACGGCAATGAACACGTCCGCATCCTCAATGCCGGCTTCGGACAGGGTGGTGATGGAGGAGCCGTTGCCCACGATGCCCAGCACGTCATACGTCTCGATCAGGTGTTCCACCCGCGCCTTGTTCGTGTCCACAACGGTCACGTTGTGGCCCTCCTCGCTGAGCTGCCGCGCAAGGGCGGTACCGACCTTGCCGCTGCCCACCAGAATGATCTTCATAACAAGTCCTTTCTCCTTTGGCAGCCCCTTTCCCGGGGCATACAAATATAGTTTAATATATCATATCCAGCCGCAAAGTTCCACTGTTTGCCCCACAAATACATCGAATTGCTTAAAAAACGACGGTTCTTTTGTGCAGGATTACCTGTTTTCAGCGTGAAAGCGCAAAAAAGGGGCTGCCGCACAGCTTTTGTGCAGCAGCCTCCTTGGGTCAAAATGATTCAGAATGCCCTCCGCGTGCGCTTTGGGCGTCATCAGCGAAAAAGTATCGTTATAAGAGCAAGGTCTCCCCTGCTGTCAGGTCTCAGTACCGCTCTACGCCGTCCTTGGTGACAAGGGCGTATACCAGCGGGGCTTCCGTCGGCTTTTCCGCGCCGTACACAAGGCCGCTGCGGTACTCGGCGGCAGCGGCTTCAAACTTGTCCGCTGCACCGTAGAAGGTTGCCAGGCTCTCGCCCTTGTGGACGTAGTCGCCGCGCTTTTTGTGCAGGGTGATGCCAGCGGCAAAGTCCAGCGGGTCGCCCTTTTTCTGGCGGCCGGCACCCAGCAGCACACTGGCCGAGCCGATCTTTTCGGCATCATTGGCCACGATGTACCCATCCTGCTCGGCCAGCAGCTCATAGCGGGCAGCAGGCTGCTCAAACAAGCTGTAGTCATCCAGCACGCGGGTATCACCGCCCTGGGCGGTAAACATCTCCTTGCACTTGGCAAAGGCAGAGCCGTCCGCGATCACCGCCTGTGCCATGGCGCGGCATTCGGCGGGGGTGCCCTTCCCTGCCAGCACCAGCATATTGGCGGCCAGCTGCAGGCACACCTCGGTCAAGTCGGCGGGGCCGTGGCCCTTCAGCACATCCATGCTCTCCATGACCTCCAGGCTGTTGCCGATGTTGTGGCCCAGCGGGGTGTCCATGTCGGTGATCATGGCGGCCACCCGGCGGCCATGGTGGGTGCCGATGGACACCATGAGCTTTGCCAGCTCGATGCTCTGGTCCACGGTTTTCATAAAGGCACCGGTGCCGGTGGTCACGTCCAGCAGAATGGCATCCGAACCGGAGGCCAGCTTTTTGGACATGATGCTGGACGCGATGAGCGGGATGCAGCTCACGGTGGCGGTCACATCCCGCAGGGCGTACATCTTTTTGTCTGCCACGGCAATGCCCTCGCTCTGGCCGATGACCGACAGACCGATGCGGTTGACCTGTGCAAAGAACTCTTCCTGCGTCAGGGCCGTCCTGGTGCCAGGCACGCTCTCCATCTTGTCGATGGTGCCGCCGGTGTGGCCCAGACCGCGGCCGCTCATCTTGGCGATCTTGACCCCGCAGGCTGCCACGATGGGGGCGATCACCAGCGTGGTCTTGTCGCCCACGCCGCCGGTGGAGTGCTTGTCCACCTTGATGCCCGGAATGGGCGAAAGGTCCACCATGACGCCGCTGTGGGCCATCACGTCGGTAAGCTCTGCCGTCTCTTCGTCGGTCATGCCGCGCAGGTACACAGCCATCATCCAGGCAGCCATCTGATAATCGGCCACCTCACCGGACACATAACCGTTGACGATGCTCTCCAGCTCTTCACGGCTGTGGGTGCCGCCGTCGCGTTTTTTGGCGATCAGATCATAAATGCGCATAACTTCACGCTCCTGTCGAAATAGTATGACATTGTAGTCTCAGTATAGCAAAATTCCAGTCAAAAGCAAGTTTTTTTCTGTAACTTTTGCCCATTTTTTAAACAAAAGGGCGCAGCTGCCCGAAAAAGCAGCTGCGCCTGTGAGGTTTGCGGAGAAACGCCCCGGATCAGCGGGAACCCTTGTCGTAGGGGATGCCCTCTGCCTTGGGGGCCATGCTGTTCTTGGACGTGAAGGCCAGGATGACCATGGACGCCACGAACGGCATCATGTTGTAGATGTTGCTGGACCAGTGCAGCTGTGCCAGGAAGGTGGAGTCCGCAATGTTGGCCAGGCTCTTGAACACGGCAAAGAACATGGCAGCCCCAAAGATGTGGAAGGGCTTCCACTGGCCAAAGATCATAACGGCCAAGGCCAGGAAGCCTGCACCGGCCACGCCCACCTCAAAGTTCCAGGTCTGCACCGGGGGCACGATGTAAGCCATGCCGCCAATGGCACCCAGGGCTCCGGACAACAGCACACCGGCGTAGCGCATCTTGTAGACGTTGATGCCCACCGAGTCGGCTGCCTGGGGGTGCTCGCCGCAGGCCCGCAGACGCAGGCCGAAGCGGGTCTTGTACAGCACCACATAGCTGATGATCAGCAGGATGATGCCCAGCGGAACAAAGACGCTGAGCTCCAGCCCGCCGATGCTGAACAGGAAGGGCTTATTGGAATAGTTCAGCTTGGCGCTGCCGCTGTCGCTGAAGTATTTGGCGATGACCACGGCAATGGCGGTGGCCAGCAGGTTCAGGGCTGTGCCGCCGATGGTCTGGTCCGCCTTCAGGTTGATGGAGGCAAAGGCCAGCAGCAGGCTGTACACCATGCCAGCCAGGGCCGCCGCCAGAATGGTGAGCAGCACCACCAGGAAGGGAGACATGTCGGCGGGCAGCAGGGTCAGGGTCAACACACCTGCCACACCGCCGATGACCATGATGCCTTCCAGCGCAATGTTGATGATGCCGGAGTGCTCACTGAACATACCGCCCAGAGCCACCAGCATCAGCACGATGCCATACAGCAGCGTATATTTGATCAGAAGCAGCATATCACTTGCCCTCCTTCTTGGTTTCGGTCTTGGCCGGAGCAGGCTCTGCGTTCACATTGGTCTTGTCGGCATTCTTGAACAGCAGGCCGTGGATCTTGCCGCGGAACAGCATGGAGAATGCGCACAGATAGATGATGATACCGCTGATCAGGTCCGAGATCTCCGTGGGGTAATACTTGGTGGAAAGGAAGGAGCCGCCCACCGAGATATGGGAAATGAAGATTGCCGAGAAAATGGTGCCAATGGGGTTGGAGCTTGCCAGCAGTGCAACGGAAATGCCGTTGAAGCCCATTGTCGGCAGGCTGGTGGAGTTCAGCGGGTTCCACTGGGACACATTGGACAGATAGTACAGGCCCGCACCAAAACCGGCCAGCGCACCGGCAATGGCCATGGAGAGGATGATGTTCTTCTTCTCGTTGATGCCGGCGTAGCGGG
>OLWJ01000852.1_pt1 | contig 11568 bp, 13 predicted proteins | sample 1674291 | NCBI WGS metagenome assembly OLWJ01 (sample SAMEA103958159, study PRJEB25191) | human gut metagenome | biome: human-associated habitat [ENVO:00009003]; feature: intestine environment [ENVO:2100002]; material: feces | place: Germany | collected 2013/2015
CCGACACGATGCCAGTATCTCGTGGAAATCCACCACTTGTTCTTCTTTGGGTGCCGTCTTTTAGCCCATCGCCACAGCAGTTCGTACAGGACATAGTCCAGATGCGCGAACGCATCACTTGCGCATACGGACTGGTGGTAATTAGTCCAACCTCGAATTTGTTCATTCAACTTCATAATCAGAACATCTTGCTGCCACGCTTTTCCTCTGCGGAGAATCGTGTCAGAGATATTGGAAACGATAGCCTTGACCGCCTTTTGGGAAGGCTTGATAATCAGCTTTTCGTTATACTTTCTGAAGTTCCAGCCGAGGAAGTCGAAACCATCGTCTATGTTGGTGACAACGGTCTTTTCATCAGAAAGTTCCAATCCGCGTTCAGCGAGAAACTCTCGAATCAGCTCCTTTGCTTCAAGAGCCAGTTCAGGTGTTGCCGCTGTGACCACAAAATCGTCTGCATAGCGGACGAAGTTTACTTTGTGGGCATTCTTAAATCTTGAATCGACCTTGCCGAGCGCGTTTGTGTGAAAGCGTTCGACCAGCTTCTTCTCGATACCATCCAGCGTCATGTTCGCCAGAATGGGGGAGATAATACCACCTTGCGGAGTTCCTTCCTCGGTAGGAAAGAGTTCGCGCTGATAGATAAATCCCGCCTTTAAGAACTGCTTCAAAATGTTCTTGTCCATGGGGATGTTCGCCAGAAGCCAATCATGGCTGATATGGTCGAAACAACCTTTGATGTCACCCTCCAAAACCCACTTCGGAGAAATGTGCTTGCGCGACAGTGCATTGAACAGATATTCGCAGGCATCCTGTGCGCATCTTCCTTTTCGGAAACCAAAGGATTTCCCATCTGCTGTTGTTTCCGCCACCGGCTCCAGTGCCAAAGCATAGAGAGCCTGCATTGCGCGGTCATACATCGTGGGAATCCCCAACGGACGTTTTTTCTTCTTGTCCTTCTTTTCGATATACACTCTACGGAGAGGACGTGCACGATACCTTTTATCTGTCAGCGATAGAGCCGCTGCCATTTTCTTCGCCGGAGTGTTCCAGAGAACACCATCCACACCGGGAGTTCTGCGCCCGTCGTTGGTTACGACACGCTTGACAGCCAGTGCTTTGGCGTAAAAGGAATGTGTCAGAAGATACTGAAGTCGTTTTACTGCGTTGTAGTCTTTTTGCTGAGTTGCCTTGACAATCCTGATTTGTAGCCTGTTGACTTCCCGCTCTGCCTTATGCCAGTCAATGTTTTTCCATTGGGCACTCAACATAGCTTCGTCCGACAGCTTCTCAGAAGTTTTACCTTCCGTCGTTGAATACTTATCGTTCACAGGGATACCTCCAATCTTGCCATGAAATACCCGGAATAAGTCAGCACCCTTTCAGGTCAGGGCAAATTTTGAACCCCTATGCTCACCGTTGCAGTGAACCGTTCGCTTTTTATTCCATCTCATACCCTCTGCACCGTTTCTCCCTCTTGCGAGGTCGATACCTTTATTAAAGGAGTGCATAGGGTTTTCCACGTTCCACGTAATGCATAATTCTCGAATGCCTTAGCCGCCATCTTTGAACCGGGAGGATTTGTGTCCATTTGCTTCGGGGTACAGAAAGGCCCCTCGGCCACCTCCAACACCTTTTGGTGTAGGTGTATCAGCCTTATTTCACCTATTCCCTGTAACGATCCTTACGATGATTCACATTACGTTCGGCATAGCATTCTTTACCCTAACAGTACATCCGCTTTAGGCTGGCAGATTTCCCATATTGTCCTGTGAGCTTCCCAACGCCGGCTTTTGACCAGTGCAGGTCACAGTAGGGTTACTCCAAATGGATAGAGTAGCGTTTACACGCAATACATTACGCGACTTCGTGTCGCACCTCTGCCTCCGGGTCGCAGACAATGATATCATCATCGGTCACGAGAAAAGCATTGGTAATTTCACGCTTTGCGGAGAAGGATTTGCCGGAACCGGGCGTACCCAGAATCAGGCCATTGGGGTTCTTGAGCCGCTTACGGTCTACCATGATAAGGTTGTTGGAGAGGGCGTTCAGTCCATAGTACAGCGATTCCCGCCCGGACTGATAAAGTTCCTGGGTGGTAAAGGGCACAAAAACGGCTGTGCTGCTGGTGGTCAGTCCGCGCTGAATGAGTTTCAGCCGCTCCCTGCCGTCCAGAGGCTTTGCCTGCACGCCCAGACGATGAAAGTTATTGAGCAGGTCATTCTGGATGTGGTCCAGACGGGCTTTGACCTGCTGCATGCTCTCGCCGGACACACCAAAGGTCAGGTATTTGCGCTTGGTCAGGCCGTTGTTGCCCTTGGACAGCTGCTGCCGGAGCATCTGGGAATATTCGGCGCGCACATCGTCAAAGCCGTCTTTCTGGAACGGGATGCGGATGCTTTTCTCGAACTCGGTGCTGTCCGTCGCCGTATTCACAAAAGACAGCTCAAAGTGGATGGAGCTGTCGAAAAAGTTGAGGAACGAGCACCATTCCTCATAAATCGCCGTGCGGTCCTCCGGCAGGGCCAGCTGATAATTGATGTCCTGAAATTCCACCGTCCGTGTATAATAGCCGTTTTTCACGCGGCAGGTTCCGTCCTCGAACATTCGCTGCATCGGGATGGACTGCTGTGCCGTACGGGGAAGCGCACTTTTCTGCCGGGACGGCTTTGCGCTGTTTTTACCGGTCTTTTTCCGAAGATTCATCACGGAACGTCACCTCCTTTGTCAGAATCGAATAGTAGTTGCAGGTTTTGTACGGGCGTACCTTCGGCCGCAGGAACTTTGCCTGCACATAATACCGCAGCAGTTTTTCGGCGGGCTGACCGTTTTTCTGGTACATGCCCAGAAAAAATGCCGGAAGCATGACGATCATCATGCCAAGAGTCGCCGCGGTGTTGCCGCCGACATCCCGGAGAACAAAAAACAGCGGCACTCCCACGAGAGCCGCTGCACCGAAACAGATAAGCTGCCGCTTGGTCAGGTTGAACGCCACCTTCGTTTTGACGTTTGCCAGATCACGCGGCACGGAAATATAAGCTGCCATAACGCCTCCTTTTTAATGTGCGCCCAGAATGCTTTTGGCTACCGAGCTTGTCTTGAACAGGGTGAAGCAGAGCAGAACAGTGTAGCCCACAATGCTCCAAATCGAGTTGATTGCATCGCCGGAAATGGCAACGTTCTGAATCAATACCGCGTAGATGGCCACACAGATCAGGATCAGAAAGCCCTGAAAACCCAGTGCAAACAGAGATTTCAGATAGTTCTGCCCGATGTGGCTCTGCTCATGGTTGCCCCAGGTTGCCATCGGAATGGGGGCAAGGCTCACCATGCAATAAATCTCGATCATTCTGCCGTAGACAATGACAAAAATGACGATGGACAAGATTCTCATGGTAATGCCGATGAAGAACGATTGCAGGAACAGTCCGAACAGCGGGCCGACTTCCATCTGCATCATGCTGGCTTCCAGCATTGAAAGCCCCACCTCGTTGACACGGGTGTTGCCGGAGATGATGCCGCTGGAATTTGCCACGACCTGCTGCGTCACATCGAACACTGCCATAATGATCTCGAATGTGTTACTGATGAGCCAGACCGAAACCGCCGTTTTGAAGATCCACTTCATCAGCAGTGCCGGTTCAAACTGCGCCATGTTGTTGTGTTCGGTAATCATCTGAATCAGTTCGTAACAGGCAATGAAGGTCAAGATAATACCTGCAATGGGCAGCACCACATTTCTGGACAGTGCTTCAATCATTGCGAACACTCGCGGCTCAAAGGCTGATGGCTTTGTGCCTACCTGCTGTGCGATGTTGCCCACTTGGGTATTCACGTCATCGAACAGGCCGGAGAGATTGGACATGATTGCCGCTGTCAATAGCGACTTGATCCAATCAGAGATTGCTTTGAGAACTGTTTCCACTCAGAGCCACCACCTTAAAAGAAATGGTTGATGAGGGTCTTGGGCAGATTGAGGACAAAATAATGTGCGTCAAAAGCTGCATAAAAAGCACTTCCTTTCCTTGATGGGTGAATAAACGAAAAACACGATTTGAGGTACGGACATTCATAAAGCTGCCAACCGCAGAGAGCTATCCGCTTATACTCAACTCGATTGCATAAAACAAGGGCCTCATTTTCATCTATCATTTTTCAAAACTTTGATTGATGAATGACAGATGAAATGATATGTACAGGCGGGATGAACCCGCCTGCGGCTCTTAGCCGAACAGACCAGACAGCAGAGGAATCAGAGTAATGCCGACCAATGCGACACCGCCGCCAGCCATGAGCTGCTTCATGCCCTGGCTCTTGGCACCGGGGTTATCCGAGCCATAGCCTTCCAGCAGATTTACTGCGCCCCAAACGCCGAGACCGGCACCCAGAGCCACCACCAGAGTCTGCAGAACTTCCACAGCAGAGTTAAAGAATTCCATAGTCGTTTCTCCTTTATAATTAAAACCTTGCAGACCATCCGTACACATCTGAAGCCGCGTATTGGAACCGCAAACTGCGGCGGGAGCTGGCTTACCGGTGTACCTCTCCGGCCTGATAAAAATAAAACCGTCTGTCCAATCAGACAGGCGGGAGAGAATCAGCATCCACCACAACAAACGCATCGCTGGGGTGGATTTTTATTTTCGGGTGAAGATATTTTTCAATATCAAACGTATTTTTAGGGTCGTAGTCGGCGGTCAGTTTATAGTTTGGATGCTGGGTCAAATCGTACTTTTCACTCAAAAAGAGGCGCACACCGCGCAGCTGCAGGATGCACTTTCCGCCATCCAGCACAGCAAACTCATCGCGGCTCATAAGTTCATGGCCAAGCTTCTGAAACGATGTGCCATAAGACGGCGAGTTACCGCGGGTATCCGATGTGTTGAAGCTGTCGATGGTCTCTTTGCCAAGCGCTTCGGAAAGTTCTTTCAGGGTAGTCGGCTCGCTGCCGCCCAGAAAAATTTGCGAGTCCATGTTGCCCACAATCGTATCCGCATTATCTTTGTAGATAGCTTTCAGCTGACTGCGGGTCTGCAAGACAAGGCAGGCTGAAATCTCACGGCTGCGGATGGTAGCCACCAGCTTTTCCAACTGCGGAATCTGCCCGATGTTGGCACACTCGTCAATCAGACAGCGCCCATGAACCGGCAGTTTACCGCCATATTGGTCATCAGCCTTGTCGCAGAGCAGGTTGAACAGTTGGGTGTAGATCATCGAAATCAGAAAATTGAAGGTGCTGTCCGTATCGCTCATGATCAAAAACAGCGCTGTTTTCCGGTCGCCAAGCTTGTCCAGCTCCAATTCATCGTACATCGTGGCATCCCGAATTTCCTGAATATCAAAGGGCGCAAGGCGGGCACCGCAGGAAATAAGGATCGATTTCATCGTTTTGCCGGCAGCTAACTGGAAAAGACGGTATTGCCGCACGGCAAAGGAGTTCGGTTTCCGCTTACTGAGTTCTTCAAACAGCAAATCCACGGGATTCTGATACTCTTCATCGTCCTCTCGGACTTCCATGGCATTGAGCAGCTGCAGCAGCGTTGCAAAGTTTTGTTCTTCCGCCGGTGCCTCATAGTGCAGATACGCAATCAACGCAGTATAGAGCAATTTTTCGCTTTTTTCCCAGAACGGGTCGCCTCCGGTCCCCTCCCCTTTTGTATTGGCCATCAGGGTTGTAACCAGTTTCAAAATGTCCTTTTCTTCGTGGATATAAGCGAAGGGATTATAATGCATTGACTTGTGGAAATTGATGGTGTTCATTGTCCTAATGAGGTACCCCTTCTTTGCAAGGGCATGTCCGCACTCGTAAATGAGACTTCCTTTCGGGTCCGTAACCACGAATGAAACCGGAAAGGCCTTGGAATCACACTGCAGCAGGTTCGGCTTAATAAAAAATCTCGTCTTACCACTGCCGGAACCTCCCACTACCAGAACATTTTTGTTCCGCGCATTCTTGGGGTCGGGCGGACGGTTGCTCATCATCAGACGTTCAGTTTTGGTCAGAATGATGTTGTCCTCGAACTTCGGAGCCTGAAACGGCTCAATGTCCTTGGCATTGCCCCACCGGGCTGAACCGTACTCCATGCCATGCCGGTATTTCTTTGCATTCTTGCTTTTCAGGTAAACTGCAAGCCGAAGCCCGGCACCGCAGCAGATGCCCACCAGAATGTCCAGCGGATGAAGGCTCGGCAGCGGATTTGCAAAGGCCACCGGAATCATGCTCATCAGCGACAGAATCTTATCTCCCATCTCTTTGCCTTCAGCCAGCCGCCATGCCTCACCGAAATTCGTTGCCGCAAGTCCCAGCAGAAGGTAGGGCAGATACAGAGCCAGCAGCTTGGAAAAATTCTTTTTCATAGGCCAAGCTCCTGATCTTTGTTGCGGACTTTATCGGGAATCGCCGCCACCGCCTGCACCAGTTCCTGCAGTTTTGCCAGCACAGAAGGTCGCTTGGTTTTGTTCAAAACCGAAGCCGAATATTCTTTGAATGCCGCGCTCAACGCATCCGTGTCCTGCGCCTTGAAATAGACCATATAGCGGGGCGGCGTGCAGGAAATATCTTTTTGAACCGCATAGTCAATGTGGTAGCGCTTGGCATATTTCGCAAAGCCTTTGATGCCGGTTTTCTCGATTTCCACATTGGTCACACCCCGGTTCTGCCGAATCAGGCGCTTCATGCTCTGTTTTCCCTGCGAAGCATTCTTGTCATACTGCCGCAGCAGAAACTGCGCACCTTTCAGGAAAGTCCGGGCCGTCAGCTTTGTGGTTGAAATGGCAAAGTTGACTGTCTTGTGTTCAACTTCCTCCTGCATTTATACCACCCCCTCTGCAGGAATATCTCCTCATCGTTCGTGCGCCGCCGGGGGCTTTGCTTTTGCCGTTTCCGTCCGCACATTTTCGTCCGGAACAGACAGCACCAGCATTTGACGGCCCAGGCGCATAAAAGTTTCCGGCTGATGAAAGAGCTCTTCGTATTTCTGCGTCAGCTCCGGGGAGAGGGATGCAAAATCCTCCTCGCCCAGACCCACCACCAGAAATGTTCCGGCAACCACATCATAGGCCTCGCCGCTTTCATCCCGCAGAGCGCGGTTCAGCGGCAGCCCCATGAGCTTGCCGTCATCGTTGTAAACGATGGCCACCGGGTCTTCAAAGGGATAGCTTGCACCAATCGAGCCGCCAACCGCCTGCTGCAGCGCTTTCAGGTCATTGTCAATCTCAATCGGCTTCGGGTGCTGCCCCGGTGCGATTTGCAGCACCGAAAGGGTATTCTTTTCCTGTTCCATCCGTATCCTCCTTTACCGTAATCACAATTTCTCCGGTTCGTGCCGCCTGCATCAGGGAAGCGGCAAAAAAGCCGCAGAAAACGCCCAGTTCAAAGAAAGCAAAGCCCACAAAAAAGCTCATCATTGCGGCCTCCTCAGTCCAGGCAGATGCAGTTCAGGTTCTTGCCGTCGGCCATAAGCGCCGCGCTGTGCTGTTCCAGATACTCCTGAATGCAGTGCAGGTCGCCCATCGTCAGGGAGACATACTCGCCTTCCATGTTGAAGCGGACGAAGACAACCGGGCCGGTCAGGTAGCGCTTGCCCGACAGCTCCAGCACCTGCTTGGGGTTGTAGCAGCCCGCCACGGGCAGCTCCTTGGAAATGCCGAAGGTGTCATCCGTCTCGTCAAAGCAGGGCAGAATGCCGGGCGTTTCTTCCAGCAGAATGGCGCTCAGGTCCCTCGCCGGGCCGACTGCCGCCAGATAAACCTGCGGGTCACCGTACTTGCGCTCTGCAATGTCGCTCATCTTGTTGAAGAAGCCGGAAACGGCACGCTCCATGCCGTCGATTTTGCGGCTCATGTTCTCAATGGTCTTTGCGGTCTTGAAATCAATCGTGGTATTCATGGTCGTTGTCCTCCAAAATTTTGCAAAAAAGAAAAGACCTCATGGGTCTTTCGGTTCCGATTTTTCAGCGTTCGTTCTGACGCTGTTGTCTGTGCTGCCACTGTTCCAGCAGCTTGATGATGACATCTTCCATCTGCCGGGGCGTGTAGCTGCGGGGAAAATACTTTTTCAGGGTATCGTTTTTGATGACCACCTTGTCCAGTTCATCCTTTTTGGCTTCCCCCATAATGGCAAAGGCGGCTTCATAGGTGAGCTTTCCTTCCTGCGCCAGCTTTTTCATTCGCTGCGCCTGCGACAGGGACGGCGCGTTTTGGGTCTCGTCCATGGCCTGCAAAAAATCCCGCTGTTGAGCCTCGTCCAGATAGGACAGTTCCACAGCGGGATTGAAGGAGATCTTCTTTTCGTCTACCATGTCCAGCAGTTCCGGGACAAGGTTGGTCAAGCGGATGAAACGGCGAATAGTATCTTTACTTACCCCAGCATCATCGCCAACTTTTTCGACGGACAACTTCTGCGCAACTTGCGTAGAAGTTAAATCTGACCTAGCACCTTGATTTTTTATTGCGTCCAGCTTCATTTTGTAGGCAAAAGCCCTCTCACTGGGCAGGATGTGTTCACGTTGGAGATTGCTGTCCACCATCAATATCACAGCAGCATCGTCCGACATCTGCCGCACAATGACCGGCAGGGTATCCAGTCCGGCAAGTTTAGCCGCATACTGGCGGCGGTGCCCGGAGATGATCTCGTAGCCGTCGCCGTCCGGTCGAGGGCGGGCAATCAGCGGAGCCAGCACACCGTACTGTGCGATGCTTTCTACTGTCCGGGTCATGGCTTCATCGTCCAGCACCTTGAAGGGGTGGTTGGTGAAGGGGTGCAGCGCATCAATGGAAATCTGCTGTACCTGCTCCCGCTGTTCCTCCTGTCGGTTTTCCTCGGTGGAAAACAGGTCATCTAGCCCTTTCAGAGCTAAGTTTCCGCTGCCGATCGGCATCCGCCAGCACCTCCTTCGTCAGAGATTTATAGGCTTCTGCCACCTTGCCCTTGGGGTCGTGCTGGAAAATGCTCTTGCCCACGGCACTGGTTTCAGCCGCTCGGACAGAGCGGGGAATGGTCTGCTCAAACACCTTCAGGTGCTTTCCGTATGCCTGCCGGATCAGATTGCTGATCTGCTTTCCGTAGTTGGTGCGGCTGTCGGTCATGGTCAGCAGAATACCCTCGATTTTCAGTTTCGGGTTGATCTGCCGTCGGACCTTCTGCACGGTCTGCAAAAGCTGTTCCAGACCCTTTGCGGACAGGTACTGCGCCTGCACAGGAATCAGAGCAGCGTCTGCCGCCGCCAATGCGTTAATGGTCAGCATCCCCAACGAGGGCATACAGTCCAGCAAAATAAAATCGTACTCCCGTTTGGCACTGTCCAGCACCTGCTTGAGCATCTTCTCCCGGTTCATACTGTTCACCAATGCCACTTCCAGTCCTGCCAGTTCGATGTTGGCAGGGATCAAGTCAACGCCCTCTGCATGGTGCAGAATGCCCTCGCCGGGCTGGATGGGCTGGTCGTTCATGGCTTTCTGTATCAGGGTGGAAAGGGTGGTTGGCAGCTCATCAGGCTGCTGCCAGCCCATGCTGATGGTAAGCGAACCCTGCGGGTCGGTATCCACCAACAGAACTTTCTTGCCCTCCATTGCCAGCCCAATGCCCAGATTCTCACAGGTGGTGCTTTTCCCTACACCGCCTTTTTGATTGGTGACTGCGATAATCGTAGCTTTCTTTGCGATAACATCACCCCGCCTTCGGTGAACCACGCGCAAAGTCGTGGTTCGTCTTGTTCTGATAGTAGAGGTTCATGGTGGTGGGCGCATTGTAGAGCATCGCCAGCAGATACTGCTTCATGTTCCGCACTGGGGCGGTGTTTTCTGCCAGAGAATCCAGCACAAAACGGATGTGGTCGGCGTTCAGCTTTTTCAGCCGACTGCGTACCACCTCGGCAGGCTTGTCATCTCCGGCAATCCGCAATATCTTGCGCTTGGTAGAGCAGGTATCCACAAGCAAATCCACGATCTGATAGATGGTGTCCTCATCGTCCGGGCAGAGCCGGAGCAGAAGTTCTACCTCTAACGCCTGATAAAAATAATCCTCAAGCTGCTCCCGGATTCCCACGGAATAGATAGGGTCAGGATCGTTCCACTCTGTCTTATTCTTATCAGTCTTATTTGCTTGCGGTTTTGACTGCTCCAGAATTGCGCTTTCGACAGCACCAGAATTGCTGTTTGGGCAATTCTGTACTTGCGCTTTTGGCAGTCCAGACGAAAAGTCCTTGACGTAGATCAGGCTGGGTCTGCCCAGACCACGGCGTTTGCGCTCGATGAGGTCGATGTCCTCCAGTTCCCGGAATAGTTTGACCGCCTTGTGTTCGGCGCAACAGAGAGATTCCTGCACTTCCCGGACGGTATAAATGATATACACTCGCCCTTGCTCGTCCAGCCAGCCGTTCTTTGCGGACAGGCTCATGCGGTCCAGCAGAATGCCGTACAGCGTCCGGGCATCGGTGGAGAGCTGCCGGAAGCGGTGGTCTTGGAACAGTGCCTTGGGGATGCGGAAGTAGGAGAACAACTCGCCCGACTGACCATAAAAGTAGTCCAGCGTCATTTGGTGTGACCTCGGATTTTCAACTGTATGGGTGTATTCATGTGGAAAACTATCACTCCCTTCCTGTCAGATGTAAAATACAACGTCCGTTGAAAAGGGTACTAAGCAAACAGGACTGCCTCACATACATTGCGCTGTGGAGCAGTCCTGTTCGTTTAATATGTAATTGTCATTGCACCTTCATGGCAGTCCTGTGCATAGGTGCGGAGCAGATCAAGGTGCCTTTGGGATTTTCGGACGATAGCCGTTGCACGGTCGCCGGACATAAACTCAACGACTGCCAGCCGAGGAATCGTCAATGTACCACGAATTTTGAATCCTACAAGGATCTTCTGATTGCACCATCGCTGGATGCTTTGTGCAGAGTAGCCGGTCAGTTCCGAAACTTCCGGGGTGGTCAGCAGATCATCATATCCAACCGTGAGCTTTTCCCACATGGTATACAGCCCTGTTTTTTCCGGCTCTGTAAAATTGAAGCGGATAATCTCTGTGGCAGGCTTGTCCGGGTGCCGCTTGGAGCAGCCGTTCTTTCCGATATAAAAGCCCGTTGGCACTTTATACTTTTCGGGATGATCTTCACGGTCACACAAGTAGGTGATCACATCGTGGGTCGCAATATGGTATTTGCGTGTTTTCTTTCCTGTATTGATACACGGAACGAGACCGAAATCCAGAAGGTACTTTGCGTGTTGCTTGTTGATGCGGGCAACACGGTAGAACTGGTCTTTCGTCATTCCGTTGGGGTATTCTTCGAGAATTTTATAGCACTCTAACAGCGTTCTCATATTCATCCATCCTTTGCTGCTTTGATTTGGTCAGCGTCAGAAGGCAACATATTGTATGGATGGATTTTGGCTCCCGGAATCTCTCTCGCCCGTTCTCTCCAACGGGCATAAAATCTCTCCCAATTCTCTCCAAACGGCTGATTTTTCTGCGTTTTGGAAAGTGGGTTCAAATCCGCATGGAGCCTAGTGATTTTGGATTTTGACGAATTGCGACGATAAGGATAAAGTTGTTGGGTATATTACAAAAATAGT
>OLWJ01000857.1_pt1 | contig 11540 bp, 8 predicted proteins | sample 1674291 | NCBI WGS metagenome assembly OLWJ01 (sample SAMEA103958159, study PRJEB25191) | human gut metagenome | biome: human-associated habitat [ENVO:00009003]; feature: intestine environment [ENVO:2100002]; material: feces | place: Germany | collected 2013/2015
CCTTTGTTGACCACTTCCCGAAAGACCTTGAACTCTACCGCATCCTCACGACCAAACTCAACGAGATCTCGGAGGGCACACAGAAATGAGCAATCCGAAGCTGAACATCAAGGAGGAAACCTCAACCAAAAAGACCCGTTCTCCCCCGAAGAAAACGAGGGTGGAGCAGTCGGTGCCCAAAAAGAAAAAGCTGAAAACCGATGCAGATAAAGCTGCGGAAAAGGCACAGCATCTGCGGTTTGGCAAGGCGGAACTGACCCCGGACGAGTTGAGCCGTTTGAGCAAGGCACAGAAGCGGGAAATGTACGCCGCCCATGCCGCCCGGTCTGCGGTGCACCGGGAGGTTGACCAGTACGAGGATGACAATGTGGGCACGCAGGCTTTGAGCGAGGGCGAAAAGGCGGCTGGAAGTGTCCGGGATATTTCCAAGAGCCGTTACGCCAAAAAGCTGAAAAAGAAAGCCAAGATGCAGGGCAAGAAAGGCACCAAAACCGCAAAATCTTCTGCACAGGAGCCAACTGCGGCACAAGATACAGGCGCATCCGGCACCGGCAAGGGTGGCTCCAACTGGCTTTCACGCTGGAAACAGCGGCAAGAAATCCACAAAAGCTACTATGCCGCCGCCCGGTCCGGCACAGCGGCGCAGACCGCAGGCGGTAAGGCTGCATCCAATGGCGCATCTGCTGCCCGATCCGGCGTGGAACAGGCGGTGGAGAAAGGCAAAACTGCCGTCAGCACCGCTGTAAAGGGGCTGATGAATGCCGCCAAGAGCAACGCACACGTTCTGGTGATCGTGGGCGTTTTTCTTTTGCTCATCCTCATGGTGATGTCGGGCTTTTCCTCCTGCGGAATCCTCTTTTCCGGCGGTACGCAGGTGTCCGGGCAGACCATGTACTCTGCCGAGGACCGGGACATCCGGGGCGCAGAACAGGACTACAAGAAGCTGGAAAAGGAGCTGGATAAAAAGATCAAGCGCACTCCCACCGACCACCCCGGCTACAACGAGTACCAGTACCATCTTGACCCCATCGAGCATGACCCATGGCAGCTCACTTCGTTCCTGACCACCTTGTATGATGACTACACCCGCAGCGAGGTACAGGGAAAACTGAAGGAGACCTTCAAAAAGCAGTACAAACTGACCACATGGGTGGAGGTACAGATACGGTACAAGACCGTTTGGGTCATCAGCCCGGCAGGAATCCCGGTTCCCACGCAGGTGCCCTATGAGTACCGCATCTTCCACACCAAGCTGGTCAATCGTGGCTTGGAGGTGGTCATCCGGGAAGAATTGGATGCTGACCAATGGAAACGGTACGAGATCTTTCAGGATACGCTGGGCGGCAGACCTTATCTTTTTAATGGAGGCTTGCCGCCCGGTGGCTCGGATGGCTCCGGCACACCGGGCATCGACTATCAGATTCCGGCAGAAGCCCTGACGGATGAGGAGTTCGCCGCCATCTACAAGGAAGCTCAAAAGTATGTTGGTACGCCCTATGTGTGGGGTGGTTCTACCCCGGAAACAGGGTTTGATTGCAGCGGTTATGTCTGCTGGGTCTACAACCAGAACGGCTACAATGTGGGGCGCACCACCGCCAACGGCTTGTGGAACAAAAGCCAGCATATTTCCGAAGCCGAAGCAAAGCCCGGAGATTTGGTCTTTTTCAAAGGCACCTACGACACCCCCGGCATGAGCCATACCGGGATCTATCTGGGCAATGGCATGATGGTCAGTGCCGGAGACCCTATCAAGTACGCAAACATTCACTCGTCCTACTGGGAGAAGCATCTCGCCGGATTCGGACGGCTTTCAAAATGATTGGAGGAGTTACTATGAGCGAAAAATCGGATAAGCTGCGGGCAATGCTGGAAAAAGAGAAGGAGCGCCGCATCAAGCTGAACAACCGCATCGAGATTTTGGAGCGGCGCATTCAGGAGGAGGATTCCGCCGAGGTCAACGAGATGGTGCGGACCGCAAAGGTCACGCCGGAACAGCTTGCTGCCCTGCTGCGGCAGTCTGCCACCACTACTCCGACCCCGGCTGCGCTGTCTGCCGTGGGTGCAACTTTCGAGAAGGAGGTCGGTACAGATGAAGATTAAGAAACTGGGTGCGCTGTTGGTATCGGCGGCGCTGTGCGCTGGCATGGCGGCTCCCGCTTTTGCCTTTGAGGGCGAAGCCGCCCCCGTGGAGCAGCCTGTTCTGCCGGAAGTGGTGGAGGAGGATGTTGTCACCATCACGGACGAATCCTCTGGTGCCCTGACCCCGGAGGGCAATCTGACGCTGGTAGACGACTACCACACCGACTATTCCGATGGCAGCGGTCAGCAGTTTATTACGCTGGTCAGCAAGTCGGGCAATACGTTCTACTTGGTCATCGACCGCAACGCCAAAGGGCAGCAGACCGTCCACTTTATGAATCTGGTGGACGAAGCAGACCTTTTGGCGCTGATGGAGGAAGAAGATGCAGACGCTTATACCGCTGAAAAGGAAGCCGCGGCACAGGCTGAACAGGATAGGCTGAAAGCCGAGGAGGAAGCCAAGAAAGCTGCGGAAGAAGCGGCGGCATCCGGCACGGAACAGCCCAAGGAAAACAAGGTCACAAAAATCGCATCCGGCTTTCTGGGCGTGGTGGTGCTGATTGCGCTGGCGGCAGGCGGCATTTTCTATGCTTTCACAAAGCAGAAGCAGAAAAAGCAGGCCGAAAAAGAAGCCCTTGACCCCGATGCGAACTACACCGAGGACAAGGGCGATTTTGAGATTCCGACCGATGTGCCGGACGAGGACGAAACCCCGGACGAGCAGGACACCGAACCCATCTGATTTTAAGGCGGCGTTTGCCGCCGTACATATTGCAATCAGAAACAGATTGGAGGGATTTTTATCGCAAAATTAGTCGTGGCGGAAAAGCCATCCGTCGCTATGTCCTATGCAAAAGTCCTCGGTGCCACCAACCGTCAGGATGGCTACCTTGAGGGAAACGGCTATCTGGTAAGCTGGTGCGTGGGACACTTGGTGGAGCTGGCACCGCCCAATGTTTATGATGCCAAGTATGTCAAGTGGAGCATCGCAGATTTGCCCATCCTGCCGCAAAAGTGGCAGTATCTGGTGTCTGTGTCCACCAAAAAGCAGTTTGGTATCCTGCAAAAGCTCATGCACCGCCCGGATGTGGACAGCATTGTGAACAGTTGCGACGCAGGGCGCGAGGGAGAACTGATCTTCCGCTTGGTGTACCAGCAGGCTGGGTGCAAAAAGCCCTTTTCCCGTCTGTGGCTGTCCAGCATGGAGGAATCTGCCATCCGGGAAGGCTTTGCCCACCTCAAACCGTCAACTGAATACGATGCGCTGTACAACGCAGCACTCTGCCGGGAACGCGCCGACTGGATGGTCGGCATCAATGCGTCCCGGCTTTTTTCGTGCCTGTACGGTCAACCGCTGGCGGTAGGGCGTGTTATGAGCCCGGTGCTTGCCATGACGGTAGTGCGGGAAGCTGCTATTGCCGCCTTTGTGCCGGAGAAATTCTACACGGTAGATCTGGAACTGACCAGCGGCTGCACGGCATCCAGCCGCCGCATTCCTGAAAAAGCCGTTGCTGAAAAGCTGATGGAAGCCTGCCGAAAGGAGATGGTGGCAACGATCCAGCGCATCACTCGCAAGGAAAAGTCCGAAAATCCGCCGCCGCTGTACGACCTAACCACCCTTCAACGAGATGCCAACCGCTTGCTGGGGTACAGCGCACAGCAGACGCTGGACTATGTGCAGAGCCTGTATGAGAAGAAACTTACCACTTATCCCCGAACTGATAGCTGCTATATCACCGACGATGACGAGGAAATGCTGGAAGAACTGACCGAGGCACTGGAGGTTTTTCTCGACATTACCCCGGAAGATGTGGATGAAGCTGTGCCCCGGACACGGCGCACCGTCAACCGGGAAAAAGTCACCGACCACCACGCTATCCTGCCCACTCGCAGTATGCTGCAAGCCGATCTGGACGCATTGCCCAAGGGGGAGCAGAATGTCCTGAAGCTCATCATCGCCCGGACGCTGATGGCGGTGAGCAAGCCCTTCCGGTATCTGGAAACCCTGCTGACCACCGAATGTGCCGGGGAGGAATTTACCGCCAAGGGAAAGGAGATTTTGGAAGAAGGCTGGAAAGCGGTGGAGCGCAAGGTGCTGGCAGACATCCTGAACCGGAAGCAAGAACTCACCGCCCTGCCCAATGCAGCGGAAAACGAGTGCGGCATCCTCAACGCCGAACTGAAGGAAGGTCAAACGTCCCCGCCGAAATCCTACACGGAAGATACTCTCCTGTCCGCTATGCAGGCAGCGGGTGCAGACAGTATGCCGGAGGGTGTGGAACGTCAGGGCATCGGCACTCCGGCAACCCGTGCCGCAACTATTGAAAAACTGGTGCAGAAGGGCTTTCTGGAACGGAAGGGCAGCAAAAAGACCAAGGTGCTGCTGCCCACCGACAAGGGCAAAGCCCTCATCACCGTGATGCCCGAAGAAATCCAATCGCCGGAAATGACCGCCGATTGGGAAACAAAGCTGCTGCGAATCGAGCGCAGCGAAATGGAGCCGAGCGAATTTATGACCGAGATCAATACGATGATTACCGAACTGGTAAAGAACACGGAAATGAAAAAAGGAGCGAATGCGCTTATGAAAAACAAGATTATTGGTATCTGCCCGAACTGCGGTGCAAATGTTGTGGAGCGTGAAAAGGGCTGGTTCTGTGAGAACAGGGAGTGCCGTTTCGTGCTGTGGAAGGACAATGCATTCTTCAAGCGTCTGGGCAAGCGGCTGGATTCCCATGTGGCGGACAAGCTGCTGCGGGATGGCCGTGTCCGCCTGAAGGACTGCAAGAGTGCCAAGGGCAAGACCTACAACGCCACCGTGCTGCTGTCCTGTGAAGCCGATGGCCGCAGCAAGTTTTCGCTGGAATTTGAAGGTGGGTGCTGATGGAGCAGATAAAAGAAGCGGTCTACCTTATCAACGATGAACGCTATCTGCACCTCCGGGAAAACGGTGCAGGGGTCGGCTTTGCGACCTACAACAAGGTGACCGGTGAGCCGCTGGAAAGCGGGCAAATTTCGGAAAAGAACCTGCCGCCCGATGGACGAAACACTATCCCTGCCGCCCGGAACTGGTATCTGTTTGAACTTTCGGACGATGACCGCAAGGCCATCCAACAGGAAAGCGTAAAGATCCTCGAAAACATCCCGCAGGCGGGCATCGGCAGACGGCGCATCTGGGAGCCGGAAACGCTGCCGAAGGATATTCGTCTCATCAACAGCCACTATGATGACCTCTATCGCATTCCAGATGGCGGCGTGATTCAGGTGGATTACCCGGATGGGCGCAGTTTTACGGCACGGGTGGAGCATCTGGATGATTATCACTTTGACATGGGCGGTCTAGGCAATGTGTTCCACATCTGCCAGTTTGCCGAAGTCATGGAACGAAACCATGCAGACTTCTACCCTGAAATTCAGACACAGGACGAGCAGGCCGCATGGGAACTGGGGGGCAAAGGTTATCTTGCCATCCAGTCCTGTGAGGATGGATGGGACTACACCATTTACCACAGCGATTTTTCCGTGATGGACGGCGGGCAGTTGGATGCCCCGGAACTGACCATTCAGGAAGCCCGTGAGCAGATTCTGGAAGCGCACCACATGGAAAAGGGGCGGCGGCTGTTGCAGGACTACGATGCCGTCATGAATAAAGTTGCGGAAGCCGAGGAACTGAGTGCAGACCATCGCCCTTCCACACTGGAAAAGCTGGCAGAACTGGCAAGTGATACGTCTGCGCCAAAATCGTCTGCACGGTCTGCGCCAGAACTGTGAGGTGGACAATGCAGCAAAAATGGAACCAGAGTTTTGACGGCGAACCCATGACGGACATCCCGCAGAAATTTCTGAACGCAGGATGCGATGTTTATATGGTGATGCAGCTGCGGCATGACGAAAAAATCTTCGATGAAAGATTTGCTTCTATGCGGGAGTTGAATCGTCGAGGCAAAACGCCCGACCCGGAGCATTACGAGGTCACCTACTATGCTGATCTGCCCGCCATGTGGCAGGATGTGCCGAACAACGAGGTTTTGGAAGAACTGTTTCAGGTGTTCAACCTCTCCCGTCCGCAGGATTTTGAGGGACACAGCCTGTCGGTCGGCGATGTGATTGCACTTAAACGCAATGGCGAGGTGTCTGTGCATTATGTGGACAGCATCGGCTTCAAAGATTTACAGGGGTTTCTGGACAAGCAGCCGGAACGCCCTTCGGTGCTGATGAATCTCAAGGAAAAGTGCGATGCCCCGGAGTGCAATCCCACCGTCTGCCGGAAAGCGAGGGCTGACCATGAACTTTAACCATGAAGAACTGATGCTGATGATGCTCTACAACACTGGCACCCGACTGGGGCTGGTGCAGGAGTTGCGACTGATGCAGTGCTACCTGATGCCCGACGAAACCGCCCTGCGAGAACTGTCTGAAAATGTGATTGATAAATTGAAGCTCCTGACCGATGAGCAGTTTGCAGAGATCGAATTTCCTATGGACTGATTTTTGCCGCCTACGGGCGGCGTACATATCCTCTCTTGCTCCGAAAATTTTTCATAACCCGCAAGAATGTGGTCTTGATAGTACACTTCAATTCATGCTATACTAAAATCAGTTTTATTGTACGGACAAAAATAGAAAGCGAGGCTTGCCAATGGACACCACAAAACGCTCTCCCCTTGACCGCCTGCTCTTTGCCACTTTTCTGAAAGGCCGCACTTCTTCTCGTGATATATGGGAAGAAAAGGGTGATATGACCCCCGAAGATAACCAGAAGATCATCGAGGAGACCAACGAGATCATCACTGATGATTCCACCTATCCTTATCTCAGTTATCTGACCAACCTGCTTGCGAAATCCAAACCCTCCGGTGATGCTGTCAAAAAACTACATGAACACATTGACACTATCGCAAAAGGATTGTATGAGGACAGCACCGACGTGTTCCGTGCGCTCCTTGCAAAACTGATCGAGCAACCGGAAGAAACGCAGACCTTTGAACGTCTGCTGGAGATGGCAGAAAAGTTTGCCGCACGATACGAATAAAACGCCATAGATTCCATAAGCGAGTGACCTGAAAAGGCCGCTCGCTTTTTTGTTTACAACGAGATTGAAGGGAGGAACGCTATGCCAAGCAAAACCGAAGAATACCTTGCCCTTGCCCAGCGCACGGCAAACGGTCTGACCCGGTATTGGGAACACTGGACGGATTATTTGACTACGGCATCCCGGTTGTATAAGTACAGCTTTGCCGACCAGCTGATGATCTACGCCCAGCGTCCTGATGCGACTGCCTGTGCGAGTTTTGACATCTGGAACAACCGTATGAACCGCTATGTGCGCAGAGGGTCTAAGGGTATCGCCCTGCTCGACCAGTCCAGCAGTGTACCCCGGTTGCACTATGTCTTTGATGTGAGCGATACCGGGGTGCGGCGCAATTCCCGTGACCCGGAGGTGTGGCAACTTAACGATGACCTGTTCCAGCCGGTATCGGAAATGCTGGCGCGGGAATACGGTATTCACCACGAACGGCTCAGTCAGCAGATTGCGGACATTGCCGGAAAGCTGGCAGAATCCTACTGGGATAACAACAGCTCCGACATTCTCGGCATCGTTGACGGTTCGTTCCTGATGGATTATGATGAAGCCGGACAGGAACTCCAGTTCAAGAGTGCCGCCGCAATCAGCATCATGTACACCATCTTGGAACGGTGCGGTTTTGAACCGGAGGGTTATTTTGACCGGGATGATTTTCAGGCAATTTATGATTTCTCGACCCCGGATGCAGTCTATGCACTGGGTGCGGCAGTCAGCGATTGCAGCCGGGATGTGCTACGGAATATCGAGCGCACTGTCAAAACGACCATCCGCCGCCGCAATGTAGAAAGGAGCCAGCATGAATATGATGAACAGGAACGTGACCTACTCGACCGTCGGGGATTACCAGCTCCCGAACCTGACCTTGAACCAGCCGCAGAAGCCGCTGGGCCGGTACGGACGGATGCGCCGGATGTACCTGATGGAGAATCGCCCGGTGCTGTACAACTCGATGCTGCTGACCGGGAAGCTGCATCCGCACCTGCTGGAAGTGGAGCAGGCAGCGGAGAACCAGAAGCAGCAGATGATGACCGAACTGCTGAAGCAGAACCCAGCCCCGGACAAAGCGAAGAACCAACTGATGTGGGTGCAACACATGAACAGCCTGAAAGCACAGGTGGAAGAAGTGATCCTGATGGAACTGATTTACAACTGAGTTTTTTCAATCTCAGCATCCCTACCGAAGCCCAGCAAATTGAAGCAATCGACCGAGCGGAGAACGAGAAATCGTCCTCCGCTTTTTCCTTGTCACAGGCAGAGATCGAACATGAACTGCGCAAACACGGCTCCGGCTTTCAGGATGGCAAGCAGCGAATTATTGAGCTGTACCAGACCCAGCCTGACAAAAAGCTCCGTGCCAAGGCACTGGCAAAGGAGTACGGCATCGGCGGTCATTCCCACGATTATCTGGATGGCAGTAGCGGATTTGTGAATTACGATGGAAAAGGCTTGGAATTTGTCCACTACCCGGATTATCAGAAAATCCCGTTGAGCTGGATACAGGTGGAAAAGTATATCGACCTGATGATTCAGTCTGATCGGTATCTGACGGATGCGGAAAAAGAGCAGCGTACTGTCAGACAGGAGGCTGAGCGTCAGCTCCCGATGCTGGACGGCACGGTTGCCGCAGAGTACACTGCCCTGAAAGAGCAGTATCCTAATACTCTTGTGGGCTTTGAACTGAACGGCAACTATCTGTTCTATGACAAAGATGCCGTTGCTGTGGAGCAGATTCTGCATACCAATCTTCTGTCACAGGAAAATACGCTCGGCAAGGTCAAGGTAACTGGCTTTCCGAGTGAGCAGTGGGTAGCAAAATCCAAAAAGCTGTGGGCAGAGGGCAATAACGTCTATCTGGCTGGCTTGAACGAAGATGGCTCCCACCACCAGACAAAATATCTCCGGGAATCGGATTATTTACCGATTGGCAGCATCGTCAAGCTGGATGACCGGGATTTTCGGGTGGAACACGTTAATTTTATGTTCAAATCCGTCAGCTTGCAGGACATGGAGCTGACGAAAAACAGACTGCCCATTTTCCGCAACGAGCATCTGCCGCACATCCGGGAACTGTACGAAGAACAGCAGGACGCAGCCATTGAGCTGGTTCCCGAAAAAGAGGTCAGCTATAAGGTCGGGGACGAAGTTGTAGTAGACCTTCCCACCAGAACAATTGAAGGAACCATCGGCTATGTTGGTGAAACCGATGTGCGCATCGACACCAGTGCGCACGGTCATTCTTGGGATAACGAGGTCATCAACCGGCAGCAGTTTGAGGAGGGACTGCGGCAGAAGGAGCCGGATGAGCCTGAACTGACCGATGAGGAACTGGATGAACTGCCGATCTCTGCGGTGATTGATGGCGAAGTTCAGACTTTCCCGAATGCCGCAGCCTTGGATGAAGCCCTCCACGCAGAACATGTGCCTGAACCCGCTGGGAATTTTCACATTACTGATGAGCATCTGGGCGAGGGCGGTGCAAAGCAGAAGTACGCCCGGAACATCGAGGCCATCAAAACGCTGTTCCGTCTGGAAGAAGAACACCGTGGTGCTTCTGCCGAGGAGCAGGAAGTGTTGGCGCAGTATGTCGGCTGGGGCGGTCTGGCAGATGCCTTTGACCCCAACAAAGACAACTGGGCAAAGGAGTACACCGAACTGAAAGGAATGCTTTCGGAGGACGAGTACGCCGCCGCCCGTGGGTCGGTGCTGAATGCACACTATACCAGCCCCACCGTTATCCGTGCCATCTATGATGCAGTAGAAAAAATGGGATTCCGTAGCGGCAATATTCTGGAACCCAGCATGGGTGTCGGCAACTTTTTCGGGATGCTGCCGGACACCATGCAGGACAGCCGCCTGTATGGTGTGGAACTGGACAGCATCACCGGACGCATTGCGCAAAAGCTGTACCCGCAAGCTGACATCACGGTAGCAGGTTTTGAAACCACCGACCGCCGGGATTTCTATGACCTTGCAGTGGGCAACGTCCCGTTTGGCAATTATAAAGTTGCAGACAAGGCATATAACAAATTGGGCTTCAGCATCCACAACTATTTCTTTGCGAAAGCCATCGACCAAGTGCGTCCGGGCGGCATCGTGGCGTTTGTGACTTCTCGCTATACCATGGACAGCAAGGACAGCACCGCCCGCAAGCACATGGCAGAGCGTGCCGACCTGCTGGGGGCCATCCGTCTGCCCAACAATGCGTTCAAGGCGAATGCCGGAACCGAAGTGGTTTCGGACATTATCTTTTTGCAGAAGCGTGACCGCCCCATCGACCATGAGCCAGACTGGGTGCAGCTTGGCAAAACGGAAGATGGCTTTGCCATCAACCAGTATTTTGTAGACCACCCGGAGATGGTGCTGGGGCAGCTCACGATGGAAAGCACCCAGTACGGTCACGACCTGACCGTTGCACCCATCGAGGGCACCAGCCTTGCAGACCAGCTTGCCGAGGCGGTACAGCACATCGAGGGTAATTACACTGCGGTGGAGATTGCTGCCCCGGACGTCGCAGATGCGGAAGCACAGCGCAAAACGCTGCCCGCAGACCCGACTGTGAAGAATTTTAGCTATACGGTCGTTGATGGCGAGATCTACTACCGAGAGAACTCTATCATGACGCAGATCGAACTGTCCGACAACGCCAAAGGCCGTGTAGCTGGTATGGTGGAGTTGCGGCAGATCGTCAACGAACTGATTGACCAGCAGTTGAACGACTTCCCGGACGAGGACATTAAGGCATCGCAAGCAAAATTGAACGCCGCCTACGATGCCTTTACGGCAAAATACGGGCTGATCAACGACAAGAAAAATGCCCGCCTGTTCGATGATGACAGTTCCTACTATCTGCTCTGCTCACTGGAGAATCTGGACGAGAATAAAAATCTCAAGTCCAAGGCAGATATGTTCACCAAGCGGACGATTCGGCCAGAGCGTGTTGTCACCAGCGTGGATACCCCCAGCGAAGCGTTGGCGGTGTCCATCGGGGAGCATGGCAAGGTTGATCTGCCTTATATGGCAGAACTGCTGGGCACACCCGGTAACTGTGAGCGCATCACCACCGAATTGTCCGGCGTGATTTTCAAAGACCCAGCTGCGGATGCTGACGACCCGGAAGCGGGCTGGCAAACAGCGGACGAATACCTTTCGGGTAATGTACGCGATAAGCTGCGGATGGCACAGCTTGCTGCGGAAAGTCACCCGGAATTCAAGGTCAATGTGGACGCACTGACCAAGGCGCAGCCCAAAGATTTGGAAGCATCTGAAATTGATGTACGTTTGGGTGCCACTTGGCTTGCCCCCTCCATCGTGCAGCAGTTTATGATGGAAACTTTTCAGCCGCCCTATCGTATCCGCTACAACAATGCCATCACCG
>OLWJ01000866.1_pt1 | contig 11506 bp, 9 predicted proteins | sample 1674291 | NCBI WGS metagenome assembly OLWJ01 (sample SAMEA103958159, study PRJEB25191) | human gut metagenome | biome: human-associated habitat [ENVO:00009003]; feature: intestine environment [ENVO:2100002]; material: feces | place: Germany | collected 2013/2015
GTAGATCACGAAGGAGGCGTTGTCGGAGCCGCTGACAGATCCGTCGGACGTCACGCCCTGCCACTGGGCCGTGCCGGTCTTACAGGCGACCTCGATCGGATAATTGGCCAGATAGTTCTTGGCCGTGCCCACCTTGGCGGTCATGCGCATACCCTTGTCGATGCAGTCGAGCGCCTCGTCCGAGATGTCCAGCGTGCTAGCCACCTCCGGCTCGTGCTCCTTGATCAGCGACTGATAGTCCCACGACACGATGCGCGACAGGAATGTCGCGGAATAGCGCGTGCCCTTGTTTGCCAGCGCCTGCACATAGCAGACCATCTGCATCGGCGTGAAACGGTTCAGGCTCTGCCCGATGACAGCCTGCAAAACGTCCGCGCCGTACCAGCCGGACTCGTCGCCCGCGTAGTTGGCCTTTTTCGTCTCGGCGTTCGCGCGCTGGCCGGTGTACTCAAACAACTCGATGCCCGTGTGCTCGCCGAGGCCGAGGGCCTTCGCCACGATATCAAACGGATTCTCGCCCGTCTCACTGAAATAGGCGTTGTAGGTCAGGCGGCCCGCTTCATAGAAATAGTAGTTGCAGGACTCGGCCAGTGCCTCCTGCATATTGATGGTGCCGTGCGTCGCGTTCGAGCTTGTCCACACGTAGCACTTCGGCGTGAAGTTTTCCTTCGCGTAGTACATGTAGACGCCCTCGTCCGTGATCTCATAGTATTCACCGATGTGGCCCATGTCGATGGCCGCGATGGCCGTGACCATCTTGTAGATCGAGCCGGGGGCATATTCCGCGAGCAGCGCCCGGTCGTAGAGCGGCTTATAGGGGTCCTCGCTCAGCTCCTTGAAATCGCGGTTATAGGTGGAAAGATCATAAGTCGGATAGCTCGCGCAGGCGAGGATCTCGCCTGTCTTCACGGCCTGCACCACGACGGCCCCGCCCTCGGCGTCCTTGCCTTCGCTGTGCGCGCCGACGCCGTTTTCGCGGAGGTCCAAAATCAGGCTCTCCAGCGCATTCTCTGCCACGGCCTGGAGCGAGATGTCCAGCGTCGTCTCCACGTTGTTGCCCGGCTGCGGGACGCTGGTGTAGTATTCGTCGAGCTTTTCGCCCGTGGACGAGACGGTCGTATACTTCATGCCGCTCGTCCCGTGCAGATATTCCTCGAAGGCCAGCTCGATGCCCTCTTTGCCGACCTTTGCGTTCATCGCATAGCCCTTGTCGCGGTATTCCGGCCAGTCCCCAGCCTCGATGCTGCCGATGGAACCGAGCAGATGCGCCGCGTACTTCGTGTTGTAGACGCGCACGGTGCTCGATTCGACAATCACGCCCGGAATGCTCAGCTCCATCACCGCCGCAAGATCCTCCGCGCTGACGTCGGTCGCCAGCGTGTAGTTTTCCAGCCCCACGCCCTCGACGCTTCGCAGCTCCAGCTCATACCGGACGGAGATGACCTTATAGGCCTGCTCCTGCGTCCAGTCACCGGGGATGTTATAATCCTCGCGCAGCTTTTTCATCAGCGTCGAGGCCGTCGTGTCGAGGTCATATTCCCGGTTGCGCAGGAATGCGCGGAAATAATCCTGCCATGTGGACGAGATGCCGTCCATCTGATAGGCATAAGGCCGCTCCATTGTTACCGGGAAATGGCTCTCATATTCGATGCCGCGCTGGTCGCAGAGGTCGAGCAGCTTCAGCAGGTTTTCGTTCGTCGCGCCCGTGTTGGTGAGGACGAAGTTGATGATCACGAGGTTATAGCTCGCGCGGTTCGAGACGAGGACGTTGCCGTTCCGGTCGAGGATGTTGCCGCGCGAGGCCTCCATCGTGGTGCGGTAGGTCATCGAGTCCGCGTCTGCGGTCACGAGTTCCGCCGTCTGTAATTTATAAAGCCGCAGCGCGAACACCGCCATCATCGCCACGATGAAGCAGATGAACACGATCATGCGGAGGCGCATTCTTCGCTGCATTTATGCCCCTGCCTTTCTGATCAACCAGGCGGCCAGATACACCGGCGGCGCCGCCAGCAGCGAAAGCCCGATCTGCCGCAGCACGGGCAGCAGGCCCGCGCCGAATCCCACATGGCCCAGAAATACCTGCACCAAAAACAACACGCTCTGACAGAAAATCAGACAGCCAAGGCTCATCAGCAGCGCCGAGAGCAGATTGCGCCGCAGATACCGGTCGCACACGTAGCCCACAACCGCGCCGCAGAGCGCCAACAGCACAATATGGATCGCGCCGCCCGCCGCCCCGGCCAGACACCAGAACAGCCCGACCGCGAGACCGAAGATTGCTCCGGACTCGCCGCCGACGTGCATTGCGATACAGGCCGCCGTCACCGGGATCAGGCTCAGCTTCACACCGAACAGGCGCATCCGCCCGAACGTCACCGTCTGAAATACCGTCATGAACAGAAACAGCACCCCATATAAGGCCCACATCAGGGCGTTTTTGTATGTTTTTCTCATCGGAATACTCCTTCTGCCGGGTTTCGCTCCATCCAAAGGCTCCCTTGTGTAAAGGGAGGCTTTGTCCGCTGCGGCGGGGTCGGGCCGATGTCATATCGACCCCTACAAGCGAAATATCTTACTGCGCCGGGCTATCCGCGGTATTTGCTCCGTCCGCCGCGGCCTCCGCATTTGCATCCACAGCTGTCTCTGCGTTCGCATCCGCATTGGTCTCGCCGTCGACGATGATAGTCTCATCCGCACGCTTCTCCGGCACGGTATAGCCGTAGTTCGTGATGATGAACACCTGCTCCAGCGTTCCGAGATCGCACGACGGATCGAGCGTGGCATATTTCGCAACGCCCGTCTCATCGAGGCTCGCGTTCGTGATGTACCCGAGCAGCAGTCCGCGCGGATAGAGCGTCGAACCGGTCGTCACGACCTGATCCTGATTCTTGATGACCGCGTCGGTCAGCAGATAGTTCATGCGCAGGATGCTGGTGCCGTCCTGCAAAAACGTCCCCTGCACGACGCCGTTATAGCCCGACGACGCGATCGACGCGCTGATCTCCAGAGACGAGTCCATGATCGTCGTCACAGTCGCCCAGTTGAAGCCGACCTCCGTGATCAGGCCCACGACCTGCCCGTTTTCGGTGATCGCGCACATGCCCTCTTCGAGGCCATAGTTCGTACCCTTGCCGATGGTAAACGCGCTCTTATAGTCTGAAGAGTCCCACGACGTGATATACGACGCCACATAGCTGTAATCCTCGTGGCTCTCGCTCAGCTGCAACAGCGCCTTGTATCGCTCGTTTTCACGCTGCAGCTCCTCCACGGTGCGGATGTCCTCCTCCATCGAGAGGATCTGGCTCTGCAGCGCGGCATTGTCTGCTTCCAACTTTGCGTATTGGAAGAGGTAATTGTAGTATTTTTCAAACTGCCGGTCGATGGCCGCGACCGCCGAACGCACCGGGGACAGGATGCTCCCCGTGACGTTTTCAAAGAAGCTCGCCCCAGAGGACAGGCCCAGAACCACCGCTGCGAGGATCGCCACGACCAGCGCCGCGATCAGGATGGTCTTCATCCGGCCAGACCAGAAATTTTTCTTCATCCCTCCGGCGCCTCCTTCTCCCGCAGAATGGACACGCCGCACTCCGCCAGCATCCGCGCCAGCGCGCAGAGCGGCAGCCCCATCACCGAGAAATAATCGCCCTCGAGATGGTCGACGAAGATGGCCCCGTAGCCCTGAATGCCATAGGAGCCGGCCTTGTCCATCGGCTCGCCGGTCGCGATGTAGGCGCGGATCTCCGCGTCGGTCATCGGGCGGAAGTGGACGCGCGTCCGCACAACCTCCTGCCGGAGTTTCCCTTCGTGCCACACGTTCAGGCCCGTCATCACCTCATGCCCGCGCCCAGAGAGCATCTTCAGCATGTGGAACGCCTCTTCCTCGTCATGCGGCTTGCCGAGCACCGCGCCGTCCACGACGACGATCGTGTCCGCCGCGACGACGATGTCCTCCGGTGCGGCGGTCTCCGCGATCTTCGCGGCCTTCAATCCGCCCACGCGCGCGACCTCCCGCTCCGGCGGGAGCGTCTTGTCCATCGTCTCGTCGACATCGGCGGTGTGTATCGTAAATTCCAGCCCCAGCAGGCGCATCAGCTCCTGCCGCCGGGGCGATTTGGACGCTAAAATGATTGCCATGATGTTCTCCTTACTCCACACCACGTTGGTAGAGTCCTCGCGTATAGCTGCCCGGCTCGAACGTTCCGCCGCGCACCCAGTCCGCCAGCACCTTGTCCACCTCTCCGGCGTTCTCCGTCGTGAAGCTCAGCCGCAGCGCCCACAGGCCCATCCCACGGAACGCCGCCAGCTTGTCCAGCAGATAGAGCTTTTTCCCGTTCAGCAGCACGTTGCGGCAGCTGCCGCCGTCTTTCACGATCGGGAATTCCTCGCCCATCCGGTCGACGAGCTTCGTCACGCCCGCGTCGCAGGCGCACGTGCCTGTGCGGTTTTTGATCACGCAGTTTTCCATCAGCATCAGCGGCAGCCGCCCATAGACGAGCACCTCGCTCGGCACGGCCTTCGAAATGTCGCGGATCTGCGGCAGCGTCAGCTCAAACGACAGCAGCTGCGAATCCACGCCCTGCCCCCGCAGATACTGCATCGACCGCGAATTGTAGATGTTGAGGCCAAAATCGCCCCGCACGGCGAAGCCCGCCGCCTTCGCGATCTTCAGCTGGCCGAGATTGCCCACCAGAAGCTGCCGCACGCCGAGCGCGTAGACCTCGCGGAGCTGCGCCGCAAGCTGTCGGTCTTCTCCGCTCCACGTGACGCGCGGCAAAACTGCCGCCAGCTGCGTCTCCACGCCGAGCCGCCCCGGCAGATCCGGGTTTGCCAAAATCTCCGCCAGCGGCACATAGAGCACCGTCGGCCGCAGCGCCAGCATCCGCGCCGTGATCTGCGACGCCGAGCGGACGCTCACCGTCAACTGCGGTTCGCCCGTCATCCCGTCGTAGGGCGCGAGCGCGTTATAGGGGTGCAGCCGCGCGGGCTTCACGCGCCCACGCTGCGCCGTCAGCTGCGCGAGCACATCGCGCCGCATCGCGTTGATGGCCGAAGCGGGCAGCTGCACGTCTCCGCCGAGCGCCGTCTTCACCGACGCGCAGCGATATGGCGTTCCGCCGGTCTTGGCCAGGCGGCTCTCGAGATCCTCGCGCGTCAGCGCGTGATAGACCGCCGGCTCCGGCTCCGGCCCGACCGTCTTGCACACATTGCCGAGGTCGTCCTGCACGGCCAGCTGCGCGGGCCGCCCCGCTTGCAGCATCGCGTAAAAATGCACAGGCACCAGCTGTGCCTCGCCGTTTTCGTATGTTGCCCGGGCCGCCGCGAAGAGTTCCTTCGCGTCCTCGCCCTCCTGCCGCGTGCCGAACATCTCCTGGCCCTTCTGCCCGAGATAATACCCTTGGGTGAAGCCTTGGCGCGAGAACACGCGCTCCAGCTCCTCCATGTCCGCCTGCGTCACGCGCTTGCCGTTCAGCGCCGCGCGGTATGCCTTCGTCACCACCGCGACATACTCCGGCCGCTTCATGCGGCCTTCGATCTTGAGGGACGCGACGCCCATGCGCTCAAGGTCGCGCAGATATTCAATGAGACAGTTGTCCTTCAGGCTCAGCGGATAGCGATTCTGGTCGAAGCGGCCATAGCCGTAAGGCAGGCGGCACGGCTGCGCACACTGCCCCCGGTTGCCCGAACGGCGGCCGATCACCCCCGACAGATAGCACTGCCCGGAATAGCACATGCAGAGCGCGCCATGCACGAATACTTCGATCTCGATCGGGCTTCTGCGGCAGATGGCCGCGATCTCCTCGCGCGGCAGCTCCCGCGAGAGCACCACGCGGCTGCATCCCAGCTCCGCCGCCGCGACCACGCCCTCGAGCGAATGAATGGACATCTGCGTCGAAGCATGGACGGCCACGTTTGGCGCGATCTCCCGGCAGAGCTGCACCATCCCGATGTCCTGCACGATGAACGCATCCACGCCCAGCGTCGCCGCCAGCCGGATCACGTCTGCCGCGCGGGCCATCTCCCGGTCGGCCACGAGCGTGTTCAGCGTCAGATGCACGGCCACGCCGCGCACATGGCAGTAGACGATGGCCTCCTGCAATTCATCGGCGGAGAAATTCTTCGCGTTCATCCGCGCGTTGAACTGATCATATCCAAGATAGACCGCGTTGGCCCCGTTCTGTACGGCGGCGCGCAGCGCCTCCATCGACCCGGCGGGCGAGAGCAATTCGATCATAATATCGGTTCCTTTTCCGTATAGTCAAGCCATTCTGAAGAATGGCGTAAAAATCCGCATACCATTATAGCACAAACCGCGGAGCCAGAAAAGCCCCGCAGCCGCTTTTTTGTAAACTTTTTGTATCTTTTCCCCCGCCCCGTGCGCTGCTGATCGACCCCTCTTCGCAGAGGGGCCTTTGGACGGGGAATTACTTCCGCACAAACTTTCCGGTATACTTCTTTCTGCGCCGGGCGGCGGAATGGAGCGAGAGCAGGACAATGCCGCCGCCGAGCGCAAACGTCCCAAGCGCGACCGGGATCATCCACCACTCGAAGGCCGATTCCGGCACGGCTTCCGCCTCCTCTGCCTGTGCTGCTTCGGCGGCAAGGCGCGCAGCCTCAGCCTGCTCCGCGGCGAGGCGTTCGGCTTCTGCGGCGGCCTTTTCCGCGTCGATGCGGGCCTGTGCCTCGGCACTCGCCGCCTGATCGGCGGCGAAGCGGGCGCGCTGCGCCTCGATGGCGGCGGCCCATGCGGCGTCCGCCGCGGCCTGGTTCTGCGCCTGGCGCTGGAGGCGCGTCTGCTCGAGGTTATAATCATAGGCAAGGTCGGCGGCCAGCGCGACGATCCGCTCGCCGACGCTCTGCGTGTAGACGGCGAGCAGGAACGGCTGCTCGGTGTAGAAGATGCCGGTGTCGTTCTCCGCGCCCTCGAAGGAGCCGTATTTGTGCGCGATGGTGACCTCGTCCGCAAGGTCGTGCAGGAAATAGGCGTCGCGCGGGAGGGACTGCTCCATATAGTCCAGCATCTCGGGGAACTCGTCCGCATGCGCGTAGAGGTATTTCAGCGCATCCATCATCATGCGGGTGCAGTAGTAATTGTCCTGATAGTATTTCGGGTCGATCTCGTCGTCGGTCATCGTGAAATAGCGGCGCATCGTCTCCTTATACGTCCGGAAATCGCCGATGCGGTAGAGCATGGCGATAGACAGCTCGTTGTTGGACTCGACGAGGCTGAGATAGTGGCAGCGGTCGAGCGTCGCGCCGCCCTCGGTGAGGACGGTGTCGCCGGAGATCTTGCCCTCGTTTTGCAGCTCATAATAATAAAGGTTGAGCGGGAGCTTGAACGTACTGGCGGCGGTGAACATCGCGGTCTCGTTCCAGTTGTATTCCTCGCCGGTGACGGTATTGTAATAGGAGACGGCGAAGTTCGTCTCGTCGAGGTGATATTCCGCGCGGAGCGCGTCGAAGCGGGCGGCAAGCGTATCCGGTTCATCCGCCGCAAGGACGGGCGCAGCGAGCAGCAGCACAGCAAGCAGCGCGGAGATGAGCTTTTTCATGGAATTCCTCCTGATTTCGCGGTATTAAGGAGTATAGCGCAAAACCGGCGGAATTGCAAGCGCACCGATGGGCACGGCGCGGCATATAGTGTTGATAGCAAAGAGAAACCGACTCAATGCAATAGGAGTGATGATATGAGTCCATGCAACAACTATACGACCACCGGCCAGAGCTGCGGCTGTGAGACGCCGCAGGCTCCGTGCCAGGGCGGATGCCCCGGCGCGGCCCCGTGCCCGCCGCCGCAGCCCTGCATCCCGATCTGCCCGTTCCCGCCATTCCCGCCCATGCCGCCGAGGCCGCGTCCGCCGCAGGTGGAGCCTGCGGACATCGACTGCGGCTGCGACTGCGCGGCAGGCATGTCCGCAATGCTCCAGCTGCTGTGCGATCCCCGGATCGCGCCGCTGGTGGACTATTCGCAGTTCGCCTTCTTCACGAGAAACTTCGTCCTCGGTACATCGCTGGACTGCCCGGCCACGTCGACGGCAGGGTATGACAACCTGACCGGCCCGCTGGCCGGCAGCTTTGAGCGCATCCGCAGCTGCTCGTGTGAGAATCTGGAGGTTTCGGGGCAGATCTACTACCCGATCCCGATCTGCGCGGGCAGCACGGAGACGCCGTGCTGCGCAGAAGGCCCCGCGTTCGACGCGGGCGAAGTGCCGCTCTGCGCGCTGACGGCGGTGGCGTTCACGATCCCGGCGGCGGAGGGCGAGACGACGCCGACGGATTACGACCAGCTCAAGGGCCTGCTCTGGCAGGCGCTGCATCCGGGCCGTCCGGGCGCGTCGGGGAGCACGCCGCCGATGAAGCCCACGCCGTGCGACTGCGACGAGACCGTTGCAGGCCGGAAGACCGTGTCGCTGACGGCAGGTCCGCTCCTGGTCGGGAACGCGGCGGTGCTCGGCAGCGTCGGTAATGTGCTCGTGCTGGCCAACGACACCAGCCGCCGCATCTATTTCGTCTGCAAGGATCAGATCGGCTTTTTGAGCTGATCCGCCCATCCGCAAAGGCCCCCTCTATTAAGAGGGGGCCTTTTCATTACCGCAGGGCTTGACACGCAGGTCTGCTCCCTGTATACTGGTTTGGATTGTGTGTAATTTTGCGACAGAAAGTTCAGGGTGCAGGATATGGGAGAAAGAATTCCGGAAAACAAGATGGGGACGATGCCGGTCGGCAAGCTGCTGGCCGATATGGCGATCCCGATGATGATCTCGATGCTGGTGCAGGCGCTCTACAACGTGGTGGACAGCGTGTTCGTCTCGCGCATCAGTGAAAACGCATTGAATGCCGTGTCGCTGGCGTTCCCGCTGCAAAACCTGATGATCGCCTTTGGCTCCGGCACGGCAGTCGGCATGAACGCGCTGCTCTCGCGCTCGCTCGGAGCGAAGCAGCAGGAGCAGGTCGACCGCGCGGCCAATACGGGCATCTTCCTGTTCGGCTGCACCTACGTGCTGTTCGCGCTGATCGGCGCGTTTTTGTCCCGTCCGTTCTTCCTCGCGCAGACACACGACGCGGAGATCGTGGGCTACGGCGTGGACTATGCGTCGATCTGCCTGATCTTCTCGTTCGGCATCTTTGCGCAGTTCTGCTTCGAGCGGCTGCTGCAATCCACAGGCCGGACAAAGCTCTCGATGATGACGCAGCTGATCGGCGCGGTCATCAACATCGTGCTCGACCCGATCCTGATTTTCGGCTGGTTCGGCCTGCCGCGGCTCGAGGTCAAAGGCGCCGCCATCGCGACCGTCGCCGGGCAGATCATCGCGGCCATCATCGGCCTGTTCGTCAACCTGAAGAAAAATCCCGAAATTCACATCCACGCGAAGCTCGTCCGCTGGCACGGCGCGACGGCGGGCGAAATTTACCGCGTGGGCGTGCCGTCGATCATCATGGGTTCGATTGGCTCGGTCATGACGTTCGGCATGAACAAGATCCTCATCGCCTTCACCACGACGGCGACGGCGGTCTTCGGCGCGTATTTCAAATTGCAGAGTTTCATCTTCATGCCGGTCTTTGGTCTGAACAACGCGATGGTGCCGATCCTGTCCTATAACTACGGCGCACGCAAGCCGGAGCGCGTGAAGAAAACGGTCAAGCTCAGCATCTTCACGGCCATCGGCATCATGATCCTGGGCTTTGCGGCCTTTGAACTGATCCCCGATGTGCTGCTGGAGCTGTTCGACGCATCGGAAACGATGCTCTCCATCGGCACGACGGCGCTGCGCATCATCGGCACGCACTTTTTGATCGCGGGCATCAACGTCGTCGCCATGTCGGTCTATCAGGCCGTCGGCGATCCGCTCTATTCGCTGCTCAGCTCGGTAACGCGGCAGCTGGTGGTGCTGCTGCCGGCGGCGTGGCTGCTGGCGCGGACGGGGCGGCTGGAGCTGGTTTGGCTCGCGTTCCCGATTGCGGAGCTGGCCGCGCTCGCAATGAGCGCCATTTTCCTGCGCAAGACGCTCCGCACGGCGGAGTGCCGCATGGCCGACGATGACTACGGCGAAGTTGTTTAGGGCGTAACCGAAAACTGTTCATACGCCCTGTCTGAACAGTTCTTTGCGGAACTGGTCAAAAACTTAACACAAATTAACGCCCTCATTTGCTAAGATACTCCCGAATCGTTGTCCGGAAGGGCAAGACCGGGAGGAGGCAAATCAGATGTTTTTGGTGAATCGGGCGATGGTCGACGTTCCCATCGGTACCGCCGCGCTGATCGTAGTCCTGGGTATGGCCGTTGTGTTTTTCGGCCTGATCCTGCTGATGTACGTGACGAAGATCACGGGTAAGATCATGCAGAGCCGTGAGAAGAAGGCCGACGTACATACGGAAGCGCCTGCGGCAGTCCCCGCTCCGGCGAAGGCCGCGGCTCCGGGCAGCGCCGGCGAGATCAAGCTGCACGACGTGCCGGATAAGACGGCGGCGATGCTCATGGCGATCGTGGCCGACAAGCTCGGCAAGCCGCTCAATGAGCTGCGCTTCATCTCGATCCGCGAGATCAAGGGTTGACCCATAAAAGGCTCCGTTTCCGGATGGAAGCGGAGCCTTTTTGTTTCACTCCGCCGCAGCATTTGTAGGGGCCGATGCCTCGAAATCCCCATTGCAAATCTCCCAAAATTTGATATAATAAAACAAAAAACCCGAAAAGGTCTTTTGCCATGAAAAAACGAACAATAACTCTGATTGTGCTTCTCGCGATTCTCGTCATCCTGGCTGCGCTGGTCTGCGTCGGTCTCGTCAAATCCGCTGAGGCGCACGACGCGGTCTACGCCGATTACGACGCCGCCGTCTCCGCCGTCGAGGGCGCCGCGCTCGCCGTCATCGAAAACGGCTCCACCGTCGGCACGTACTCCCTCGCCGATCTCGGCGTCCGCGACGCCACGCTCGCCGCCGCCTCCGCGCCCTATTCCGCCGTCGACCGCATGGACGCCGATGCCTTCGCCCGCTGCTCCATCAAGACCCGCCTCGAATATCTCCGCGCCGCCCGCCCCGAACCGCAGCCGGTGGAGATCGTCGCCGACGGGTTCGACGCAAGCGAAGTCCTGTCCGACCTGCACGCCAAGCGCCGCACCCCCTCCACCGACGCGCACGTCGAATTCAAGGACGGAGCATACCAGATCGTCCCGGAGACACAGGGAAGCGAAATTGACGACGAGGCGGTCACCGCCGCGCTCCTTGCCACCCTGTCAGCGGAAGCCCTGCCGGATCTGCGCGGAACTTCAGCCGAACCGCAGACGGCAGCGCTCGTCATCGATGAAACATTATACATAAAGCCCGAAATTACGATGGATACCGTTGAATATGACCCGCCCGCGCTCCTCGCCGCTGATCTCTCCGGCCAGACGCTCGACGTCCACATCGGCGAACAGGCCCGCGGCCTCTCGGAAACCGCACTTTCTCAGCTGCTTTCCGCCTCGGCGGACGGAAAACTGTCCGTTGATTCGGATGCTTTGAGTGCCATCAT
>OLWJ01000883.1_pt1 | contig 11397 bp, 10 predicted proteins | sample 1674291 | NCBI WGS metagenome assembly OLWJ01 (sample SAMEA103958159, study PRJEB25191) | human gut metagenome | biome: human-associated habitat [ENVO:00009003]; feature: intestine environment [ENVO:2100002]; material: feces | place: Germany | collected 2013/2015
GAGTTATTTTACAATAGGATGCCCCGTTTTTCAAGACATTCTTACAAAATAATCAATTTTTTCGGACTCTTGGTCAAAACCTCGCAGCCGGTCTCCGTGATAACGGTCACATCCTCGATGCGGACGCCGAATTTTCCCGGCAGATAGATGCCCGGCTCCGCCGAGACGACGGCCCCTGCGGGCATCGGCTGATCGTTGCGAGTGTTCGCGTTCGGGGCCTCGTGGATGAGGATGCCGAGGCTGTGTCCGTAGCCGTGGCCGAAATAGTCGCCATAGCCCGCATCCGCGATCACCTTGCGCGCAGCGCCGTCGATGTCCCGTCCGGCCACGCCGGCCTTCGTCGCCGCGATGCCGGCCAGCTGTGCCTTGAGCACGGTCTTGTAGACCTTGTCCATCTCCTCGGACACAAACCCGAGTGCGACGGTGCGCGTCATGTCGGAGCAGTAGCCGCCGTAGATGCAGCCAAAATCCATCGTGATGAAGTCACCGAACTCGAGCTTTCGCTCGCCGGGGACGCCGTGCGGCAGGCTCGTGTTCGGGCCGGAGACGACGATCGGGTCGAACGAGGGGCCCTCTGCGCCATGCTTGTAGAGGCGGTAGAGCAGCTCGGCCTCGAGCTCCTTCTCCGTCATGCCCGCCTGAATGATCTTGCAGAGTTCCGAGAACGTCTGGTCGGTGATGGCCTGGGCCTTGCGCATCAGTTCAATCTCCCACGGTTCCTTCGTCGCGCGGAAGGCGTCGATCTTCGCCTGCATCGGCACGAGCACGGCGTGCAGCGCCTCGTTGTAGCGCAGATAGTCGCCGTAGGTCATGTCGTTCTCTTCAAAGCCGAGCTTCTTGATCGTGTGCTCGCCGATGACCTCGTTGATGCGCTCGATCTCGCTGCTGCCCGGATGCGTCATCCGGACGGTGAAGCCCTTGAGGTTCTTCTCCGCAGCCTCGATATAGCGGCTATCGGTGAAGTAATACGCGCCCTCGCGCGTCACGACGGCCACACCCTCGGCCACGCGGTACTGCGCGGCGTAGAGCCGGTTGTACACGCTTGTCAGCAGCAGCGCGTCCACTTCGCCTGTTTCGAGCAGACTCTGATACTTTTCAATGTTTTTCATGTTGGATCTTCCTTCTTCCTATTGCAATGAACGGCAGCTCGGCAATATGCCGCAGCTTCAGCCAGATCGTATGATTGTGAATCGCAGAAACCAGGATCGAGGTCATCCCCGCGCAGTTCGCGCCGAGGACGTCCGTGTAGATCTGGTCGCCCGCGAGGGCGCACGCCGCCGGGTCGAGCGAGAAACGCGCGAGACATGTGCGAATGCCGCGCTGGAACGGCTTTTTCGCGTGTGTGATGCAGTCCAGGCCGTACTTTTTGCAGAACTCCACCACGCGCGGCTTGCGGCTGTTCGACACCACACAGAGGCGGATCTCCGACGCCTGCATCCGCCGCAGCCACGCCGTCATCGCCTCCGCCGGCTCATTCGTCGTGTAGGGCACGATCGTGTTGTCAAAATCCAGCATCAGAAACCGCACGCCCCGCGCGGCAAGCAGCTCCGGCGTTACGTCGGTCAGGCTGGGCAGAATGAGCTTCGGGATCAGGGAAAACGGCATAGCGGGCCTCGCACTTTCATAAATTCCTATATAGTATACCACATGGGGGTGGTTCTTGTCTATGACCGTCTTTCCATTTCCGCCGGACTTTCCGGGCCTGTCCGTGCCGTTTTCCGTTGTCGGCTTCGATTGGGATTCCGGCGCGCCGGACGGCGAGCTGCTCATCCTGCCCTCCGGCTGCGAGGCCCCGCCCTTTGGCGGCCCGGTCTTCGCGCCGGACGTCGCCTCTGACGATGACCGGCTGCTCCGTCCGGCGGACGCCGCGCCAGAGCACGGCCCGGTCTGGATGGAGGCCTTCTGCCCGCGCGGGACGCTCTGCGCCCGCCTGACTGCCGCCGTCGCCGCGTTCGGCGAACGCCTCTGGCTCCATCTTGCGCCGATGTCAACGCTTTATACGCTCCCCTGCCCGGACGGCGCTGGAACACCGGTTTCGGACGCGGAGCGCGCCGCCCTCCTTGCCGCGCATCCTTCCTGTTTCTGTCCGGAATTCGTCTGCCAATGCGCGCACTGGCCGGACGGTGATACCGTCCGCGTCCTTCTCTATGACACGGACGAGACACTTGCCATGCAGCTTGCGCTGGCGGCCGCCTGCGGCGTTCCGCAGGTCTTTGGCCCGCTCACCACCGCAAACAGCGCCGCCGTTCTCACAGATTGACGACGTTCACGGGCTTCCCGGCCAGAAATGCCTTCACATTCTCCACGGTCTGCTCGAGGATCCGGACGCGGCACTGTTTCGCCGCCCACGAGATGTGCGGCGTGATGATGCAGTTTTTCGCGTGCAGCAGCGGGTTGTCCGCGCGGATCGGTTCCTCCGACGCAACGTCCAGCCCCGCAGCGCAGAGCTTCCCGCAGTTCAGCGCGTCCGCCAGATCCTGCTCCACGATCAGGCCGCCCCGGCTGTTGTTGATGAGGATCGCGCCGTCCTTCATCTTCGCGATGCTCGCTCTGTTGATGATGCCCTCCGTCTCCGGGAACAGCGGGCAGTGCAGCGAGATGACGTCCGCCTCGGCCAGCAGCGTGTCCAGCGAAACGTATTCCGCGATCGCGCGCCCCGTCTCCGTCTCCGTCCGGCTGTGCGCAAGCACCCGCATCCCCAGCGCGCGGGCAATGCGCCCCACCCGCTGTCCGATCCGTCCAAACCCGATGATCCCCATCGTCATCCCGTCCAGCTCCAGCAGCGGATGGTCCCAGAAACACCAGTCCGCGCACGCGGTCCAGCGTCCCTCGCGCACCGCCGCGGCATGGTCGCCCACATGCAGGCAGATCTCCAGCAGCAGCGCGATCGCAAACTGCCCGACCGACGCCGTTCCGTAAGCCGGGATGTTTGACACCGGGATGCCCCGCTCCGCCGCATACGCGACATCCACCACGTTGTACCCCGTCGCCAGCATACTGACCAGCCGGATGGACGGGCAGGCCTCGAACACGACCCGCCGCACAGGCGTCTTGTTCGTGATGACGATCTCGGCGTCGCCGATGCGCCGCGCGATCAGCGCGTCGTCGTCCACGTCCGTCCGGTCGTAGACCGTCAGCTCTCCCAGCGCCGCCAGCGCGTCCCAGCTCAGATCACCGGGATTTTCACAATATCCGTCCAGGATCACGATCTTCATGCCGTTCTCCTCCGTCTGTTCTGATTGCCTCTATTATCCGGTATTCCCGCGCCGCCGTCAAGCCAAACCGGCAAAAATCCGGCATTTTCTGCCGCGCGGCCGGGCAAACTACCCTTGCAGCGAAGCGCAAATCATTTTTTGTTGTAAAAACAACATCAATCTTACCGAGCCTCTGTTATGCTTTGGATGCAAATGAAATACAGGAGGAACCGACCATGGATCAGAAGATGTTTTGTTATCAGTGTGAGCAGACCGCCCATTGCTCCGGCTGCACCGGCGCATCCGGCGTCTGCGGCAAGAGTGCCGAGGTCGCCCAGCTCCAGGACGAGCTGACCGGTGCGCTCATCGGTCTTGCCCGCGCAACCGACGGTGACACGCACCCCGACGCGAACACGTGGCGCCTCATCGTCGACGGCCTGTTCACCACCGTCACCAACGTCAACTTCAACGCCGCCACGATCCGCGATCTTATCGCCCGTGTCCACACCGAGCACGACCGCCTTGTCCCCGGCTGCTCCGCCTGCGGCAGTCCCTGCGGACGCAATGCCGACTATGACATGCGCGAGCTTTGGACTGCGGACGAGGATATCCGCAGCCTCAAATCGCTCATTCTTTTCGGTATCCGCGGCATGGCCGCCTACGCGCACCACGCAATGGTCCTCGGCTATGAGGACGAAGAACTGAACCGCTTCTTTGCCCGTGCGCTGTTCACCGTCGGCGAGGATCTCGACATGGAGCAGCTCCTGCCCGTCGTCCTCGAAGTCGGGAAATACAACCTCGGCTGTATGGCCCTGCTCGACCGCGCCAATACCGAAACCTACGGCCACCCCGTTCCCACCATCGTCCCGCTGACCGTTGAAAAGGGACCCTTCATCGTCGTCACCGGGCACGACCTGCACGACCTCAAGCTCCTGCTCGAGCAGACCGCCGGAAAAGGCGTCAACATCTACACGCACGGCGAGATGCTGCCCGCACACGGCTATCCGGAGCTGAAAAAATATCCGCACCTCAAGGGCAACTTCGGCACGGCCTGGCAGAACCAGCAGAAGGAATTTGCGAATCTCCCCGCGCCCATCCTCTTCACGACGAACTGTCTCATGCCGCCGAAGGCCAGCTACGCGGACCGCGTCTACACGACCTCCGTCGTCTCCTATCCCGAGATGCGGCACATCGGCCCGAATAAGGACTTCACGCCGCTCATCGAACAGGCGATCGTGCTCGGCGGCTATGCCGAAGAACAGCGTTTCACCGGCATCAACGGCGGGACTTCTGTCACCACCGGCTTTGCCAGAAATGCCGTGCTCTCCGTGGCGGACAAGGTCGTGGACGGCGTCAAATCCGGCGCCATCCGGCATTTCTTCCTCGTCGGTGGCTGCGACGGCGCACGCCCCGGCCGCAATTATTACACTGATTTCGTCAAGCAGGCCCCGCAGGACACCGTCATCCTCACGCTCGCCTGCGGCAAATACCGCTTCAATGACCTCGACCTTGGCTCGATCGGCGGCATTCCGCGTCTGCTGGACATCGGCCAGTGCAACGACGCCTACAGCGCCATCCAGATCGCGCTGACGCTCGCCGACGCTTTTGGCTGCACAGTCAACGAGCTGCCGCTCTCGATGGTACTCAGCTGGTACGAGCAGAAGGCCGTCTGCATCCTGCTCACGCTCCTGCACCTCGGCATCCAGGGTATCCGCCTCGGGCCGACGCTCCCGGCGTTCCTCTCGCCGAACGTCCTGAACTTCCTCGCCGAGCACTATGCCATCGCACCGACCACCACGCCCGAGGCCGACCTCGCCGCCCTCCTTTCCTAAGCCCCACTGCACTTTGCAGGGGCGGACGACCCTGTCTGCCCCTCCTCGCCGCAGCGGCCAATCCCCCATACCCCCTAAAAAAGGGTCGGGGGAGCGCCGGCCCGGCGCTCCCCCATAGGAAAGAGAGAGAAGAATGGAATTATTCTTCGACGACGTACTGTCCGCGATCCTTCAGATCCTGGATGATCTGGGCGTGCAGTTTGTTGTCGAGCTTGTAGAACACGAACAGGATGAAGCTGATGGCCGCGAGAATGGCGGGAACCAGATTCATGACGACGTTCATGGTGGACAGGGCGCCCGCGGTCTGCGTGGCAGCGCCTTCCGCATAGCCGTTGGCAGCCAGCATGGCGAGCAGCATCGTCGGGGCGATGGCGCCGCCGAGCTTCAGCATGAAGCTCGTGCCGGAGGAGCACAGGCCGTCCGCGCGGACGCCGGTCTTCCACTGGCCGTATTCAACGGTGTCGCCGATCATGCCGTAGAGCAGGGCGGTGCAGAAGCCGTTGAAGATGCCGGTGCCGAACAGGAGCACGAGCACGAGCGTGGAAGAAGCATTTTCCGGGGAGAGGAAGAACAGGATGATGTTCAGAATGAAGCTCAGGCCATAGGAGAGCAGCAGCGCGCCGCGCTTGCCGCGGCAGAGCTTGACCAGAGCCGCGCTGAAGAACGCAGCCACGGCGCAGATCAGGCCGTTGACGGTCGCGTACAGCGTGAACAGGCTGACGTCACCCCAGACGTAGGTGAAGTAGTACATGCCGACGGTCATGCGGCCATAGTTCAGGAAGCCGTAGACGAGGAAGGCAAAGCACACGATGAGCAGGGGCGGGTTTTTAGTGAAGCAGGCCGCCAGTTCCTTGGCGTGGAACTTCTGCTTCTGCTGGGGAGGCGCCTTGACGACTTCCTTGGTGCCAAGGATGGACGTGAAGACGAACGGGATCGCCATGCAGCAGATCACGAGCGCTGCCAGCAGGTAGCCGCGGACGGTGTTGCCCTCGGTGCCGGAGAACTTGGTGACGAACGGGATGAAGAGCGCCGTTGCAACGGAGCAGGCGATCGAGGAGATGAAGATACGATAGCTGGAGAACGAGGCTCTCTCACGCGGATACGGGGAGATAACGCCGTTCAGCGCGGAGAACGGGATGTTCCAGGAGGTGGAGGCGACAACGGTGATGAAGTAGAGGATGCAGCCGTAGGCCGTACGGGCACCGACGCTCCAGCCCGGATGTGCCCAGAACAGCAGGACAACCAGCGGGATCAGGCCGATGGCGCCGCCGAGCATCCACGGGCGATAGCGGCCCATCTTGGTATTGGTGCGGTCGGCCAGAGAGCCGATCATCGGGTCATTGATGGCGTCCCAGATCCGGCAGATCAGGAACAGGATGGAGACGGCGCTCGCCGGGATGAGGGCGATATCCGTCATGAAAAAGGCCAGATACGAGCTGACCAGCATCCACGGCAGGTTGTAGACCAGCTCGCCGGATGCGAAAGCAAACTTTCTTGCCACGGCCTTGCCGCCGTGGTAATAAGTCTTTTCCTCGGTTCCAACCGTGGTTTTCGGTTCGTTCGACATAAATTTTGTCTGTATGGCTGTCAGGCGCCATACATACTCCTTTCTTTCTCTGTAATCAGCTTGGGAAATGCTGAGGGAAAGCTGAGGCTATCCGCACGTCCCGGCGCATAGCGCGGGACGGCGGGCACGCCTGTTATTCATCCATCTTGATGACGATCTTGGCGTACTTTTTGGTGTAAAGGTCGGCAAATGCGTCCTGATAACGGCTCAGCGGATGCTCCTTCTGGATGAGCGCCTTGAGGTTCACGCGCGGGGCGAGCTTGATGGCCTTGGGGAACAGGCCCGCGCCCATGATGACGCCGTGCAGGTGCTTCTGATCCCAGTAGAAGTCCGTGTGCAGATTGACCTGCAAATACGGGTCTTTGCCGTACATTGCGAAATAGACGCCGTCGCCGTTGCGGGCGAGGAGCTTGAGCGCGTTCTCCGCGGAGGAGACAACACCGGTGCCCTCGAGCACGCAGTCATACGCGCCGCCGGCGACCTTCATCGCCTCTTCGAGCGCGCCTTCCTTGCGCGGGTCAAACGCATAGTCTGCGCCGAGCTGCTTGGCCAGTTCGCACTTCTCTTCGACAAGGTCAAAGACCGTGACACAGGACGCGCCCGCCAGACGGGCCAGCTGCACGAGCATCAGACCGATACCGCCTGCGCCCATGATGGCGACGGATTTGCCGTAGGAGATGTGCGCCTGCTCGGCGGCGGCCAACGCGATGGTCAGCGGCTCGATGAGCGCGGCGGTCTCCAGATCGTAGTTTTCAGGGAGTTTGTGAACCTGCGTGACATGATAGACCGCATATTCTGCAAAGCCGTTCATGCAAAACTGCACATGGGAACACAGGTTTTCATGCCCGCTGCGGCAGTTGTCGCAGGCGTAGCAGTATTTGGCGTAGTTGGCGATGACCTTGTCGCCGACGTGATAGCCGAGCGCTTCGGCCTTCGGGCCAACCTTGTCGATCACACCGGACAGCTCATGACCAAAGGTCATCGGGAGCATCGCTTTGGTGCCTTCTTCGAATTCACCGAGGTGGCCGGTCAGGGTGTGGGCATCAGAGCCGCAGATCGAGGAGTAGATGATCTTGATGCGGACCTCGTCCTCAGCGGGTTCCGGCATGGGCATTTCCCGCATTTCGACAGTTCCCATCGTGTTTTTCTCAAAGTCGCGGACCGACGTGATGAACAGCTGTTTCATAATGGCCTCATTCCTTTCTCTTTCCCAGTTTGGGGGAACGCTCTGTCGGAGCATTCCCATAGAACGCAGTGATCTGAACCGGGGCGGCGTTCCGCCGCCCCGGCGCAAACCATGAATGACTTCTCTGGATTCCGGAAGCTTGACGCTTACTTCAGGACTTCCAGCGCAGTTTTGTAGATGCCGTTGGCGTCCATGCCGAGGGCCGGATAGATCTCTTCCGGATAGCCGAACTCGATGAACTTGTCGGGCACGCCGATCTTCTTCAGCTTGGCGAACACGCCCGCCTCGAGCAGGGTGTCGGCCACGATGCTGCCCAGACCGCCGAGAATGTTGTGATCCTCCACGGTGATGATGTTGCCGCTCAGCTTGGCCGCGTGGACAACGGCGTCCTTGTCGATGGGCTTGATGGTGTGCATGTCGATGACGCCGACGCTGTAACCCTTTTCTTCAAGCTGACGGGCCGCCTGGACGCAGTTGTAAACACCCATGCCGGTCGCGATGAAGTTCAGGTCAGTGCCTTCCTGAATCACGATCGCCTTGCCGATCTCGTAGTCATAGTCATGATCCGCGGCGTAGACCAGCGGCTCTTCACCACGCGGGATGCGGATGTAGATGGGCTTCGGATAGTTCAGGGACTTGCGGAGCAGCTTCTTGCACTGCTCGGCGTCGCACGGGGCCACCATGGTCATGTTCGGCAGGGAGTTCATAACGCCGAACTCGATGATGGTGTTGTGCGTGGGGCCATAGCCCGAGGACAGACCGGCGTGGGTGCCGATGAGACGGACGGGATAGTCGTTGTAAGCCACGTCGTTGTGGATCTGGTCGAGCGCACGGACGCAGAGGAACGGGCCGAAGGTCTGCACGTAGGGCAGGAAGCCTTCCTTCGCGAGGCCCGCCGCGATCGTGACCATGTTCATTTCCTGAATACCGACGTCGAGGATGCGATCCGGATAGCGGAGCTGCGCCTGCTGGACGCGGCCGCCGCGGCCGGTGCCATCCGCGTTGATATAGCATACTCTGGGATCGTCTTCGATCATTTCCAGAATCTCGTTGGTAACGGTGCCCTTGGCCTCCATCACGGGACCCATATCACCGCAGCAAAATGTAAATCCACCCATTGTTACACCTCCGCCAGTTTTTTCGCAGTATATTCCTTGATGTCCTTTTCGGCCTCGGCCAGCTTGTCATCATCGAAGCCGCCGATGTGCCATGCGCACGGACGCTCCATCATGAAGCCGACGCCCTGACCCTTCGTGGTGCTGCAAATGATCGCGTTGGGCTTGCCGTTCAGTGTGACCTCCGGCAGCGCGGCGAGCGTCTTGTCGATCTCCTTCATGTCGGTGCCGTCGATGACGGTCGCATTCCAGCCGAACGCGCGGAAGCAGTCCGCCATGCCTTCCGGGCCGCCCTTTTCGCCCCAACGCTCGTTCTGGTTCGTCTCATACGCCGCAGAAGCGTGGTTGAAGTCGACGACCGCAACGATGTTGTCGAGGTTGTGGGATGCGGCGTACAGGATGGCCTCCCAGTTGGAGCCTTCCTCCATCTCGCCGTCGCCCAGCAGCGTCCAGATGCGGGACTTGATGCCCCGGCCGCGGTTCGCGTGGCCGATGCCGCAGCACCAGGACAGGCCGTGGCCCAGAGAACCGGTGGAGACCTCGATGCCCTTCACGCGCTTGTGGTTCGGATGCGCGCCGAACGGATGGCCGATGGTGTTGTACGTGTCGAGCAGCAGATCCCAGTCATACATGCCCATGTCGCAGAAGATCGTGAACAGCAGGATGCCGTTGTGACCCTTGCTGAGGATGAAGCGGTCGCGGTTGGGATCGTTGAGATTTTCGGGATCGAACCCCATGTATTTGTAGTAGATCGCGGTGGTCACGTCGGTCGCGGACATCGGGCCGCCGATGTGGACGTTGCCGATGCGGCGGGTCGCCAGAGCGAGCTTCTCACGGATCTCGCCGGCCTTTTCGACCAGATCCCGCACATTTTCAATGTAAACTTTGGCCATGTTTTGAAAGCCGTCCTTTCTGTTGTGTTTAATAGATCGAATATCCGCCGTCAACGGGGATGTTGATGCCGGTCACGTAGGAAGAGGCATCGCTCGCGAGAAAGAGCAGCACGCCCTGCAGCTCGTCGGTGGTGCCGAAGCGCTTGATGGGAACGACCTCGAGGCACATGTCGTGTCCGGTCTTGTCCATCACGCCTTCATGGATGCCGGACCAGATGTAGCCCGGAGAGATGGTGTTTACGCGGATGCCGTAGGGCGCGAGACCCGCCGCCATATAGCGTGCCATCTGGGAGATACCGGCCTTCGCGGTGCCATAGGTGCAGACCGGAGACGGGCCGCCGCCGATGAAGTTCGCGTTGTAGCCGGACAGCGATGACGTCATGATGATCGAGCCGCCGTGGTTGTGCTTGCGCATGATGTGCTGTGCGACCTGCGCAGTCAAAAATGCGCCGTTCAGGTCGATGTCGATGACCTTCTTCCAGGTCTCGTAGGGGACGTCGACGTCGTCGCCCGGCAGGCAGACGCCCGCATTGATGTGCGCAATGTCCACAGTGCCAAGCTCACGGACGAGATCCTCCTCCAGCTTGTCGACCTGCGCCTTGTCAGACACGTCGCAGTACAGCGGAATGATCTTCACGCCGTAGCGCTCGGACATCTCCTTGCACAGCGGCTCGAGGCGTTCCTTCGCGGCGGGAATGTCGACCAGCGCGACGTCCGCACCCGCTTCCGCCCAAGCTGCCGCGACGTTCCGGCCAATGCCTCCGCCGCCGCCCGTAACGAAGCCCTTCTTGCCCTTCAGCGAAAACTTGTCCATCAGCCGGTAGGACGGGTCCTTCCAGCGATCCTTCGGATAAATGTCATAGAATTCTGCCATGTTTACAGGTTCCTTTCGGAAATGAGCTTGCCGTCACAGATGAACTGTACCTTGGCATTGCCTGCATATTCCACCTTCTGACGCAGACGCACGCTGCCGTTTTGTGTACCGCTGTACAGCGTTGTCGTGCCGTTGTCATCCGTCAGCACAATGCGTACGTTGGCAGGTTTACCGCTCGGTACGACAAAGTCAACGTAGGCGCTCTTCTTATCGCCGCCGGCAGCTACGGTAATTGCTACTGCCGCGCCGTCGTTAAGGTTACTGCCTACACCCGGGTTGCAGGCCAGAACTATATTCTTCTTGGCGCTGGCATCCTGAACCTTTTTGATTTCACCCAGCTTCAGACCTGCCTGCTCCAGCATGCCCTTAGCTTCGTCAATGGATTTGCCGATAATATTCGGAACCGGCTTGTCGCCTTCGTTGATTACCAAATCGATGGCAGTTCCTTTGGGAGCCTTGTCCAGGCCCTTCGGCGACTGGCTGAGAACAGCGCCGATTTTACCGCCGTCCACATGCTTGCGCGTCACCTTACCGACCTTAAAGCCTGCATCCGCCAGCTGCTGCTCCGCCTTCGACAGCGACATGCCTGTAACATCAGGCACAGCCTTCAGCTCCGCGCCCTTACAGATGGTCAGGATAATAAGGCTGCCCTGCTTACGTTTTTCGCCGGCCTTCGGGGACTGCTCCATAACAGTACCGGGCTTAAACTTATCAGGATCGCCGTATTTTTCCTCCA
>OLWJ01000885.1_pt1 | contig 11389 bp, 8 predicted proteins | sample 1674291 | NCBI WGS metagenome assembly OLWJ01 (sample SAMEA103958159, study PRJEB25191) | human gut metagenome | biome: human-associated habitat [ENVO:00009003]; feature: intestine environment [ENVO:2100002]; material: feces | place: Germany | collected 2013/2015
AGTCTGTCTGGAGGTACCTGAACGAGTCGTTGTACAGTTTCAGGGATGCCGCTTTGGAATGATCACTGAAGTTGGACAGCTTCGTGGCGATGTAGTAGGAGTTCCTTGGATGTCTGCTGAGTGCATTGCCTACAGCCTCCTCGGAAAGTCCCTGGAGATAGACCGGAGATGTGTCGTAGTAGTTGACTCCGTGAGCCAAGGCGTAGTCAATCAGTTTGTTGGCGTTCTCCTGATCCACGATGTCCTTCCCACTCTCGTCCTTCTTCATCGTGAATCGCATACATCCGTAACCCAGCAGGGAGACCATGTCCCCGTTGCCCGGATTCTCACGCATCTCCATCTTACCGTTCTCCGGCACATCTTCACTGGAACCATCGTCAAGGATGGCCTCGGCTGTCTTCTTAGGGGCGCACGCTCCGGCAAGAGCCACGGCTCCCACGGCCGCTGTCCCGGCACCGGCTTGTTTGAGAAATTCTCTTCTGTTAATATTCTCTTTCATATTCATGGAATTTGTCGAGACCGCTTTTTCTGAATATGTCCCTTCAGAAGGCTTGTCTCAAAGACCGGTTACACATTATGATGAACACTGTACCCATTGACGGTGATGGCGCTTATCGGGCGGGACGGGCAGAGATTCTCGCACGCTCCGCAGCCGATGCACTTCTCCTCGTTGACCGAGGGGATCCTTGGGCTCTTCTCGTCATCAGGATTCTTCCTGACCATCCTGATCGCTCCGACAGGGCAGTGGTGGGCACAGTTTCCGCAGCTGACCCCGTCACGGTTCACGACACAGAGGTCATAGTCCACGCCAGCAGTGCCGACCTTCCATTCGGTTTTCTCCTCAGGAGTGATCTTAAGGATGGCTCCAGCAGGGCAGACCTCGGAGCATTTCACGCATTCCGGACGGCAGTAGCCTTTCTCAAAAGACATCTCTGGCTGCATCAGGTGCTCAAGTCTGGAGGATGGTCTGAGAACATTGTTCGGGCAGACGGTCACGCAGAGCTGGCAGGCCGTACAGTGCTTATAGAACTTCTCCACGCTCTCGGAACCGAATGGAGTAATAGGCGTTTTTCTGTTCGGGGCTTTCTTTGGAAGCACCTCGGCGAATCCTCCATCTCGCTTCTTGTCCTTGATCTCCTCTTCTTCGGCCCTCATCGGAATGGAAGACAAGAGTGATCCTCCGATGACAGCGGCACCGCCTGCCAAGAAGGCTCTTCTTCCTTTGTCGGTCGCTTCGACAGGCTCGGCGACCGGAGATGTCGCATCAATTGTTGAGACACCTTTGCCGTTGTCGGTTACTTCGGCGGTTGGTGAGCCCTGTCGAACCACAGGCTCTGCGACCGGAGTCGGAGCTGCTGAGGAGCGATTTTGGCCGTTTTTGCTCTCGTCGGAGGTCATTTTACTCCCGACAGGCGCGTTTTGTGGCGTTTTTGCTCCCGTGGAGCCCGAACCAACCCCTCTTCCCCAGGCGAACCGGTACTTGAGCGCTCCGAGCCGGCAAGAATCAATGCAGTCAAAGCAATCGACACATCTGCTATAGTCAATCTTATGGTTGTCAACATCAATGCAGGCCGCCTTGCACTTCCTTTCGCAGGCGTGGCAGCTCTTGCACTTTGACTTGTCGATCACCGGACGGAACATAGCGAACCGCGAGAAGATACTCAGCGTGGTTCCCACCGGACAGATTGTGTTGCAATAGGTTCTGCCGTTCCTCCAGGCGAGGACCACCACGACAACAAATGTCACCGCCGCCACGATCAAAGTCGGCAGACTCTTCAGCCAAACATCCTTTGTCACAAACGCATAACTATCCTGCCTCTCGGCGATCCAGGCGAGCAGGTTGTTGCCCCACTGCCAAACCGGCGCGAGCAGACTCTGCACCATTCTACCGTAAGCGCTGTATGGAGCCAGAAGCGCTACAAGAGCATTGAGCCCGGCGACCAGCGCGATCACGAACAGCACCAACACCCCGTAGCGCAACCATTTGATTTCCTTTGAATATGAGAACCTTGCCTTCTTGCCTTTTCTCCTGGAACTGAGGTTGGACACGCAGTCCTGGAATATACCCAACGGGCATATCACCGAGCAGTATATTCTGCCGAAAAGCAGTGTCAGTACCAGCAGAATGGCGATGACAACGAAGTTGAGGGCCAGAACAGCCGGCAGGAACTGGATTTTGGCGAGCCATCCGAACCAAAGATGAAGTGTTCCGGTGAAGTCCAGAAACAGCAGTGTGACTGCAACGAAGCAGATCGCTGCCAGAGTGATTCTAATTTTTCGGAGCATAGTGTTTGTAAGACAAAATGTTCCGTAAAGATAAAGAAAAATCCTGAAATGATATTAATCCAGAATCACCAAAGCCATTGACTTGTGCGAGAACGTCAGCTTGACAACATCGGCCGAAGCCCGGTTGAGGGTTGCCTGCCACCAGTTGTCGAAAACCACTCCACTGGTCTGCCATACCAATCCCTCGGACTTGATATTCAAAGAATTATCAGGGCTGAATATGGACACGGCCCTGCCTTCGCCGACGAAAAGCTCGCAGGAGTCCGTCAATGCGAAAGCCGTTGAATAGTCGGACACCGCATCGACATATATTCTGTCCTCATCAGGATTACCGCTGGCTCCGTAAAGCCGGGCATATTCCATAATCTGTCCAAGGTTGCCGAGGGTGTGGGCCTCACGCTTGCCTGTAGCACCGAGAATGTGCACGGTCTTCACTTCCGGCCAATGCTCCAGCAGGTAGCGGAACGCCTTGGTCTGGTCGTTTGTCTCCTGCTCTTCTTCTCTTATGGCGATGCGGGAATATTCCTTGAGATGCTTCGGCGAGATGGAATCCATATCCCCGATGATGGCATCCGGATCCCTGAGGTCTTTGAATATCTTGTCCCGGTGCCGGAGAAACGTGTCCAACGCCCTGTCGCAGCAGATTATCACATCCGCCCGGCGGAGAAGTTCGCGGGGATATTCCTTTTTAGGAAAGTCGCCGCATTCGAGGATGACCGCTTCCATTATGCCTTTGTTTTGGCGATTTCGGCCTTGGAGGTGCCGGCGGTAGTGGTGTAGAGTTCCGGCTCGCGGAATCCGGCGAGGAAGGCCTTGATGTCCATCCGCTTCTTGCCGGCTATCTGCACGTCCTTCAGGGAGATGGCTCCGTCGGCGGTGGTGATGTGGAGGTAGGTCTTGCCGTCGGTGAGGATTCGGCCCGGAATGGTTCCTTCGACAGGCTCATCGACCTTTTCGGCCGTGAAGATCTTCAACTGGGCCGGAGCGCTACCTTCCTTGACGAGTTCGGTGAACGCTGCCGGATAAGGACTCAAACCACGTATGAGATTGTAGATCTGTTTGGTGGAATCGTTCCAGTCAATGTGACACAACTCGCGCGAAAGCTTCGGTGCCGGCTTCAATACCTCGGAACCCTGTATGAAACTTCTCTGGACACGCGTGTCCACATTGCGCTCGATTATGCCCTGAGTCGTCTGTACAACCAATTCCGCGCCGATCTCCATCAGTTTGTCGTGCACATCCCCGGCGGTGTCGGTGTCTGAAATATTGATACCCTGACGCAGGATGATCCCTCCCGTGTCAATGTCCTTGTCGATCATGAACGTCGTCGCGCCGGTTCTGGTCTCTCCGTTGATCACGGCCCAGTTGATAGGAGCCGCTCCACGGTACTGTGGCAGAAGCGCCGCGTGCAGATTGAACGTGCCAAGCTTCGGCATGCCCCAGACCTCTTCCGGCAACATCCTGAACGCCACCACTATGAACAGGTCGGCCTTCAAGGCCTTGAGCTGGTTGAGGAACTCCGGATCCTTCAGTTTCACAGGCTGCAGAACCGGAATGCCGTGCTCGGCAGCGAACTTCTTGACCGCGCTTTCGTTGACTTTCTGTCCCCGGCCACTCGGCTTGTCAGCCACTGTGACCACACCTACAATATTGTATTTCCGCTCCAGGAGAGCCTTCAGAGGGGCCACCGCGAATTCCGGCGTTCCCATGTACACGATCCTTGTCTTTTTGAATATTCCTGCCATATTACTCTTTGCCTTTCTCCACCAATTCTTTATGCTGTCCAGATTTGAGATGTCCGTGTCGTGGATCGCCTTCCAGGTCAGGAACAGGCCGATCGGCAGGAGTACGCCAGCCGACATGAACGCGCCCGCCACGGTGCTGATGCTGCCGTCTCTTGCCAGCTTCACTCCCGTGATGTCGATCACCCAGTAAAGCACGAAGAACAGCAGCGAGATGATGGCTGAGACACCGATGCCGCCTTTCCTGATCAGCGCTCCCAGAGGCGCGCCGATGAAGAACATGATGAAGCAGGCCAGGGCCTGTCCATAGCGTCTGAGGAACTCCAGGGCTGTCCATCTGAGGCGGACAGTGTAGTCGAATGCTCCGAACTCGTAGCTTTCAAGGTTTGTCTGGAGTTGCCTGGCGCTGTTGGCCGCTCTTTCCAATGCTGCCGCTGTCGCCCTGTCATCCTTGAAGTTGAGGTAGTCCGGGTCGCTGAAGTTCCTTGTGATGCCGCAGGCTGTCGTGTCCAGCTGCATGTTCTGCGAGAACACATAGGATGCGGCCATGGAATAGATCTGTTTGGACTTCGTGCTCTCCCTTGTGGCCAGAAGGGTGTCCCTCTGCTCCCTGAGTTTCTCAAGAGGGAGGGCCTTGACCTGGTCGCCGTATCTGGCGCTGTCGGATTTCTGGAATGCGTAGTTCTGTAGGGCGATGACCATCTCCTGCTTGGAGAAGTCGATCCTCTGCAGCTGGAGGGATGTGTCGCGGTAGGTCTTCTCGTTGGTCTCCTGATAGTTGACCCCGTTGAACATCTTGAATGTCAGGTAGGACTTGTCCTTGGACATCTTCATGATGGCGGAGTCGGCCAAAGTGAGGCGCGTGTTCCCTCTGCCGTGATGGTCGTAGAGCATCACGTCCTTCATCATGCCCGTCTTGTTGTTCCGGCTTCCTACCCTGAGGACGTAGCCATCGACTCCGTCATAGAAGGTTCCGGACGGGATCTTGATCTCTTCCTTCGTCTTTCCGATGTCGTCCCTGAGGGTGAATATCTCGTTGTAGGAGACCGGGACGAGGTTGTTGATGACGAAGAATGTGCCGATGCTGATGAAGAAGGAGGCGATGAGGATAGGGCGCATCACCCTGAGGACGGACACGCCGGCGGCCTTCAGAGCGATCAACTCGTTGTTCTCGCCCATGTTGCCTACGGTCATCATCGAGGCCAGCAGGGTCGCCAGAGGCAGGGCCAGAGGCAGCACGGTGCAGGATCCCCAGAACAGGAACTCCGCCACAATGCCCAGACTCAGGCCTTTTCCGACAAGCTCGTCGATGTAGACCCAGAGGAACTGCATCACGAGGATGAAGATGACCACAAGAAGGATCATGAAGAATGGTCCTATGAATGAGGTCAGTATGAATCTGTCAATTTTCTTCATCCTCCGAAGTCATTGTTTTATGGGGACTTGAATATTTTATGAATATTACCGAATGCCCTTGAATATTCTTCCGTCTATGCCGTGATGGTCTCCACCATCTTGTCCAGCGCGGCCTGCAGGCCGTCGGCGTTCCTTCCGCCGGCGGTGGCGAGGATCGGCTGTCCGCCGCCTCCGCCCTGGATGAATCTGGCTGCCTCCCTGATGTCGTTGGCGGCGCTGTGACCGGCTGCCACGAGGTCGTTGGAGTACATCAGGACGAGCTGAGGCTTTCCTTCGTGGCAGAAGGCGGCGGCGAACACGAAGTTCTCCACTTCCTTCTGGAGGATGGCCGCGGCCTCGCGCAGCATGGCCGGATCAGCGTCCCTGCTGAACTTTACAACTTTTATTCCATTAATCTCCTGTGCGTTCTCCGAGATCACCTTGGCGAACGCGGCGGCCTTCTCTTTGGCATATTCCTCGATCTTCTTCTTCGCGTCGGAGTTCTCGTTGATGAGTTTGGCCACGGCGGCAGCCACGTCAGGGGCGTTGTTGAACATGGTCCTGATGCCCTTGAGGGTGTCGCTGAGGGTGTCGAGGATGTCCTCCGCCGCCTCTCCTGTCACCGCCTCGATCCTCCTGACTCCGGCGGCGATCGCCGATTCGGAGACGATCTTGAAGAATCCGATGCGTCCGGTCGACGCGGCATGCGTGCCGCCACAGAGTTCCACGGAGTCGCCGAACCTGACCACGCGCACCCTGTCGCCGTACTTCTCGCCGAACAGGGCGATGGCTCCCATGGCGTTCGCCTCTTCCATCGTCGCGTCTCTCTTCTCCTGGAGAGGGTAGTCCGCGCGGATCAGCTCGTTGACCCTGTGCTCGACCTTCCTGAGTTCCTCGTCGGTAACCTTGGCGAAGTGTGAGAAGTCGAAACGGAAATAGTCCGGGCCGACGAACGAGCCTTTCTGCTCGATGTGGGTTCCGAGCGTCTCCCTGAGGGCGTAGTCCAGAAGGTGGGTAGCCGTGTGGTTGGCCGTGATCCTGAGCCTGCGGCTTGCGTCAACCTTAAGTGTGAATGTCTGCGTGCTGTCGGCAGGGATCCTTTCGGCGATGTGGATTGTCAGGTTGTTCTCCTTGACGGTGTTGAGTATCCTGATCTGCTCGCCGCTCTCCGAGACGATGACTCCGGTGTCGCCGACCTGGCCTCCCATCTCGGCGTAGAACGGCGTGCGGTCGAAGACGAGCTGGAACATGGTCTTGTTCTTCTGCTTGACTGTGCGCTGCTTGAGGAGCTTCACACCTTCAAGTTCCAGATTGTCGTAGCCCAGAAAGGCCTCTTCCTCGCCCTCGTGGAACACGACCCAGTCGCCGAACTCGTTGGCGGTTGCGTTGCGCGCCCTGTCCTTCTGCTTCTGGAGTTCCTTGGCGAAGCCTTCCATGTCCACGGTGTAGCCCTTCTCCGAGGCGATCAGCTCGGTCAGGTCGATCGGGAATCCGTAGGTGTCGTAGAGTACGAATGCGTCCTCTCCCGGGATGGTCTTGGTCGAGGCGTTCTTGGCGACGTAGTCGTCCATCAGCCTTATTCCTCTGTCAAGAGTCCTGAGGAATGACATCTCCTCCTCGCGGATGACGCTTTCGATGAGTTTCTGCTGCCTGCCCAGCTCCGGATAGGCCTCTCCCATGTCGGAGACAAGCTGAGGGATCAGCGCGCAGAGGAACGGCTCGTCGAATCCGAGGAACGTGTAGCCGTAGCGGACGGCGCGGCGCAGGATCCTTCTGATCACGTAGCCGGCCTTCACGTTGGACGGCAGCTGTCCGTCGGCGATGGAGAAGGCTATCGCCCTGATGTGGTCGGCGATGACACGCATGGCGACCTCTGTCTTTCCGTTCTCATGGTATTTGTGGCCGGAGAGCTCCTCGATCTTGCCGATCATTCCGGAGAACACGTCCGTGTCGTAGTTGCTGGTCTTGCCCTGCAGCACCATACAGAGCCTTTCAAAGCCCATTCCGGTGTCGATGTTCTTGGCCGGGAGCGGCTCAAGCGATCCGTCGGCCTTGCGGTTGTACTGCATGAACACGAGGTTCCAGATCTCGATCACCTGGTCGTTGTCGGTGTTGACGAGATCCTTTCCGGGGATCCTGGCGATCTCCTCGTCCGAACGCAGGTCGATGTGGATCTCGCTGCAAGGGCCGCAAGGACCCGTGTCGCCCATCTCCCAGAAGTTGTCGTGCTTGTTGCCAAAGATGATGTGGTCCGCAGGCATGAGCTTCATCCAAGCCTGCCTCGCCTCCTCGTCAAGGGTTGTCCCGTCCTCTGCGGAACCCTCGAACACCGTGGCGTAGAGTTTTGACTTGTCGATCTTGTAGACGTCCGTCAGCAGTTCCCATGCCCAGCTGATGGCCTCGGCCTTGAAGTAGTCTCCGAAGCTCCAGTTGCCGAGCATCTCGAACATCGTGTGATGCCTGCCATCGTGTCCCACTGCTTCAAGGTCGTTGTGCTTTCCGCTGACTCTGAGGCATTTCTGTGAGTCTGTGGCTCTTTTCATCTTGGGAGTTGTGTTGCCGAGGAATATGTCCTTGAACTGGTTCATGCCGGCGTTGGTGAACATCAGCGTCGGGTCATTCTTTATCACCATCGGGGCGGAAGGCACGATCGTGTGTCCCTTCGATGCGAAGAAGTCCAAAAATTGCTGTCGAATCTCTTTAGCGGTGTACATATCTAAAAATCAATTAATTCATGAATATTCTCCCGTGCCGGCAAGAAAAACTTTTTCAGAAAGGCACGGAATTGGCAAAATTATAACATTTTTCGGGATATATCGCAAAAAAGGGTATATTTGTAGACTATGGGGAAGTATATTCTTAATCCGGAGACCTTATTATATGAGATGAAGGAGGTTTCCTTGAAGTCGAAAGTCTTCAAGGGGTTGCTGCTGTTCGCCGGTAGTGTGGCGATGGCGGTCCTCTACATCTGGCTCTTTACTTCCGTTCTTGGCTATGACCTGCCGAAGACGGCCTTTCTCAAGGCTGAGAGGGCCCGCTGGGACGCCAGGATGGATCTGATGAACACCAAACTTGACCGCTGCGAGGAAAGCATCGAGGCGTTGAGGGTGAGGGATGACGACATCTACAGATCCATATTCGGAATGAACGAGATTCCCGCGGGCGTGAGGAACGCCGGCATCGGCGGGGTGGACAGGTACTCTTTCCTCGACGGCCTTGAGTCGGACGACAGGCTTAAGAACACCGCCTTGAGGATCGACAGGCTGACCAGGAAGGTCTATGTCCAGAGCAAGTCTTTCGACGAGGTGGCCGCTGTCTCCAAGACAGCCGGTGACATGGCCTCCTGCATCCCGGCGATCCCGCCCATCGTGCCGGATCCGTCCAGGTACAAGATGTCCAGTCCTTTCGGCTACAGGACCGATCCTTTCACCGGAGCGTCCAGGATGCACACAGGTCTGGATTTCGCGATGAAGATCGGCAATCCTGTCTATGCGACGGGTGACGGCGTGGTGGAGTCTGTCAAGTTCGAGTTCTTCGGCTACGGCAACTCGATCACCATCAAGCACGGCTTCGGCTACGAGACCATCTACGCCCATCTTAACTCCGTCAAGGTGATCGAGGGAATGAAGGTCAAGAGAGGGGACTGCATCGGTGAAAGCGGCAAGTCCGGACGCTCAAGCGGCCCTCACCTGCACTACGAGGTGGTCTACAAGGGCCGCAAGGTGAATCCCGCCAACTATCTTGACATGTCGATGTCTGTCCAGGAATATTCTGACATGTTGAGGATGAGGGAGAGCGAGAGCGGGATGCCGTCGTCGATGAGGCATAGTTTCAGTGTCAGACACAGATGATGAGGAGGTTGGCCGATGAAGGAGAGGTACGAGTTTGACAAGGTTCGGATGGAGTTCCGAAAGGTCACGCATTCGGTGTGGTCGATTCTGGGCAAGGCTGCCGTGTACTTTCTGGTGACAGCGTCCCTGGCTGTCGTCTACTATGTGGTCTTCTCGTTTGTGATAAGCACGGACTCGGAGCGTAAGCTCAAGAGGGAGAATCAGATGTACCGTCAGATGTACAATGATCTGGAGGCGAGGGAGGCATTGGTCGATGATGTGCTGGAAGGCCTTATGGTGAAGGACAACGAGATCTACCGCAACCTTTTCAACTCTGACGCTCCGGATCTGGGCAACATCTATTCCGACGGACTGCTGTCCCGGGTGGATTCGATACCGGACGATCTGATTGTGAGATATTCAAAAGAGAGGCTTGACACGCTGTCCCGGATCTCCGAACGGGTCGAGGCCAATTTCCAAAGGATAATGGAAAGGATTTCGGACAAGTCGGTGGTTCTTCCTCCGATGACGAATCCTCTGGAGAACTTCTCCTATGCAAGGACAGGGGCTTCCGTCGGGGACAAGATCAATCCTTTCTACAAGGTCGCGGCTTTCCACGGCGGCCTGGATCTGATCTCGCAGCAGGGAGAACCGGTCGCCGCCGCGGCAGATGGCGTTGTGAACAGGGTTACCCATTCGTCCAAGGGTCTTGGGAACGTGGTCGAGATCGACCACGGCAATGGTTATCTCACCCGCTATGCCCACTTGGAGAACACCCGCGTCCTGAAAGGACAGAAGGTGACAAGAGGACAGAGGATCGGCCAGGTCGGGATGTCAGGCAACTCGTTCGCCCCGCATCTTCACTACGAGATCCAGAAGGACACGCTGCTGATGGATCCTCTGAACTATCTTTTTGCATCCGTGAGTCCGGACGAGTACATGAGAATGCTTTTCATGTCCGTGAACACTGGTCAGTCAATGGATTAATAAAACTATTCAGGAATATGGAAAAGTTATACTATACAATCGGCGAGGCCGCCGACATTCTGGGGGAGAGCACGTCTTTGGTGCGCTTCTGGTCCAACTCTTTCCCGAAGTACATCAAGCCTAAGAGGAACGCGAAGGGGAACCGCCTTTTCACGGAGGAGGATCTTGAGTGCCTCAAGCAGATCCATCTGCTCGTGAAGGAGCAGGGACTGACTTTGGAAGGGGCCGCGAAGAAGATCGCCGCTGACAGGAAGGCTGTCGAAGGGCGCGTGAAGGCTTTGGACAGCCTGAAGGAGATACGCCGCCAGCTGGTTGAGGTTAAAAAATCTTTATAGGTATGACAGTCAAGGACATAGCTTCCGCTATAGAGTCGTTTGCCCCGCTTTCCATCCAGGAGAGCTGGGACAACAGCGGTCTAGTCATCGGATCCGAGGCACAGGAGGTCCACGGAGTTCTCCTTGGGTTTGACTGCACGGCGGATCTGGTGGACGAGGCGGTCAGCCTTGGCGCGGACATGATCATCACCCATCACCCGCTGATTTTCTCGGGACTGAAAAAGATTTCCCCTGACGATCCTGTCGGGCTGGCGGTGATGAAGGCCGTCTCGGCGGGCATTGCTGTCTATGCGGCCCACACGAGCGCCGACAAGGTGCTTGGGGGAGTCAGCGGCGCGATGGCGGAAAGGCTGGGGCTCAAGGATGTACGGGTCTTGGACGAGGAGCCGGGCGGCTTTGGCCTCGGCGCGGTCGGCAACCTTCCGCAGCCGATGGACGGCGGAAGTTTCATTGAATATGTCAAGTCAAGGTTCGGCCTCAGGATGATCCGTTGCTCGCATCTTCCTCAGGAGCCGGTGTCCAGGGTTGCCATGTGCGGCGGCTCCGGCGGCTCCCTGATCGAAAAAGCCCGTGAGGCGGGCGCCCAGGCATATCTCTGCGGAGACATATCCTACCACCACTTCTTCACCACTAAGGATTTTATGGTCATGGATATAGGCCATTTCGAGGGGGAAGTGGAGATTGTGGATATATTATTTTCTCTGTTAAGGAAAAAATTTCCTAACTTTGCAATCTCTACCAGCTCAAGGCTGGAGACAAGTAATCCGGTATATTATTATTAGTCAGATAGCTATATGGCAACTAAAAAAATCAA
>OLWJ01000895.1_pt1 | contig 11324 bp, 8 predicted proteins | sample 1674291 | NCBI WGS metagenome assembly OLWJ01 (sample SAMEA103958159, study PRJEB25191) | human gut metagenome | biome: human-associated habitat [ENVO:00009003]; feature: intestine environment [ENVO:2100002]; material: feces | place: Germany | collected 2013/2015
CAAAGGTTTTTTTCGTCGTTACGTTCATGTTCTGCATGGACACGCTGTTGCTCCTTTTGGTTCGTTTGGTCTTACGATCCGGCGATCACCCGCCGGGTCGCCGGGCGCACGGCTTCACCGGGCGCGCAAAACAGCCGTCATTATACCATAACGCCCCGTCCCTTGCAACCGTGCGTCTCGCCCACCGCGTCAACGGTCACCGCAGACAAAAGAAAAGCACCGGTGACCGGTGCTTTCCTCTGTATGCCGTATCATGCGCCGCGGGTAAAGACAGTGCTGCCGCCCTCACCGGCGTCAAAGAAATCCACGCCGCCCACGGCGGTGACGATCAGCGTGCCGTCCCAGCTATCGGAGAAGTCGAGGGCGAAGGCGAAGGTTCCGTCGCAGGAGCGGTCATCGCAGCGGAGCTGGAGGCGATAGAGCATCCCCTGCTCCGTCGTACCCAGATAGGTGCCGCAGCCGCTGTATGTGATGGGGTCGTCCAGCCCCTCCACCGTGTTCTGAATGCTGACAGCGCCGTCGCTTTGGAGGGAAAGCGCATAGCGATCCGTATAGCCGCTGCCCTCTCCGCCGTGATGCACGTCCGCATACCAGTCGCCGGTGACGCCGGTGGACATGGTGCTGCTCATCGGCACGATGCGCTGGGCCAGATCGTACTTTGCGCCGCTCTTGTCCACGGCGTACACCGTCTCGTAGCCGCCGCCGTACTCGTCGGCGCAGATGCCGCTTTCAAAGCGGACGATGTCCCGCAGACCGTAGAGCGGGCCGCCGCAGCAGAGGGCCTTCCCTCCCAAGCCGCCGAAAATGTCGGCGTACTCCACCGTATTGCCCTTGGTGAGCAGGAATGCGTAGGGGTACAGCTCCTGCCCGCACACGCCCACAAAGATATCCTGATAGTCGCCGTAGCACCCGGCGATGGGGTACTCCGTGTCGTAGCTGAAGCCGAAGGACTTGCGGTATGTCTCACTGTCAAAGAAGCCGTCCTTGCCCTTTGTGATACGGACGGAGGCGCCGTCCCCTGTGAGGGCGGCGGACACGAAGCCATAGGCGGAGCTGGGCGCCTTGGCGGCCGCCCATTCGCTTGCGCCGGGCTTCACGGTCATCTCCCGGTCGTACCAACCGGCGCCAGCCACCATGCCGACGGGCTGATAGGCGGTGAAGGTGCCGTCCCCGTTGGGATAGAACACGGCGGTCTCCAGCCCCGTGTTCCGTTCCTGCACCGTCCGTGCCCGCAGGGCTGCCAGTTCGATGCAGGCGGAGGGGAACGTCTCATCCTCCGGGCCGATATCGTTCACGCCCCACGGCGCGTACATAGCGTCAAAGGTCTGCGCCGCCGCACGCCGCAGCGCCGTGGTGAAGTCCGCCTCGCGGACGCCCACGCGGTCAAGCACCTGCGCGTTGGTCAGCTTCTGACCGGCGGCAAAATCGTAGTGATAGACGAAATAGCGGCTGCCCATGTCGCCGAGCCAGCTTGCGGCGCACAGGGAAAGGCTCAGCAGGCTGCCGCTCCAATGGCTTTCCCAGGAGACGTTCAGCCAGTTGACGTACCGCGAGCCCTCCGCGGTGATCCCCTCCTGTGCGGCGCGGGCATCGCTGCCGAAGTACGCCATGATCTCGGCGTTGATAGCGGCGGCGTCCGCCGTGTCGGCAGCCAGCTGCGGGATACGGTAGGCGTAGTCCCACGTCTCCTCATACTCATCGGTAAAGGAGCCCTCCACGCTGTACGCCTCGGTGATAAGGCTGTCGTTATAGGTCTTGTCCGGTGTGGGTGCAGGCGTGGGCTTCAGCGTGGGTACGGGTATTTGTACACAGCCTGTAAGCTGTGTGCAGAGCGCAAGGCAGAAAAGCACGCTCAGCGCCCGTGAAAGAATGCGATGCTGCTTCATATTCCGTTCCCTCCCTGTTCGTCATGTCTGCTGCCAGCTGTAGTCTATACCTTCATTATAGAAAAAAGCAGCACGATATGCAACATAAATAGCAGAAAAGAACGGATGTTTTGAGGAAATCGCAATATTTTGCGCGTCTTCGGCGCAGTCATGCCGCGTCCTCCTTCTCATAGACTCCGCGCACAGCCGTCCGCCTGCCCCAGATCAGCAGCCAGCACGCCGCCATGGCCACCGCGCCGCACAGCGTAACGCACAGGCGGTAGTCCAGTACCTCTCCCAGCGCGCCCACCGCCAGCGCACAGACACCAGAGGCCGCCGTGAGCATCATGTCGAACAGCGCGTTGACGCGGGCCCGCAGCGCCTCCGGGATGTAGCGCTGCACCGCCGCCTCCCGCAAAATGGCGCTGTTGTTGCCCAGAAAGCCGCAGAGCCCGCGATTGACCAGCATCAACGGGTAGGGCAGCCACAGCAGGAGCATATCCATCAGCTCGTAGGTCTGATACACGGCGAACACAAAGCCGAACCGTTTCTTCTGCGGGATGTCCACCCGGTACTGCACGGCGCTGCCGATGGTGCGCCCCGCGAACTCTGCCACGGAAAACAGGGAGTACATGGCAGCCGTCATGCCGGGCATGGTGCGGAAAAACGCCACCAGAATCGGCGCATAGCCGCCGGCCACACCGTTGGTCACGGACATATATTCATAGATACTGCGCACGCCCCGCTCCTCCTTGAGGTAGGCAAGCCCCTCCCGGATATCCGCCCGCCACGCGGCCATGGTGTAGCGCTGGCGCTGTGCCTGCCGGCGCTCCTCCAGCCGGATGAAGTTCTCCGTCAGCGCGGCGGCAAGGGACAGCGCCCCCTGCAGCACCAGTAAGAGCGGAACGCCCAGCGTGTCCAGCAGGACGGCTGCCAGCGGCGTCATGACGACCGTCAGGATGGGATAGAGCATGGAGGAGACGGCGTAGCCCTTCTGCTCCGCACCGGTGGGGATGAGTTGAGGATAGATGCTGGTGTAGGCGAGTCGGTCAACGGAGCTGAGACAGGCCAGAAGCACCGAGACGCCCAGATACCCGACGTAGGAAAAATCGAACCGCATGAGCCAGAGCCCCATGCCGCCGTAGACGAGGCCGTTGCAGATATCGCCGCCCACCAGAAATGCCTTGCGGGGCAGCCTGTCCATCAGCGGCGCCACCAGAAACGGAATGAAGATATTGGGAACAAGCTGGATAGCCACGATCAGCGCGGAGGCCAGCGTACTGCCCGTCTCGTCGAAGACCAGAAAGGACAGGGCAAAGCCCCCGGCGATGCCGCCCGCCGCGCCCAGCGCCGTGGAGATCGTGACCAGTGTAAAGCTGCGCGTCCAAAGCTGTACCGCCGGTTTTTTCATTGTTTCATCACCTCTGGGCATATCATACCACGCAGCCTCTGCGAAAAGAAACCCGGCACATTTGGGAAATCTTTGACCCAAATATGCCGGTAAGCGCATTTCAAATTCGTATGTCAGGAAACTCCGTCAGAAGCTCGCAGACCTTCTTGTATTGCCGGGCGGCGGTGTACCACTCCACCACCCACGGCAGATGGAACGCCGCATAGCCCTGGGGAAGCCGGGTGCGGCAGCAGGCGAAGCAGTCCAGCAGCAGCGCCCCGTACGCGTCGCAGTGCAGATAATCCGGGTGCGCCAAACGGAAGCGCACCACCGCCAGCATCTTCTCCACCGCCTCCGACCGCTGCTCCGCCGCCTCCGCCGCCTCGGCGCGCTCCAGCGCCGCAAGGGCCTCCGCCGTCCGCCCCGTCTTTTCACAGCAGATGGCCAGCTTGTGCAGCGCCAGCACACCGGGGTCGTCCAGCGCGGAGAAGTACCCATACGCCTCCTCGAACTGCCCCCGCTCGATCTGCACGGCGGCGGTGTTGTACGCGATGGAATCCAGCAGCTCCTGCTCGCCCAGCGCCTGCGCCAGCCGTCTCGCGGCGGCGTAGTGTGGGCGCATACGCTCTATATCCCGGCGGTTGCAGTAGCAATTCCCCATGTACGCCCGGCACAGCAGCATCAGCCGCGCTGCGCCGTCCCGTGCCGCCAGATCGTAGCCGGCCTGCAAATGCTCCACCGCGTCCTCGTAGCGTCCCGCCTCATACGCGGACACGCCGATACGCCAGTGGCAGAAAGCGTTGGGCAGCAGTGCCAGCGCCTCGTCCCACCGTCCCTGCAAAAGCCGCTGCATGGCCAGCTGCCGCTGGGTCATGCCCGCCTCCAGTCCGGCGTCCAGCGCCCCGCCGTCCGTGTCGAACTGCCGCAGCAGGAGGATATCCGTCCACGCGGCGGTTGCGCGGTACGTCTCGTCAGAGACCGCCGGCAGCGCGGCGGCCAGCTCCCCAAACCGCCCTGTGAACAGCCGCTCGTAGCCGTCCTCCGCACAGCGCGCCCCCGCCGCCTCCAGCGCCGGGTCGGTGTGCAGACCCAGCCGCGCCAGAAGCAGCCGCAGCACGTCGGCGGAGGGCTGCGCCTTCCCCGTCTCGATCTTGGAGAGGTAGGACACCGTGCAGATGTCCTTGCAGAGTCCCGCCTGACTCCACGAGCGCGCCAAACGCTCGCGCAGGATCAAATTGCCGTAATAGCTCATGTCCCGTCCTCCCGTATCCCGTGTTTTTTACAGTATAGCAGGGTGCAGCGGTTTCGCCAAGCGCCGAAAACGGCGCTTTTCATTTTTCCTCATCCTGTTACCGCTCCACCTTCATGATCACCTTCAGCCGGTGCAGGAGCTGGCCGGTCTTCAGCTCCTCCAGATCGACCACCGCGATCCCCAGCTGGGCGGCGCGGTGGCGGGCAGCGGCGTTGCAGGTCTCCGTGGTGACGATGGCGGCCTTGGCGCCCTTGCCGCCGAAGCGATCCCGCAGGATGGCCAGCTCGTTCAGCGCCTCCGTCTTGATGTCGCAGGCCTTACAGCTCAGGAACAGCGGGACCACGCCCCGGGCGGCCATCACGTCGATCTCGTTGGAGACGCTGCCGTGCCCCAGCACCTCGTCCCAGCGCACCACGGCGCTGCTGATCACATCGTGGAAGATCCCGGTATCCACGCAGGCCTTGTAGGTGTATAGCTCCAGCACGCTGCCCACATCCCGCAGCCACGCTCTGGTATGCAGATCCCGGAAGCGGAAGGATACCTGCTGATTGGGGACGATGTCCAGCTCCCGGATAAGGTCGATGCGCGCCAGCTCCCGCAGGGCGGCCTCGTTGACGGTGTTCCGCGTTCCGCGCTCGCCCTTCACGGTGTACCCGCCCTGCACGGACAGGGGTGGGGTCTGCCCGTACTCCGAGGGTGACACCCTTTGAATGTAGGAGATGATATCGGGCCACTCCCGGCGGAAGCGGAGGAAGCAGTGGAAAAACCGGTCGAAGTCCGGCAGATACTGCGTCAGTATGTGGTTGTCCACCCGGCCGGGCAGCAGCGTGCCGCCCGCCATGAGGAAGAACTCCTCGATGGAGTAGGTCAGATCGCAGTGCAGCTCGTCGGCGAAGGCCGCGCCGGAGATATCGTAGAAGCAGTTCTTCTTGCGGGAGTAAGTGAAGGCCGGCACGCCCTTCCGGGCGGCGAACATCCCCGCCGCAAACAGCGCCGCGTCGCTGCCGCCGGTGACGTCGATGGCGCAGTCCGGGTACTTCTCGCCGATGGCGCAGAGCTGCCGCAGGATACGATCCGCCTTGAACAGGCTCGCCTCCACAAAGATAAGCTCCGGCTCCCAGCCGCGGCACCGGAAAAATGCCGCCAGCGTCTCCTGCCGGCTGCGATCCCGGATGACTTCGCCGGGGCAGAGATAGACGATGCGCCGGGGGCGGAACATATCCGGCGCCAGTATATTCTCAATGGCACGCTCGTCGTACAGCTCGATCAGCGTATTCATGCACCCTCCGCCTCCCTTCTTGTTCCAACAGTATATAGCGTTTTGGCAAAAAGCACAAGAGACCACCGCACCATCCTGCGGGAAAAACCGGGGGCGGTGCGCTTTTTTCTTGCGCCGGGACGGGAGAGGGCGTATAATGACAGAAACGAGCATCAACAAACGACGGAGGGTGACACGATGTACGAGAACGGTAAGATCTATATGGGTCTGGCAGGCGACAAGCGTGTGGAGCTGGCGCTGAATATGTGCAACCGCCACGGGCTCATCGCCGGCGCCAGCGGCACCGGCAAGACCATCACCATGAAGGTGATGGCGGAGTCCTTTTCCGACGCGGGCGTGCCGGTGTTTCTGTGCGATGTAAAGGGCGATGTGGCGGGCATCTGCGCGCCGGGGCAGAGCAGCGAGGGCATGGAAAAGCGCATCGACAAGTTCGGCCTGCGGGAGCGCTTTGCCTACCGGGGCTACCCCACCACCTTCTGGGATATCTATCAGGAGGGCGGCCACGCCGTGCGCGCCACCGTCAGCGACATGGGGCCGGAGCTTCTCAGCCGGATCCTTGGCCTGACAGCGGTGCAGGAGGGCATCCTGCACATCGTGTTCCGCATTGCCGACGACAAGGGCCTGCTGCTGATCGACCTGAAGGATCTGCGTGCCATGCTGACCTACGTCAACGAGCACCGCACCGAGTACATGATGACCTACGGCAACATCACGCCCCAGTCGGTGGCCGCCATTCTCCGGGCGCTGCTGCCGCTGGAGCAGCAGGGCGGCGACCTGTTCTTCGGCGAGCCGGCGCTGGACATCCGCGACTGGATGCGCAGCGACGCCGATGGCCGGGGCATGATCAACGTGCTGGACTGCGTCAAGCTGGTGCAGAACCCCACGCTGTACGCCAGCTTCCTGCTGTGGATGCTCTCGGAGCTGTTCGAAAGCCTGCCGGAGGCCGGCGACATGGATAAGCCCCGGCTGGTGTTCTTCTTCGATGAGGCGCATATGCTGTTCCGCGGCGCGCCCGCCGTGCTGCTGCAAAAGGTGGAGCAGACGGTCAAGCTCATCCGCTCCCGCGGCGTGGGCGTGTACTTCGTCACCCAAAGCCCCAGCGACATCCCCGACACCGTGCTGGCGCAGCTGTCCAACCGGGTGCAGCACGCCCTGCGGGCCTACACCCCCGCCGAGCTGAAGGCTGTCCGGGTGGCGGCCCAGGCCTTCCGGGCCAACCCCGCCTTCCAGGCGGAGGACGCCATCATGGAGCTGGGCGTGGGTGAGGCGCTGACCTCCTTCCTGGACGAAAACGGCGTACCCGCCATGGTGGAGCGCACCAAGATCATCTGCCCCCAGAGCCTGATGGCGCCGCCGGAGCCGATGGTGCGCGCCAAGGTGATGATGCACGACGGCATGGAGAAATACGACGACTTCGTGGACAACGTATCTGCCTACGAGGTGCTGTCGGAGGAGGCCGAGGAAGCCGAGGCCGCCAAGCAGGCCGAGGCCGACCGCAAGGCGCAGGAGAAGGCGGAGGCCGAGGCAGAGAAGCAGCGTCTGAAAGAGGAGGAGGCCGACCGCAAGCGCCAGCTGAAGCTGGAGGATGAGGCACGCCGCCGCCAGCAGAAGCTGGCAGACGAGGAGCGCCGCCGTCAACAGAAGCTGGCGGACGAGGCGCGGCGCAAGGCGGAGCGCCAGCAGGAAAAGCTGGAGGCCGAGGCCAAGCGCAAGGCGGAGCGCCGCGCCGCCAAGATCGAGTCCCAGCTCATCTCCGCAGGCGGGCAGGTACTCAAGCGCGGCCTTTTGGGTGTGCTGAAAAAGCGGTGATCGCCGCAGCTGAATAGATAAAAGGAAAGCACCGGTCTCCGGTGCTTTCCTTTTTGGCGTATTTATATCTGATGCGAGCAGGTCGTCACTCCGGCTGCGCCGCGCCGTCCGCCTCCAGCGGGATGAAGCGGAACTGGGTCACGTCGAAAAGCCCCATATCCGTCAGCTTGACCTCCGGGATGACGGCAAGGGACATGAAGCACAGCGTCATCACCGGCTCCACATCGGCATTGACCCCCAGCTCGCGGTAGGCCGCCTCGTGGATGGCCGTCAGCTTTTTGTCCACCCACTCGCCGCTCTGGTCGCTCATCAGGCCCGCGATGGGCATGGGCATGGACTCGATGACCTTGCCGTCCTTCACCAGCACGATGCCGCCCTCCTGCTTCCGGAGCTGCTCCACCGCAAAGGCCATCTCCTCGTCGTCCACGCCCACCACGATGAGGTTGTGGGAATCGTGGGCGATGGAGAGCGCCACCGCGCCCGCCTTGATGCCATAGCCACGCAGGAACGCCGTGGCCACGTTGCCCGTCCGCTGGTGCCGCTCCACCACCGCCACCTTGACGATATCCACCGCCGGATCGCGGACAAAGTTGCCCTCCCCGTCCAGCTGGACGTCCGCCGTCTCCTTCTGTGTGACCACGCCGCCGGGCAGGATGCCGATCACATGGACGTGGCCGCTCTTGAGGTGCATCTTCAGCTTCTCCACGGAGAAGTCCTGCAGGATGATGCTGCCCTTGACGGCGGAGGCGTCGATCCGCCGCACCTCCGGCAGGTAATTTCCGTCCTCGGCGGTAAGAACGCCCGCCGTCCAGACCTTGCGGACGCGGAATGCCTTCAGATCCTCCAGCAGCACGATATCCGCCCGCTTGCCCGGCGCGATGGCGCCCCGGTCGTAAAGGCGGAAGCACTGCGCCGCGTTGATGGTGGCCATCTGGATGGCGGTCACCGCGTCCAGCCCCTCCTCCACGCAGATGCGCAGATGGTTATCCAGATGCCCCTCGTGGAGGATCGTCTTGGGCTGGCGGTCATCCGAGCAGAGCACGCACCGGCTGGCGTTGCCGGGAGTCACGCCCTTGAGCATGGTGCGCAGGTTGTGGCAGGCGGAGCCCTCCCGCAGCATCACATACATACCGCAGCGGATGCGCTCGTGCATCTCCTCCACCGTCGCGCACTCGTGGTCGGCCAGAATACCCGTGGAGGCGTAGGCGTTCAGCGCCTTGCCCTCCACCGCCGGAGCGTGACCGTCGATGACCTTGCCGTGCCGCTGGGCCAGCACGATCTTGTCCAGCGTGGGGCCGTCGGCATTCACCACGCCGGGGAAGTTCATAAACTCGCCCAGACCCAGAACGCCCTCGGTGATGGGCTGCTCCATGGCCGCCGCGTCGACCACCGCACCGGCGTGCTCAAAGGGGGTGGCCGGCACACAGGAGGGCAGCATCATCTGGATGTCCAGCGCCGTCCCCTTGGCGGCCTCCATCATGTACCGCAGCCCCCGCAGGCCGCAGACATTCACCATCTCATGGGGGTCGGCGATGATGGTGGTGCCGCCGTGAGGCACCACCAGACGGCTCAGCTCCTCCGGCGTCACATAGGAGGACTCAATGTGGATATGGGTGTCGATAAAGCCGGGCGCCGCGTACATACCCCGTGCATCCACGGTCTCGCGTCCCTCATAGCTGCCGATCCCGGCGATTTGATCGCCGCAGAGCGCAATATCGCCCTCCACGATCTCGCCGGCATACACGTCGACGATCTTACAGTTCTTGATGACCGTGTCGGCGGGGATGCGCCCCGCTGCCACGTCGATCAGATGCGCCAGTTGTTCCCGCGTCTGCATAGCATCTTCCTCCGTCCTTTTGTGTGTAGACCAAGGCCCGGGTCAAGACCCGAGCCTGCATCGGTCACGATTTAACACCAGTATACAGAACGATCTCCCAAATCTCAAGTCGCATTTCCCACAAATCCCCCCGCATTTTTCGCCACACAGCACAAGGCCACGGCTCATCTGTTTTTTGCGGCGCACGGTAGTTTGATCCGCCCGCGACAAGCAAATTAAACAAGGTGTGGGCGGCTTTGCGTTGACATTTTCTTTTCCCCATGATACCATCTGAAATGGCGGTAAACGCCAACGTTTTCATAAAGGAGAAAGAGATTATGGAGAAAAAGCCGACCCCTCGGGCGATCGCTCTGCTGCCCGTGGCCGTATTCCTGGTGCTGTATCTGGTGCTGGGCATTATTCTGGAGTATGTGTTAAAAATTAAAATGGGCTTCTATCAGATCCCCATCGTCGTGGCCTTCCTGGTGGCGCTGCTGGTGGCCTGCCTGCAAAACCGCGGCGTGAGCTTTGATGAAAAGCTGGAGCTGATGGGACAGGGCATCGGCGATAAGAACATCGTCACCATGATCCTCATCTTCCTCGTCGCCGGTATCTTCGTGGGCGTCACCGGCCGCTCCAGCGCCGAGGCCGTGGCCTACTTCCTGCTGTCCATCGCCCCGGTGAAGCTGGCGGTTGCCGTGCTGTTCGTGGTGGCCTGCTTCGTGTCCATGGCCATGGGCACCTCCGTCGGCACCATCACCCTGCTGGCGCCCATCGCCGTGGCGGTGTCCGCCGATTCCGGCTTTGACCTGCCGCTGTGCATCGCCTCCGTCATGGGCGGCGCCATGTTCGGCGACAACCTCAGCTTTATTTCCGATACCACCATCGCCGCCTGCTCTACCCAGGGTACGGAGATGAAGGACAAGTTCCGCGCCAACTTCAAGATCGCCCTGCCCGCCGCGCTGGCGGCGCTGGTGCTGATCATCGTGGTCTCTCTCGGCACCGATGTACAGAGCGCCGTCTCCGGCGGTCACGATCTGGTGCTGATCATCCCCTATGTGCTGGTGCTCATCGGCGGCATCATCGGCCTGAATGTGTTCGTGGTGCTGCTCGTCGGCATCGCCGCCGGCGCCGCCATCACCCTTATCACCGGGCAGGTCACGGCGCTGAAGCTCATGGGCAACATGGGCGGCGGCGTGTCCGGTATGTTCGAGACCATTCTGGTGACGCTGCTGGTGGCCTCCCTGTGCGGCCTCATACGCGCCTACGGCGGCTTTGAGAGCATCCTCGCCTTCATCCGCCGGGTGTTCCGCGGCAAGCGCGGCGGCCAGCTGGGCATCGGCCTGCTGGTGGGCCTCATGGATATCGCCACCGCCAACAACACCGTGGCCATCGTCATGGCCGGCCCCATCGCCAAGGAGGTGGCGGAGGAATACGGCATCAGCCCCAAGCGCTCCGCCTCCCTGCTGGACACCTTCTCCTGCATCTTCCAGGGCATCATCCCCTACGGCGCCCAGATGCTGGTGGCCATCTCCACCTGCGCCACCCTCGGCTACGCCATCAGCGCCTTTGACATCATCCCCCTGCTGTTCTACCCCTTCCTGCTGTGCCTGTCCAGCCTGCTGTTCATCCTGTTCGACAAGAAATAAAGCATCTCATTTCGTGTACTTACAGCAAGAGCCCACCTTCTCAAGAAGGTGGGCTCTTGGCGCAATGCTTCCAGGCGGTACCTGTATGCGCAGCGCTGTGGCCGCTGTCCGCCGGAATCGATGCATACAAAACAGGCTGCTGCCGCGGGATACGGCTTCAGGCGCAGCAAGTGCTCCGGCACTTACGCTGCCAGCCCCGCCCCTTGGCTCCTCCTATTCTTCCTTCAGGTGCTCCTCCATCCAGTGCAGGATCTCGCTGAGGCG
>OLWJ01000901.1_pt1 | contig 11300 bp, 8 predicted proteins | sample 1674291 | NCBI WGS metagenome assembly OLWJ01 (sample SAMEA103958159, study PRJEB25191) | human gut metagenome | biome: human-associated habitat [ENVO:00009003]; feature: intestine environment [ENVO:2100002]; material: feces | place: Germany | collected 2013/2015
ATACTACGATGCGTCCGATGGCGACAGCTTCGTGCTGACCATCGACGCGACGGTACAAGCCTATCTGGAAAAGAACCTCCAGAACGCCATCGACAAATACGGCATCCTGAACGGCGCGTTCGGCATCGTGATGGATGTCAATACCGGCGAGATCGTCGCCATGTCCACCATGGGCAGCTACGACCCGAACCACTATCAGGACGTCTACGACGAGGAAACGGCGCAGACGCTTGAAGAACAGTATCAAAAGGCACTGCTCCTGCGCGAGGGCTCGCCGGAATATGACGCGGCCATGAAGGCGTATAACGAGGCCGTCGCGGCGGCGCGGCTGAAGCAGTGGCGAAACCGCTGCGTGTCCGACGGCTATGAGCCCGGCTCGACGTTCAAGCTCGTCACCATGGCTGCTGCACTCGATTCCGGCTCCGTCACCGTGAACGATTCGTTCTACTGCGGCGGCCACGAGGACTTCAAGGGCCGTGACCAGACGCTTTCCTGCTGGAAATCGGCGGGCCACGGAGCCGAAACGCTCGAAGAGGCGCTCGGCAATTCCTGCAACATCGCCTTCGGCCACATTGGCCTGCGCATCGGCGGCGAGGAGTTCTACGATTACATCAACTCCTTCGGCTTCCTCGAACAGACCGGCGTCGACCTGCCTGGCGAGGCGAAGGGCCTCTTCTTCTCCAAGGCGGATCTGTCCGGCGCGTCCACGGCGTCGCTGATCTCCGCCTCCTTCGGCCAGACGTTCCGCATCACGCCGATCCAGCTCGTCCGCGCCGTCGCGGCCATCGTCAACGGCGGCTACCTGCTCGAGCCGCACGTCGTGTCCACGGTGCTCGACGCCGACGGCAACGTCGTCCAGAAGAACGAGCGCACCGTGCTCCGTCAGGTCATCAGCGAGGAAACGTCCGCGACGATGCGCGAATTCATGGAGTTCGTCGTCACCGACGGCACAGCCTCCAACGCCTATACGCCCGGCTACCGCGTCGGCGGCAAGACCGGCACGTCCGAAAAGATCGACGAATATGACGAAAATGGCAAGCCTGTCGACGACAAGATCGTCTCGTTCATCGGCGTCGCGCCGATCAACGATCCGCAGTATGTCGTGCTCGTCGCGCTCGACACGCCGGAATATGTCGCCGGCACGAGCTACACGCCGCACAACCAGTACATCTCCGGCGGCCTGATGGGCGCGCCGACCGTACGCGACATCTTCTCCGACATCCTGCCGTATCTCGGCGTGGAGCCGGACTATTCGTCGGACGACATCCGCGGCGTCAACATCACCCTGCCGGACGTCATCGGCAAGACCGAGTCCGAGGCGTCGGAGCTCCTCTCGGCGAAGAGCATCACCTACCGGACTGTCGGCAATGGCAGCGTCGTCACCGATCAGCTCCCGTCTGCGGGGCAGGAAGTCCCCGGCCATTCCGAGATCGTGCTCTACATGGGCGAAGAAAAGGTCACGGAAAAGACCACCGTCCCGAACTTCATCGGCTACGGCGTGGCCGACGTCAACTGGCTCGCGAACCAGTACGGACTCTACATTCAGGCCAAGGGCACCGACCGTACCGACGTCTATGTCTCCGCCGCCTATCAGGATATTCCCGAGGGAACAGAGGTTGACAAAGGGACTACAATTACAGTAGAATTTACGACTGGCGGCGCGTCCGACTGACGCATCGCACAAGGAGTGTATTCCGTTATGAAACTGAAAGAATTGCTCGCTCCGCTCGACGTGCGCGAACTGCACGCCGACCCGGAGCTGGACATCACCGGGATCAGCTATGACTCCCGCACCACGCAGCCCGGCGAGCTGTTTGCCGCCGTGACCGGCTTCGCCGCCGACGGGCACAAATTCATCCCCAAGGCTGTGGAGCGCGGCGCAGCCGCGATCCTCTGCGAGCGGGCGCCGGAGGCGGACGTTCCGTATGTTGTGGTCGGCTCGACGCGGCGGGCGCTTGCGCTGGTGTCGGCGGCGTGGTTCGGCCATCCGGCAGACAAGATGACGATGATCGGCGTCACCGGCACGAACGGCAAGACAACCTCGACCTATCTGCTCAAGCACATTCTCGAGCAGACCCTCGGCGCGAAGGTCGGCCTCGTCGGCACGATCCAGAACATGATCGGCGATGAGGTTTTGGAGACCGAGCGCACCACGCCGGAGAGCTTCGAGCTGCAAAAGCTCTTTGCCGAGATGTACGCCGCGGGCTGTACGCACGTCATCATGGAGGTCTCGTCCCACGCGCTCACGCTCGACCGCGTCGCGGGCGTCCACTTCGCCGTCGGCTTTTTCACGAACCTCACCGAGGATCACCTCGACTTCCATAAGGACATGGAGGACTATTGCGACGCGAAGGGCAAACTCTTTGGCATCTGCGATACCGGCTGCGTCAATGCCGATGATCCGTGGACGCCGCGTCTCATCAAGAACGCAACGTGCCGCCTGATGTGCTATTCGACGAAATCTGCCGCCGACCTTACGGCGGAGCACATCGCGCTCCACAGCGACGGCGTGGAATTCGACGCGGTCTCGGGCGGTGAGCGGGCGCACGTCCGCCTCGGCATCCCCGGCGCATTCACGGTCTATAACGCCCTCGGCGTCATCCAGGCCGCGCAGGCCCTCGGCCTCCCGCTCGAAAAGATCGCCGCCGCGCTCTCTACGGCGCAGGGCGTCAAGGGCCGCGCCGAGGTCGTGCCCACACCCGGAAAGGACTATACCGTCCTCATCGACTATTCACACACGCCGGACAGCCTCGAGAACATTTTGAAGACCGTGCGCGGCTTCTGCCGCGGGCGCGTCATCGCCGTCTTTGGCTGCGGCGGCGACCGCGACCCCTTTAAGCGCCCCATCATGGGCGGTATTGCCGCCCGACTCGCCGATGTGGCCGTCGTCACCTCGGATAATCCCCGCACCGAAGATCCCAACGAGATCATCCGCCAGATCGTGGCGGGCATGGACGGCGCGAAGACGCCGCCCACCGTCATCGAAAACCGGCCAAAGGCCATCGAATGGGCCATGGACCATGCCGAACCGGGCGACGTCATCGTCCTCTGCGGCAAGGGTCATGAGACCTATCAGGAGATCGGCCACGAAAAGAGACACCTGGACGAACGTGAAGTTGTTGCATCGTATTTGGAGAGAACGTTATGAAAGAATTGACCCTCAAGCAGATCGCAGACTGGTGCGGCGGCAAGGTCAGCGCCCGGTTTGAACATCTCCGCGTCAGCAGAATGCAGTCCGATTCCCGCAAAGTCCGCTCCGGCGACCTGTTCGTTGCGCTCAAGGGCGCGAAGGCGGACGGGCACGATTTCGCCGAGGCGGCCATCAACCACGGCGCGGTCGCCGCGCTGGTCAGCCGCCCCATCTCGGAGAAGCTGCCCTCCATCGAGGTCGAAGATACGCTCCGCGCCTACGGCGAGATCGCCGCGGGCTACCGAAAGCTGACCGGCGTGAAGGTCGTCGGCATCACCGGCTCCGTCGGCAAGACGACCACGAAGGAAATGACCGCCAGCGTCCTCGAGGCGGCGTATCACACGGCCAAGACCGAGGGCAACCACAACAATAACCTCGGCCTGCCGATGACGATCATGGACATGCCGGAGAATACCGAGGTTGCCGTGCTGGAAATGGGCATGAACCACTCCGGCGAGATGGAATACCTCTCCGACATTGCCCGGCCGGACCTTGCCATCATCACCAACATCGGCACCATGCACATCGAGCACCTCGGCACGCGCGAGGGCATCCTGCAAGCCAAGCTCGAGATCATGCGCGGTATGCCGGATGACGGTGCGGGCGTCTTCAACGGGGACGAGCCGCTGCTCTGGAATATCCGGGCCATCGGCAAGCATAAGAAATATTATTACGGCATCGAGAACCACGCCTGCGACGTCACCGCGACCGACATTGTCGAGCTGGACGACGGCGTCCGCTTCGTGGTGCATGGCTTTGGCCAGCAGTTCGAGCTGTTCGTGCCGATGCTGGGCCGCCATGCGGTCTATAACGCCCTCGCGGCCACGACCGTGGGCCTGCTCCTCGGCGTGAAGCCGGAGCAGATCCAGGCGCGCTTCTCTGCGTTTCACAACACGGGGATGCGCCAGAAGATCTACGTGAAAAACGGCGTCACCATCATTGAGGACTGCTATAACGCCGGCCCGGAGTCCACCGAGGCTGCGCTTGACGTCCTCGCCGGCATCAAGACCGGCGGCCGCCGCATCGCCGTCCTCGGCGACATGCTCGAGCTTGGCAACCGCTCGGCTGCGGAGCATTACCGCATCGGCCGTCTGGCCGTCGGCAAGGCCGATCTGCTGCTCACCTACGGCGAACATTCCGTCCGTACACTGACCGGCGCGATCACCGGCGGCATGAACCCCAAGAACACCGACCATTTCGACACCCACGAGGACATGGCCCACATGCTGAAGATGCGCGTGAGCGAGGGCGACGTCGTGCTCTTCAAGGGCAGCCGCGGGATGCGGATGGAAAAAGTGCTTCAGCTATTCCTGGACGATAAAAAGTAACCGATAGTAACCGATATAGAAAGGGTTCTTTCCCATGCAAATTGCTGTTGTCGCGCTCTGCACGTTCGTGCTTGCGCTTGTCTTTGGCAGACTTCTCATTCCTGCGCTCCGCGCGCTCAAGGCCGGGCAGTCCATCCGCGAGATCGGCCCGAGCTGGCATAACTCCAAGGCCGGGACGCCCACGATGGGCGGCATCATGTTCATCGCGGCGGCAATCCTCTGCGTCGTGGCCGCGGGCTGGCGCAGTATGCTGGCCGGCTACCGGACGCATCTCTATGTGCTGGCCTTCGCGCTCGTGTTCGGCCTGATCGGCTTCATCGACGACTTTGTAAAGGTGAAGTTCAAGCGCAACCTCGGCCTCACGGCGCTGCAAAAGCTGGTGCTCCAGCTGGCGGCGGCGGGCGCGTATCTGGCGCTGCTGCGCTACAACGGCGACCTGACGTGCGACCTCTACATTCCGTTCTGGAACGTGACGTTCGACATTCCGTGGCTCGTCTATCTGATCTTCGCGATGTTTGTCATCGTGGGCTGCGTCAACGCGGTCAACCTGACCGACGGTGTCGACGGCTTATCGTCCAGTGTCACTATCCCGGTCATGGCCTTCTTCGCGGTCTGCGCATGGCTCTGGGGCAAGACGACGCTCGCGCTGCTCCCGGCGGCGCTCGTCGGCGGGCTTGCGGCCTTCCTCGTCTACAACCATCATCCGGCCAAGGTCTTCATGGGCGACACCGGCTCGCTCTTCCTCGGCGCGGCAGTCTGCGGCCTCGCGTTTGCGTTGGATATGCCGCTCGTGCTCATTCTGGTCGGCTTCGTGTACATCTGCGAGACGCTGTCCGTCATTTTACAGGTGACGTATTTCAAGCTGACGCACGGCAAGCGCATCTTCAAGATGACGCCCATCCATCACCATTTTGAGCTTTGCGGCTGGAGCGAAAATAAGATCGTCGTGGTCTTCGCGTCCATCACGTTCGTACTCTGCATTGTGGCATTTTTGGGCGTGATGCACCGCTATTGAGATTGAAAAATTTGGAATTGGCTCGGAAAGGGGGAGCGCAGATGGCAGCATCCGGAGTTACGGTTTTTGAACAGAACAAGGAGCAGCTCCCGCAGCCGAAACCGCCGAAGGACAAAGTCCTGCTCGACGAGCGAGGCCTGCTCGATCTGCCGTTCCTGGCGCTGACGGTGCTGCTGGTGCTCATCGGCGTCATCATGATGTTCTCGGCCAGCTATGCCCGCGCCTATCAGGAGAAGGGCATATCGACCTATTATTTCGCCCGGCAGGCGGTTTTTGCCGTGCTTGGCATCGCGGGCATGCTCTTCGTCTCGCGGCTGAACTATCAGATGTGGCGCTTCGCGTCGTTCATCGTGCTCGGCGTCTCGGTCTTCTTCCTGCTGCTCGTGCCGTTCATCGGCGAGGCGTCGCACGGCGCCAAGCGCTGGATTACCGTCGCGGGCATCCGCTTCCAGCCGTCAGAGCTGGCGAAGGTGGCCATTGTCATGTCCTTCGCGTCGCTCATGTCGATCTACCGCGAGAAGATGCAGACGTTCAAATATGGCATCTTGCCCTTCGCGCTCATCCTCGTGGTGATCTGCGGCCTTGTCGCGCTCGAGCGGCATTTTTCCTGCATCCTCATCATGCTTGCGCTCGGCGCGGTCATGATGTTCCTCGGCGGCGTGCGCCTGCGCTGGTTCATCATCGGCGGCGTGGCTGTCGCGGCGTTCGCCGCAATCTATCTTGCACGCATGGGCTACGCGGGCGACCGCGTCACCGCCTGGCGCGACCCGGCGTCCGACCCGACCGATACCGGCTATCAGATCCTGCAATCGCTCTACGCCATCGGCTCCGGCGGCCTGATGGGTCTGGGACTCGGCAAGGGGCGGCAGAAATACCTGTATTTGCCGGAGGAGCACAACGACTACATTTTCCCCATCGTCTGCGAGGAGCTGGGCTTCATCGGCGCGATGGTGGTGATTTTGCTGTTCGTGCTGCTGATCCTGCGCGGCTATTGGATCGCAATGCACGCGCGTGACCGCTTCGGCGCACTGATGACGGCAGGGCTTACAACGCACCTTGCCCTACAGGTGTTCCTGAACATCGGCGTCGTGACGAACTTCCTGCCCGCGACGGGCATTTCGCTCCCGTTCTTCTCCTACGGCGGGACAGCGCTTCTCATTCAGCTCTTTGAAATGGGACTGATTTTGGCCGTTTCGAGACAGAACGACAACAAATTGCTGTAAGGTGATGCTATGAAAGTCATCTTTACCTGCGGCGGTACGGGCGGGCACATCTATCCGGCCATCGCCGTCGCCAAGCTCCTGCAGGAGCGGCACCCCGACTGTGAGATCCTCTTCATCGGCGCGGAGGACGGCATGGAGAACCGCATCGTCCCGCGCGAGGGATTCCGGCTCGAGACGCTGAAAATTTCAAACTACCAGCGCAGCTTCACGCCGAAGGCCATCTGGCACAACGTGACGACGCTGCTGCACATGTCCGGCTCGATGCGCAAGGCCAAGGCCATCATCCGCGCGTTCGGCCCGGATGTCATCGTCGGCACGGGCGGCTATGCGAGCTTCCCTGCGCTGAAGATGGGTGGCAGGCTCCGCATCCCGACGGCGGTGCATGAGTCGAACGCCGTGCCGGGGCTGACGACGCGGATGGTCGAAAAGAACGTCACGCGCATCATGGTCTCCTTCCCGGAGAGCCGGGGGCAGTATTCCGACCCGGACAGTGTCGTCGTCACGGGGACGCCGGTGCGTGAGAGCTTCCTCTATACGAACCGCGCGGAGGCGCGTGCGGCGCTCGGCCTTGGGGACGAGCCGCTGATCGTCTCCTGCTGGGGGAGCCTCGGCGCGCGGGAGATGAACAAGAAGATCGCGCGCTTCATGAAGCGCGAACAGGACGACGGCACGCCCTACCGCCACATCCACGCGACCGGCTCGTTCGGCTGGCGCTGGATGCCGGAGTATGTAAAGGAACAGGGCGTCGACCTGAAGAGCCACCCGCGGCTCGACATGCGGGAATATATCTATGATATGCCGCAGGTGATGGCGGCGGCCGACCTCATCATTTGCCGCGCGGGCGCGGCGACGATTGCCGAGGTCTGCGCGTCGGCCACGCCGTGCATCATGGTGCCGTCGCCGAATGTGACGGACAATCATCAGGAAAAGAACGCGCGCGTGCTCGAAAAGAACGGCGCCGCCGTGGTCATTCGGGAAAACGAATGTGACGGCGACAGCCTCTACGAGGCCGCAAAACAGCTGCTCTCCGACCGCGAACGCTGCCGTGCCATGCGTTCGGCGGCGGCCAATCTGGCCGTCGTGGACGCGGCGGAACGCATCTATCAGACCGCACTCGAACTCTCCAGACACTGACACGCGGCCCGGAACCTCCGCATAGGATGGGGAAACCATCCGGATTGTGGAGGGAAGAGCATGGAATATTTTCAGATCAGGGGTGCGGGGCCGCTCCGGGGTGAGACGGCGGTGAGCGGCGCGAAGAACGCGGCGCTGCCCATTCTGGCCGCCTGCGTTCTCTGCCGTGGACCCTGCGTGCTGTATAACTGCCCTGAGATCGCCGACGTGGAGACGACGCTTGCCATCCTCCGCGCGCTCGGCGCGAGGGCGGAGCGGTGCGGCGCGGCGGTGGTCGTGGACGCGGCGGGGCTGACGGAGACGACCGTACCCGCAGCGCTTGCCGCTCGGATGCGCTCGTCGGTGCTGTTTGCCGGTGCGCTGCTGTCTGTTGGGGGCTCCGTAAAAATCCCGCTGCCGGGCGGGTGTCCGCTCGGCGAACGACCGATCAATTACCACCTATGGGCATTTGAACAGCTCGGCGCAAAATGTTTGGCATCTGATGGGTATTATGAGATTTTCTGGGAGAGGCCGTGCGGTACGGTGCTGGAGTTCCCGCACGTCAGTGTGGGCGCGACGGAGAATGCCATCCTCGCCGCGCTGCGCTGCCCCGGAGAAACGGTGCTGAAAAATGCCGCAAAGGAGCCGGAGATCACCGATCTGGTGAACTTTTTGCGCAGCGCCGGGGCGGAAATTTCCGGTGCGGGAACCTCGGAACTCCATATTCGGGGGGATCAGCCCCTGCATGGCACAACATATAGTATCCAGCCCGACCGCATCGAGACGGCGACGTTTTTATGCGCGGCGGCGGGCTGCGGCGGGGAAGTGCTGCTCCGGCGGACAGATGCCCGCATGATCCAGAGCGTTACGGCGCTGCTGCGGCAGACCGGATGCGAACTTTTGGAAGAACGAGATGCCGTTTTGGTTCGAAAAACCGGAAAAACAGGGATAATATCTGATGTAAAAACGGCAGCCTATCCCGGCTTTCCGACGGACTGTCAGGCCATTCTGACGGCGGCGCTGCTCCGGGCCGAGGGTGAGAGCCGAATTGAGGAGACGGTCTTTGAAGACCGGTTCCACCATGTGCCGGAGCTGCAAAAGCTCGGCGCAAAGTTGGAAATTTACCATAATACAGTACATATTTCCGGGGTACGCACGCTTTCCGGTGCAAAATTGACCGCACGCGACCTGCGCGGCGGCGCGGCGCTGGTGCTGGCGGCGATGCAGGCCGAGGGAGAGAGCCGCGTAGAAGGATTGACACATATCGACCGGGGCTATGAGCGCTTCGCGGAGAAGCTCCGTGCGCTTGGCGCAAACATCGAGAGATGCTTTGACGCATAATACCGGGTAAAATAGGAAAAAATCGAACGAATCTCCGCCGGATAAAACCGGCGATAAAGGGGAAACATCATCATGGCAGGAAGAAAAAAACAGGAAAAGAACCGGCGGCCATCCAGCGGCGTGGCCGTGCGGCTGATCATCATGCTGGCCGTTGTTGCGGCGATCGTCTTCGGCGTGGCCATCTTCTTCAAGGTGACGACGATCGAGGTGCAGGGCAACACGCTCTACTCGGCGGAGGACGTGATCGCTGCGTCCGGCATTGAGCCGGGCGACAACCTGCTGCTGGTGAACAAGGCCACGACGGCGGGAAACATCCTCGCGGCGCTGCCGTATGTGGAAGAGGTGCGCGGGATCGTGCGCTCGCTGCCCGAGACGGTGGTCATCCAGATCCAGGAGAGCGAGGCGAGCTTCGCTGTGCAGACTGACGTGAACACTACGTGGCTTGTCAACAGCCGGGGCAAAGCATTGGAGAAGGTGGAAGGCGAACTGCCGGAGGGACAGCCGCAGATCCTCGGCGTGAGCGTGAAGGCCCCGGCGGCGGGGATGACGGTCACGGCGGTGGAGCAGAGCCGGCTCGACGCGGCGCTTGCGGTGCTGTCCGGGCTGGACGGCACGGGCATTTTGGAGCATGTGGCGTCCATCAACGTGGAAAAGGACTATGACATCATCGTGCAGTATGACGACCGGTACACGATCCGGCTCGGCGGCACGGACGATCTGGCATATAAAATTCAATATCTGACGAGCATCCTCGCGGAGCTGAGCGATTTTCAGGCGGGAACCATCGATCTGACCGACGCGGCGAACAAAAAAGCAACCTTCCAGCCCGCAGGGTAAGGATGGATGCGGAGAAAAATGACGATTTTTCCAGATTTCTATTGACCGCAGAGATATTTCAGTATAAAATAGAGTGAAAACCGTTTATCAGGACAGTTAGAACGCCGAGATTCGGGCGGTTCATACATAGGAGGAAGTCAAATGGCAGATTTTCAGGAAAAGGTAGTTAATATCAAGGTCATCGGCGTCGGCGGCGCGGGCAACAACGTCATCAACCGCATGATCAGCAGCGGCGTCGGCGGCGTGGAGTTCATCGCAGTCAACACCGATAAGCAGGATCTCAACAAGTCCAAGTGTGAAAATAAAATCCAGATCGGCGAAAAGCTGACCGGCGGCATGGGCGCAGGCTCCAAGCCCGAGATCGGCCAGAAATCCGCCGAGGAATCCAAGAACGTCATCTCCCAGGCTCTCGACGGGACCGATATGGTGTTCATCACCGCCGGTATGGGCGGCGGCACGGGCACCGGCGCGGCCCCGATCATTGCGCAGATCGCGCACGACAAGGGGATTCTGACCGTCGGCGTTGTGACGAAGCCGTTCAAATTTGAGGGTGCGAACCGGATGCGTCAGGCCGAGATGGGCATTGCGAATCTGACCGACAAGGTCGACTCGCTGATCATCATTCCGAATGACCGGCTGAAATTTGTCACCGACCAGAAGATCACGTTCGCCAACGCATTCGGCATCGCGGACGATGTGCTGAAGCAGGCCGTCAGCTCGATCTCCGAACTCGTCGGCTACAGCGAGCACGTGATCATCAACCTCGACTTCGCGGACGTATCCGCGATCATGAAGGATGCGGGCCACGCGCACATGGGCGTCGGCACCGCGGCGGGCCGCGACAAGGCCGAGCAGGCCGCGATGGCCGCCGTTTCCAGCCCGCTGCTGGAGACGTCGATCAACGGCGCGACGGGCGTGCTGATCAACGTGGCAGGCTCTTCCGAGCTGGCCCTCGACGATGTCGAGACTGCGGCGAACATCGTCATGGAAGCGGCAAACCCTGAGGCGAACATCATCTTCGGCGCGGCATTCGACGACAATCTCGAGGACGAGATGCGCGTCACGGTCATCGCCACCGGCTTTGACGACAAGCAGAGACAGCAGCCGGCCAACAAGATCGGCGCGTACACCTCCGCGACGAGCGAGAAGGCCAAGGCCCAGGCCGCCGAGGATATTGACGATATTGACGAGATCTTCAAGATCTTCAATAAGGACTGAGAAATGAGACAGCCGCCCGGAAGGGCGGCTGTTTT
>OLWJ01000904.1_pt1 | contig 11265 bp, 7 predicted proteins | sample 1674291 | NCBI WGS metagenome assembly OLWJ01 (sample SAMEA103958159, study PRJEB25191) | human gut metagenome | biome: human-associated habitat [ENVO:00009003]; feature: intestine environment [ENVO:2100002]; material: feces | place: Germany | collected 2013/2015
GTGCAGTATGTCCGTCCGGAGATTATCGGTCTGGTCCTCGGCAGTTTCCTGATGGCCATCGCCACGAAGGAATGGAAAGCCAAGGCCGGTTCCTCGCCTGCCCTGCGGTTCGTGCTCGGCGCTTTCGTCATGATCGGCGCGCTGGCCTTTTTGGGCTGCCCGCTGCGTATGGTCCTGCGTCTGGCCGGCGGCGATCTCAACGCAGTCGTCGGTCTTGCCGGTTTTGCTGCCGGTATCTTCCTCGGCACGATCTTCATCCGCAAGGGCTTCACGCTCCAGCGCAACTACACCACCAAGACGCTCGACGGCACGGTCCTCCCCGCTGTGATGACCGGCCTGCTGATCCTGTTCATCGCTGTCCCCACCCTCTTCAAGCTCTCGGAAGAAGGCCCCGGCTCCAAGCATGCACCGTTTTTCATCGCGCTTGTCATCGCCCTCGTCGTCGGCGCGATGGCGCAGAAGTCCCGCATGTGTATGGTCGGCGGTCTGCGTGACACGATGATGTTCAAGGACATGCACCTGCTGTGGGGCTTCATCGCCATCTTCGTCACGGTCCTGATCGGCAACCTCATCGGCGGCAACTTCAAGCTCGGCTTCACCTCGCAGCCCGTTGCGCACTCCAGCCACGTCTGGAACTTCCTCGGCATGCTGCTCGCCGGTTGGGGCTCCGTGCTGCTCGGCGGCTGCCCGCTGCGTCAGCTCATTCTGGCCGGCAGCGGCAACGCGGATTCCGCTGTTACGGTGTTCGGCATGATCGTCGGCGCTGCGTTCGCGCATAACTTCGGTCTGGCCGGCAATGCCGACTCCGTCAGCGAGGCTGGCGAGTATGTCGTCGGAGGCATCTCCACGAAGGGCAAGGTCGCGGTCATTCTCGGCATCGTGATCATGCTGGTCGTATCTTATGTAAACAGCATGAAGAAGCAGGAGGCGAAAACGAATGGTTGATGCAAGAGGATATCTCTGCCCCATGCCCGTGGTCATGGTCCAGAAGGCGCTCGAAGCGGAGCACCCCGATACGCTCGAGGTCCTGGTCGACAATGAGACCGCTGTGGAAAACATCAAGCGCTTTGCCGCGCACAGCGGCTATCAGGTCACAGCCGTCGAAGACGGCGAAGATTACCGCCTGACGCTCAAAAAGTAAACGATAGGAAAAGGGACGTACCAGTTGGTACGTCCCTTTTCTCGTCTGATCTTTATTTGCGCTCCATCGCGCAGAAGCCGCCCTGGCCGAGCGTGACGGTCTCACCGGTGTATTCCATGATCCCGCCGCCAAGCAGGATCGTGCCGCTGTGCGGCAGCGTCCAGGGTTCCGGCGACTGGTTGCAGCAGACTGCGACGCTGCCCTCCGCCGACTGCCGCAGCAGCAGGAGCCGGCCGCCGCCGGCCTCCAGCACGAGGACAGTCCCGCTGCGCAGCGCGGGCGCACTTTTTTTCACGCGGGCCAGCGAGCGATAGAACGAGACTAAATTTCCGTCTTCCCTGCCCCAGGGATAGAATTTCCGGTTGAATGGGTCCCGGTAGCCGGTCATCCCGGCTTCGTCGCCGTAGTAGATGCAGGGCATACCCGGCAGCATGAACTGCAGGAAGGCTGCCAGCTTGAGGCGCTGCCTGCCCTCGCGCAGCTGCTCCTGCGTGAAATGCCGCTGAGCAAGGTCCGTCCGATCGCCGTCGCGCGGGTCGAGAATGGCGTTGATCGCGCGCGGCGTGTCGTGCGTGGAGAGGATGTTCATGACCGTCTGCAGCACGTCCGGCGGGTAATTCTCCGCAAGCGTCCGGACGGCGTCGCCGAGCACCGTGCCGTCGTCCTCGCTGCGGACATAGCGCAGGATCGCTTTCTGCCACGGGTAGTTCATGACGGAATCGAGCTGCCGGTCGGTAAAGTACCGGCGGCGCTGGTCGTAGGCGATCTTGTTGGACGCATCCTCCCAGACCTCGCCGATCAGCAGCGCGTCCGGCTTATACGCGCGGATGCGCGCGCGTAGGCGCGCAAGGAATGCGTCCGGCAGCTCATCGACCACGTCCAGCCGCCAGCCGTCGGCGCCGAGCTTCAGCCAGTGCACTGCGACGCTGTCTTCGTCGTCGATCATGTAGCGGATGAAATCCGGATTCATCTTGTCGACGCACGGGAGCGTCGTGATGCCCCACCAGCTGTCGTAGACGTCCGGATAGTGCTGGAACCGGAACCAGCCGCGGTAGGGCGAGGACGGATCATGGATGGCCTGCTGGAAATATGCGCTGCGGCTGCCGACGTGGCTGAACACGCCGTCCAGAATGACCTTCATCCCATGCGCGTGCGCCTCGGCGCAGAGCGCGCGGAAATCCTCCTCCGTGCCGAGCATGGGGTCGATCCGCTTATAGTCGCAGGTGTCGTACCGGTGCGTCGACCAGGCGTAGAAGATTGGGTTCAGGTACAGGATCTCCACACCAAGCTCCTGCAGGTACGGCAGCTTTTCCCGGATGCCGTTCAGATTGCCGCCGTAAAAATCGTTGTTCAGGACCTCGCCGTTGGCATCCGGCAGGTAGACCGGTACGTCGTCCTTGTTTTCGTGCACCCAGTAGGGCCTGATTTTCCCGGTCAGATCGCAGCTGCCGCTCTGGCGGAAGCGGTCCGGGAACATCTGATACATGACGGCGCCCGCACAGCCGGCCGGGACGGGATATTTGTCCGCCAGCACGCTCAGCTGCCAGAGGCCGCCCGCCTCCATGTTCGTGTCGCTCTGTCCCTGCTTAAAGAGGCGGAACGCGCCGTTCTGCGTGGTGATATGGAAGTAGTAGAAGTAGAGCCCGGCCTCGCAGACGGCCATTTCCCCGCCCCAGGTATCGTAAAGCGTGTCGTCCGACTGCTTGGTGAGCGGCACACGCCGCAGCTCCTGCCCATTTTCGGCCTGCAGGACGAGCGCGGCCGCCGTGGTCCGGCAGCTGCACGGGATCAGGATATGAAACGTGCAGGTCTCGTTCTCCTGCAGCGTGCCGAAGGGCGTTTTGAACTGCGAAAGCTTGCTGTCGAATAGAATTCTCATATGGGTCTCCGTCCGTTTTGATCGGTCAAAGCAAAGGCCGGCGCTGCCGCCGGTCTTTGTCTGGGGTGTATGAAGAAATCAGAGGTCCCAGATCTCCTTCGCGTACTGCTCGACCGAGCGGTCCGAGGAGAAGATGCCGGCTCTGGCGATATTGGTGAGGGACATTTGCGCGAAGCGCGTCCGGTCCTGATAGACCTCGACTGCGCGCTTCTTTGCGGCCTTGTAGCTTTCAAAGTCAGCGACCGTCATATAGCTGTCGGCAGCGCCGAAGCGCGGCGTGAGCAGGGATGCCGCCACATCGTCAAACCGCTGGCCAAGCGCGCCGGAGGTAAGCATCTGCAGCACCCGGTCAAGCTCGGGCGTCAGGAACTGGTGCGGGTCATAGCCCCGCTGCCACAGCGCCTGCACCTCGTCAGCGGTCATGCCGAAGAGGAACATATTGTCGTCACCGACCCGATCGCGGATCTCGACGTTCGCGCCGTCGAGCGTGCCGAGGGTGACCGCGCCATTGATCATGAGCTTCATGTTGCTCGTGCCGGAGGCCTCCTTGCCCGCGACGGAGATCTGCTCGGAAAGGTCTGCGGCGGGGATGATGATCTCCGCGAGCGAGACCTTGTAGTCTTCGATGAAGACGACCTTGAGCTTGCCCTGCACCTGCGGGTCGGAGTTGACCAGATTCGAGACGGCCACGATCAGCGAGATGATCTGCTTGGCCAGATAATAGCCCGCCGAGGCCTTGGCCGCAAAGATGAACGTCTGCGGGAAGACCGGCTTTTCGGGATGATCCTTGATCTCGTTGTAGAGCGTCAGGATGTAGAGCACGTTCAGCAGCTGCCGCTTGTACTCATGCAGCCGCTTGACCTGCACATCGAAGATCGAGTCGGGGTCGACGTTGACGCCGTTGTGCTCGGCGATGTAGGCCGCCAGGCGGACCTTGTTCTTGCGCTTGATGGCCCGCAGATTTTCCAGCACGTCCAGATCGCCGCGGTACTGCTCGAGCGCCTCGAGCGCATTGGCGTCTTTCAGGAAGCCGTCGCCGATGAGCGTCTGCAGATAGCCGGAGAGGGCCGGGTTCGACTGGCACAGCCAGCGGCGGTAGGCGATGCCGTTGGTGATGTTGAGGAAGCGGCTGTGGTCGAGATTATAATAATCGCGGAAAATAGTCTTTTCCAGAATGTCCGTATGCAGCTGCGAAACGCCGTTGATCTTATGGCAGCAGGTCAGGCAGAGGTTCGCCATGCGGACCTCGTCGTTGGCGATGACGGCCATATAGTTCCACTTGCCAGGGTCGTTCGGGTAGACGCGCTGCAGCTTTTCCATGAGGCGGCGGTTGATCTCCTGGCAGATCGAGTAGATCCGCGGCAGCTGCTCCTGGAACAGGCTGACCGGCCAGCGCTCGAGCGCTTCGGCCATGACGGTATGGTTGGTGTAGGAGAGCGTGGCGCAGGTGATCTCCCACGCGCGGTCCCAGCCGTAGTCGTACTCATCGACGAGCAGGCGCATCAGCTCCGGCACGCACAGGGCCGGATGGGTGTCGTTGATGTGGACGGCGACCTTATCAGCAAGGTTGTCGAGCGTGTGATAGTTCTTCAGGTGCTCGTTCAGGATCGACTGCAGCGAGCTTGAGACCAGCAGATACTGCTGGCGCAGGCGCAGACGCTTGCCGTTGATGTGGTTGTCCGCCGGATAGAGGACCTTGGAGATCGCTTCGGCCATGGTGTTCTGCTCGAGTGCGCGGACATAGTCGCCGCGCGAGAAAGCGTTCATGTCGAAGCTCTGCGGCATACTCGCGCTCCAGAGCGTGAGCTTGTTGACGGCTTTCGAGCCGTAGCCGGAGATGTACAGATCGTGCGGCACGGCGATGACAGACTGATAGCCGGTCTGGGCCGTCTTGAACTTGTCGCCGTCCATCCATTCATGGACCTGGCCGCCGAAGCGGACCTCCACAGCATCATCCTTGCGCGGGTGGAGCCAGACATCGCCCATCTCGAGCCAGTTGTCCGGGAATTCCATCTGCCAGCCGTCGACGATCTTCTGGCGGAAGATGCCGAACTCATAACGGATGGAAAAGCCTGTGACCGGATAGCCCAGGCCCGTCGCCGCGTCCATATAGCACGAGGCGAGCCGCCCGAGACCGCCGTTGCCGAGACCGGCATCCGGCTCGAGCGCACACAGACGCTCGAGGCTGAAGCCGAGCTCGTTCAGGATCTCCCCTGCCGGCTCGAGAAGGCCCATGTTGAACAGGTTGTTGCGCAGGCTCGTGCCGACCAGAAACTCCATCGACATGTAGTAGACCTGCTTGTTTTCTTGCGCGCGGGTCTGCTCGACGAACGCGCGGCGCTCATCCTCCAGAAGCTCCCGGACTGCCACACAGACAGCGCGGTAGACCTGCTTTTCCGTGGCCATTTCCAGCGAGCAGCCAAACATACGGTCGCAGCATTCCTGCAGATGCTGCAGAAGGTTCTCTTTTGTCATTGATCTTTGTTATCCTTTTTCTGTCTAAGATATCGTTTTGTTACTGGCCACAGACGTTCTGGAACAGCGCCATGTATTTCTGGGCCGGGACGTCCCAGCTCGAATCGACGGCCATGTCGTTCTGCGCCAGCCGCAGCCATTTTTCAGGCTCGTTGTAGTAAAGGGCGAGCGCGCGGTCGATCGCGGCGAGGAAATCGTCGGCGTTGTAGCTCTGGAAGGTAAAGCCGCGGCCGGTCTCATCCGCTTCGTTGTAGGGCCAGACCGTATCCTTGAGCCCGCCCGTGGCGTTGACGACCGGGACGGAGCCCATGCGCATCGCGATGAGCTGCGACAGGCCGCAGGGCTCGGACTTCGACGGCATGAGATACAGATCCGACGCCGCGTAGACCAGATTGGCCAGTCCGCCGTCAAAGAGCAGATTGACGGAGACCTTGTCGCCGAAGCGGTCACGCAGGGTATTCAGATACCACTCGTATTTTTCCTCGCCCGTGCCGATGATCACGAGCTGCACGCGCCGCTGCAGCAGCCGCTCGGCAATGTAGCACAGAAGGTCGATGCCCTTGTGGCCGACGAGGCGCGTCACCATGGCGAGCACCGCCACGTCCTTATCCTCCGGCAGACCGACGCGCTGCTGCAGGGCGAGCTTGTTGGCGGTCTTGCCCTCGCGCAGGGTCTTTGCCGTGTAGTTTTTGGCAAGCAGCTCCATATGCTCCGGGTCGATCACCTGCATGTCGATGCCGTTGGTGATGCCGGAAAAATCGCTGCCGCGGCTCTGCAGCACGCCGTCGAGCCCGTGGGAGTAATACGGATACCGCAGCTCCTGCGCATAGGTCTCGGAGACGGTCGTGACGCGGTCGGCCATGACGATGGCGGATTTCATGAAGTTCGTGCAGTCGTCAAACCGCAGGATCTCGTCGCAGCCTGCGCCGAGGCCCAGCACGTCATAGTTGAACTGCAGGTTGCACTTGCCCTGATACTCGATGTTATGGATGGTGAAGACGCTTTTCGTCTCCGGGAAGCAGCCGTGGTACTCGGTCTTGAGCAGCAGCGGGATGAGAGCAGCCTGCCAGTCATGGCAGCTGACCACGTCGGGCCGGAGCTCGAGATAGTTCATGGCCGCGAGCACGGCCTTGCTGAAGTAGGCGTAGCGCTCGCCGTCGTCGGCAAAACCGTAGATGCCGCCGCGGTTGAAGTAGTGCTCGTTGTCAATAAAATAGATCTGCAGCTTTTTCCGGCGGGTCTTCAGCCGGAAAATGCCGACATACTCGCGCCGCCAGGCCAGCGGCACATCGAACGCGCCCAGGAACTCCACCGGCCATTTCTCGGAATACTTGATCTGGCTGTAATACGGAAGAAACAGGCTGACATAGGTATTTTTCTGCTTGGAAAGTGCAAGCGGGAGCGCCTGCATCACGTCGCCGAGGCCGCCGGTCTTGACGAACGGCGCGGCCTCAGAGGCAACAACTGCGATTTTCATACGGTATCTCCTTTGTCGACCACCAGCGGATGGTCTTTTGAGCCGAGCAGCTTGGTGCCCGGGCGGATGGTCACATTTTTGTCCAGAATGCAGTAACGGATGGACGCGCCCGCGCCGATCCTGCTGCCCTGCATGACGATCGAATCGCAGACCTCCGCGCCCTCTTCAATGTCGACCTCGCGGAAGATGACGGAGTTTTCCGCCTTGCCGAACAGATGGCAGCCATCGGCAATGAGGCAGTTGGCCGCCTGGCCGTTGTAGCCGAAGAGCGTCGGGACGGCGTCGCGGACCTTGGTGTAGATGGGGATCTCGCTGCGGAAGAGGCTGCGGCGCACGTCGGCGTCGAGCAGCTTCATGTTGTTGACAAAATACTCATCTACACTCTGGTTGAACAGCGCCACGTTGTGGAACGGGTAGACATTGACCTTCAGATTGCCCGCGTTATACTCCGGCAGGATGAAATCCCGCTCGAAGTGGTATTTGCCGTGCGGCACCATCTCGCGGATGATCTGGATGAGCTTGTCACGGCGCATGATGAACATGCTCATGCCGACGAGGTAATCGGACGGCGCGCAGTAGTCCACCGCCAGATCGACGATCTTGCCGTCCTCGCCGAGCTTCACGGCCAGCGGCTGCCGCCGTTTGCCGTCGGCATAGCCCGCCTTGGCGATCACGGTGATGTCGCAGCCGGAGGCGATATGCTCGTCGAGCACGGCGGCAAAGTTGATGGCGCACAGGACCGTGGTGTCCGACAGCACGACATACTCCGCGTCACAGCGGTCGAGGACCGGCATGGCGGTCTGCAGCGCCTCGAGCTTGCCGCGGTAGGCGCCGGTATGGCCGGTCGCGTACGGCGGCAGGAAGCGCACGCCTTCGCCGAGCTTCAGGTCCCACTCCTCGCAGTTGCCGAGGTGGTCCATCAGTGACTGGTAGTTGTATTTTGTGACGATGCCGATGTTGCTGATCTTGGAGTTTGCCATGTTGGACAGGGCAAAGTCGATCTGGCGGTAGCGGCTGCCGAACGGGATGGAGGCCGAGGTCCGCTCGCGGGTGAGCTCGCCCATGTTGTTGTCATAGATATTGGAGAAAATAATGCCCATTGCTTCCATGTCGGTATCCTCCTCTCTTACACGATCGCGCCGGCATCGATCACGGTGCCCTCTGCGATGATCTTATCCTTGCCGATGACGCTGATCTTCCGTTCTTCGCCCTCCACATAGTCGCCGACGCGGGCGCCGGCCTTGATGTGGCAGCCCTCGGCGATGATCGCGCTGCGGATGACGGCGCCGTTTTCGATCACGACGTCCGGCATGATGACGCTGTCGGTGATCTCCGCGCCCTTGCCGACGGAGCAGCCGGTGGAGATGATGGAATGGTTGATCGAACCCTCGATGTTGCAGCCCTCGGCGACGAAGCTCTCCCGGATCTCCGCGGATCTGGAGATGAAGCTCGACGGCATGGCCTGGTTTCTGGCGTAGATCTTGTGACCGACGGTCCCGTAGATGTCGAAGGCCGGATGCTTGCCAAGCAGATCCATATTGGCCTCCCACAGGCTCGAGATCGTGCCGACGTCCTTCCAGTAGCCCTCAAAGCGGTAGGCGTAGAGCTTGTGGCCCGCGTTCAGGATGGCGGGGATGATATTTTTGCCGAAGTCGTTCTCGCTCGTGCGGTCGGCCTCGTCGGCCTCCAGGAAGGCGCGCAGCACGCTCCACTTGAAGATGTAGATGCCCATCGACGCGTTGGTGCTCTTGGGCTTTTTGGGCTTCTCCTCAAATTCGTAGATGGAGCCGTCTTCGCGGGTATTCATGATGCCGAAGCGGGAGGCCTCCTTGAGTGGGACCTCGCGGACGGCGATGGTGCAGTCGGAGTCGCGCTGCTCGTGGAAGCGGAGCATGGCGGCGTAGTCCATTTTGTAGATGTGGTCGCCGGAGAGGATCAGCACGTTGTCCGGGTTATAGCGCTCGATGAACGGGATATTCTGATAGATGGCGTTGGCCGTGCCCTTGTACCACTCGGAGTTTTTGCTCTTGGCGTAGGGCGGCAGGACCTGCACGCCGCCGTGCGAGGAGTTGAGGCCCCACGGCTGGCCGTTGCCGATGTACTCGTTGAGCTCCAGCGGCTGATACTGGGTCAGAATGCCGACCGTGTCGATCTTGGAGTTTACGCAGTTGGAAAGCGGGAAATCAATGATGCGGTATTTGCCGCCGAACGGAACGGCAGGTTTGGCCGTGTTCTCCGTCAAGACCATCAGACGGCTGCCCTGACCACCTGCCAGGAGCATGGCGACACAACGTTTTTTCTGAAATTGCATAGCTGGATCTCCTCCTGTATTCTTCCTTTGTTCCTCTGTTCTGTATTTGTGTTTTTTTATTTTTCCGGATTGCTCCTTACGTGCTGATAGAAACAGACGCTCATCGGCGGGACGCGGAACGTGCCGCTGTAGGCGTATTCGCCCTGCGCCCTGCGCACGGCGTGGACCGGCGCGGGCTGGAAATCGAAGCCGCCGAACGCAGCATCGTCGGTGTTGAGGATGGGCTTGTACCACCCGGCCTTCGGCAGCGGCAGGCTGTAGTCCTCCCGCAGGACCGGGCAGAAATTGCACACGGCGATGAGCTCTTTGCCCTTGCGGCTGATGCGGCGGAAGGCGACGACGGAATTGTCGCGGTCGTCGCACGAGAGCCAGCGGAAGCCGTCCCAGTCGGAGTCGTTTTCCCAGAGGCAGCGGTGGTCCAGATAGAAATGGTTGAGCGTGCGCACGAAATGCTGCATCTTCCGGTGCTTTTCGTAGTCCAGCAGCATCCAGTCGAGCCCCTGCGTGTAGTTCCACTCAATGAACTGGGCGAATTCGTTGCCCATGAAATTGAGCTTTTTGCCCGGATGCGCGATCTGGTAGGCAAAAAACGCGCGGAGGTTGTTGAATTTATCGTCGTAATTGCCCGGCATTTTGCCGATCAGCGAGCATTTGCCGTGCACGACCTCGTCGTGGCTGAGCGGGAGGATGAAATTCTCGGAATAGGCGTAGGTCATGGAGAACGTCAGCGCGTTATGGTCGCCCTTGCGCCACAGCGGGTCGAGGGACATATATTTGAGCATGTCGTTCATCCAACCCATGTTCCACTTGAAGAGGAAGCCGAGACCGCCGTCATAGTCGGGTCTGGTGATCAGCGGGAAGGCCGTGGATTCCTCCGCGATCATCATGACCGCGGGACTCACCTGGAAGGCCGCCGCGTTGAGCCTGCGCAGGAAGTCAATGGCCTCGAGGTTTTCCCGGCCGCCGAAGCGGTTGGGCTTGAATTGCTTCCGATTATAGTCCAGGTACAGCATGGAAGCAACTGCATCGACTCGAATCCCGTCGACGTGAAAATAGGAAAGCCAATAGCAGGCGTTGGAGATAAGGAAGGACTGCACCTCAGGCTTGCCGTAGTCGTAGATCCGGGTCGTCCAGTCCGGGTGCTCGTTCATCATGGGGTCGGAGAGTTCGTAGCAGCATTCGCCGTCGAACTCAAACAGGCCGTTTTCGTCCTTCGGGAAATGCGCCGGGACCCAGTCGAGGATCACGCCGATCCCCGCCTGATGGCAAGCGTCGACGAACTGCATGAGCTGCTTCGGCGTCCCGTAGCGGTGGGTGGGAGCAAAGTAGCAGGTGACCTGGTAGCCCCAGGAGGGGTCGTAGGGGTATTCCATGATCGGCAGGAGCTCGATATGGGTGTAGCCCATGTCCTTGACGTAGGGGACGAGCTCCGCGGCCAGCTCTTCATAGCTCAGGTAGCTGCCGTCGTCGTGCCGCTTCCAGGATCCGGTGTGGACCTCGTAGATATTGACCGGCCGGCGGATGGCCGACTGTTTTGCCATGCGGGCGCGGTAGGCACCGTCATGCCAGCAGAAGCCGTCCGGCGGGTCGATGATGCTGGAGGTCTCCGGCAGCGCGCAGCAGCGGTTGCCGTAGGGATCGGTCTTGTAGACCGTCCGGCCGGAGCGGCCCTGCACGCAGTATTTATAGGCCTGTCCCTCTTTGGCGTAGGCGGAGACGGCTTCCCACACGCCGCCGTCCAGCTTCCGCATGGGAAGATCCTCTGCGTTCCAGAAATTAAAATCACCGACGACATGGACGGCCGCAGCGTGCGGCGCCCAGACGCGGAACACATAGCCGCTCCCGTCTTCCAGCCTGTGGCAGCCGAGATACCGGTATGCATCCGCAGCAGGTTCTGTTTGGAATCGTTTCAGAAAAGATGCAAGCTGCTCCATCCGGGTCCTCTCTTTCTTCTTTGGTAGGCGCTGTCCGGCAGGACAAAG
>OLWJ01000905.1_pt1 | contig 11252 bp, 9 predicted proteins | sample 1674291 | NCBI WGS metagenome assembly OLWJ01 (sample SAMEA103958159, study PRJEB25191) | human gut metagenome | biome: human-associated habitat [ENVO:00009003]; feature: intestine environment [ENVO:2100002]; material: feces | place: Germany | collected 2013/2015
GCTATTTGAAGTTTGATAAGCTGTTTCAGCGTATGGTTGAGCTGAATTATGATTATGTTGTCACGGGGCATTACGCGCAAATCGATTTTGACGAAAATACGGGGCGGTATCTCCTGAAAAAGGCCGTTGACCACAATAAAGACCAGAGCTATGTGCTGTGGTCGCTGACGCAGGAGCAGCTAAAGCACGTGCAGTTCCCGCTCGGCGGCATGGAGAAGTGTGAAGTGCGCGCACTTGCGGAGGCGCACAATTTCATCAATGCGCGTAAGCACGACAGTCAGGACATCTGCTTTGTGCAGAACGGCTCGTATGCCGATTTCATCGAGCAGTACACGGGCAAAACGTACCCGCCCGGGGATTTTGTGGACACAGATGGCAACGTGCTGGGGCAACACCGCGGCGTGATCCGCTACACGATCGGCCAGCGCAAGGGTCTGGGACTCGCGCTGCCGGCACCGCTGTATGTGAAATCGGTGGATATTGAGAAGAACACCGTGACGCTAAGCCCGGAAAGCGAGCTTTTCAAAAAGGAGCTCACAGCGAGCGGCATTAATTTGATTTCCGTCGCGGAAATCAAGGAGCCGATGCACATTAAGGCGAAGGTGCGCTACCGCCAGCCCGAGCAGTGGGCGACCGTGACGCAGACAGGACCGGACAGCCTGAAGGTCGTCTTTGACGAACCGCAGCGCGCCATCACCTGCGGGCAGTCCGTCGTGCTGTACGACGGCGAACGCGTTTTGGGCGGCGGGACGATTGATTCGGTGAAATAAAAAAGCCTGAGTAAGCGCTGCTTGGGTATTGCTTTATGGAGAGGAAAACTCAAATGAATGATGCGAAGAAGCTTTTGGCGGATATGAAAGCGCTGGGGATCAAAGAGGGTGAGACGATTTTGGTGCACGCATCGATGAAGGCGTTGGGGACAAAGGAGACGCCGGAGACGGTGCTCGACACGTTGCAGGCGGCGCTTGGCGACGGCGGCACGCTTTTGCTGCCTGCGCTGACGTATGAGAACGTCACGCCGGAGCACCCGGTGTTTGACGCGGACAAAACCGTGCCGTGCATCGGGCTTTTGCCTCGCACGTTTTGGAAAATGCCGGGCGTGGTGCGCAGTGTGCACCCGACGCACTCCATTTGTGCGCGCGGCAAGCGTGCTGCGGAGCTGACAGCATTGCATGGGGAGGACATCACCCCGGTGGGGAAAAACTCGCCGTTTATGAAGCTGCCGGAGATCGGCGGACGGCTGCTGTTCATCGGCGAGGTGCTTGACTGCTGCACGTTTATGCACGGCGTGGAGGAGCGCTTCGGCACGGACTACGTCTTGACGAAGGAGAAGATCCGCTACGTTGTGAACGGCGAGGAAAAGTACATGTACGGCCACGATTTTAAGGGCTGGGAGACGACGTACCGCCGCGTGAAGGAGATTCTGGACCCGGCGAAAAATGAGATCGTCACGGGGAAGATCGGCGACGCGACGTGCTACCTTATCGACGCGAAAGCGCTTTTGAAGCGCGCAGAGGAAAAGCTGCAGGAAAACCAGCACTGGTTTGTGGTGCCGCGGGAGTAAAACGAAACAGGCATAAAGAAACGACCCGGGACGGAGAAAATTCCGTTTGCGGGTCGTTTTTTGGCGTTGTGAAATTTGAAAACTCAGCCTAAGTCGATGGAGCGCTGGGCGCAGGCATTCAGCTCCATGCCGGCGGTATGGCCGGCGAGATATTCGTAGTAGGCCTGTGCGCCGACCATGGCGGCGTTGTCGCCGGTGAGAGAGAGGTCGGGCATATAGAGCGTGCGGCCGGTACGCTTGCATTCTTCCGTGAGGCGGCGGCGCAGGAGTGAGTTTGCGGAGACGCCGCCCGCGATGACGAGCTTTTTATGGCCGGTCTCGTCTGCGGCGTGCAGGAAGTTGCGCACGAGGCAATCGACAACGGCCTTGCGGTAAGAGGCGGAAAGATCGGCGATGTTGACGGTCTGGCCCTTTTGCTCGGCATTATGCAGAATATTGATGACGGCGGTCTTGAGGCCGGAGAAGCTGAAATCGAGCGGGGCGCCGTCTACGGTCGGGCGCGGGAGCTTGAACGCTTTGTCGTTGCCGGTCTCAGCGAGTTTATCCATGGCGATGCCGCCGGGATAGGGCATGCCCATGGCGCGCGCGGCCTTATCGAACGCTTCGCCCGCGGCATCGTCACGTGTTTTTCCGAGGATGCGGAGCTTTGTGTAGTCCGTCACTTCGATGATGTGCGTGTGGCCGCCGGAGACGACAAGGCACAGGAACGGAGGCTCGAGTTCCGGGTTCGTGATGTAGTTTGACGCGATGTGGCTGCGCAGGTGGTGCACCGGGATGAGCGGTAAATTTGCAGAAAGAGAGAGGCCTTTCGCGAAATTTACGCCGACGAGCAGCGCACCGATAAGCCCCGGCGCGTAGGTGACGCCGATGGCATCGAGGTCGTTTACGGTGAGCTCTGCGCGCTCGAGTGCTTCACGCACGACGCCTACAATGGCTTCGCTGTGGCGGCGCGAGGCGATCTCCGGCACGACACCGCCGTATAACTTGTGTTCTTCTACCTGCGTTGCGACGACGCTGGAAAGCACGCGGCGGCCGTTTTCTACAACGGCTGCGGCGGTCTCATCGCAGGAGCTTTCAATGGCTAAAATTTTCATTTTTCTATCCTTTGGTCTTTGATTTGCGGGGTGAACCGCGGAAATATTCGGCTCAGTCGAGACCGATGAGCAGCTCTTTGAGCGCATCGGAAACAGGCGCGCCGTATTCGCTCACCTGCCAACTTTCAGCAAAGCGAACGTTTTTTGCAAATTCTGCGCCGTACTGGCGGGTGAGGCATGCGAGCACGTCCTCGTCCACGTCACCGCGGTCCCAGTTGAACGTACTGCGCAAGTACTCTACGCGCTCCTCGTACGTTTTACCGGCGAGATCCACGTGGTCATCTGCCCACGGAAGCCAATCGAGGAACTGGGAGGCGTGGCAGCACTCGACGTGAAACAGCGTTTCGCGGTCGTCATCTGCCGGGCGGGCGAAATCGGAGCGGAACGGTTTCGGGTCGGTGAAGCCGTCTGCCCAGTAAAGAATGGTCGGCGTTTTGCGCAGCACGGGGGTATCCGGGCAAATGGCAGGCACGCCCATGAGGTACGAGCAGTCCTGCACGAGCTGGCCCGTAGCGCGGTGGTCGGGATGATAATCGCACGCGCGGTTCGTGAAGATGACGTCCGGTTTAAAATTGCGGATGGTGCGCATGAGCGTTTCGCGCGCTTCGAGCGACGGGGTCAGGCGGCCGTCGTCGAACGGCAGAATTTCATAGGTGGCGCCGAGGTAGGCAGCGCTTTTTTGCGCTTCTGCCGCGCGCGTTTTGATGAGCTCTTCGCCGCGCATGGTCTGGTGGCCTGCGTTGCCGGTCGTCATGGAGACAAAGCGGACAATGCAGCCCTTTGAAACCAAGCGCTTTGTGATGCCGCAGGTGCAGATATCGACATCGTCCGGGTGTGCACCGATCATCATGGCGCGTAAAGGTTCTGACATAATAAGCCCTCCCAAGAGAAAATGAGATCAATACAACCGCCGCGGCTGTTCCGCGACTTTTTCTCATTTATTTTAGCACAAGGCAGGCGCGAAAACAAGCCCGCACAACGTGCAAAGCGAGGAAAATGCGCGAAAACGGGTATTCTGCCGCTCCTCTGTATTTGGGGCATGGGCATTGACCGCGTTTTGCAGGTTTTGCTCGGCACGAGGAATATCCGCGACACGGTGATGTTCCCACTGATGCGGCCGGAACCGTAAGCGGAAAAAACAGCGAAATTCTGCATTTTCAAATTGCGTTTCCTGCATTTTTATGCTATACTTTAACGGTATATCCATGAAAATACGAAACCGATACAGAAAGTGATGACTTATGAGAATTTCCGATATTTTGAAGACCAACAAGGTGACGGTCTCTTGCGAGATGTTCCCGCCGAAGCCGGGTAAACCATTGGAAAACACACAGCAGGTGGTGCATGAGATCGCGGCATATAAGCCCTCTTTTATGAGCGTGACCTATGGCGCGGGCGGCTCCAACTCCAAAAACACACTGTCCATTGCAGAAGAGGTGCAGAAAAGCGGCGTTACGGCGCTGGCACATTTGACGTGTGTGGGGCAGGATGAAGAGAATCTCAGAGCGTCCATCAATGCGTTTAAGGCGAGCGGCATTGAGAATATTCTGGCGCTGCGCGGCGATATTCCGGAGGGTGATACGGCGCCGCAGACGTTCCCGCACGCGAGCGACCTCATCAATGCCATTCGTCGCGAGGGTGCGGATTTCTGCATCGGCGGCGCATGTTACCCGGAGGGACACCCGGAATCGTACAACAGTGATGCGGACATTGACGGCGTGCGCCGCAAGGTGGAAAGCGGCTGCGAGTTTTTAACGACGCAGATGTTCTTTGACAACAATATTCTTTATAATTATATGTTCAAGCTCCTGCGCCACGACATTCGCGTGCCGGTCATTGCGGGCATTATGCCGGTGACAAACGCGAAGCAGATCAAGCGCATCATGAGCCTTTCGAGTTCTTCTATGCCGACGCGCTTTAAGGCGATCGTCGACCGTTTTGCGAACAACCCGGAGGCGATGAAGCAGGCGGGCATTGCGTACGCGACCGAGCAGATCATCGACCTCATCGCGAATGACGTGACGCACATTCATATCTACACGATGAACCGCCCGGACATTGCGGGCAGCATCATGACGAACCTTTCAAAGATCATTGACGGCTATGAAGCTGAATGAGAAAGAGGCGTTGCGCTACCTTGGCTTTCGCGGGAAGCCGGCCGATGCGGACACCGATGAGATGATTCGCGAGATCGGCGGCGAGATGCTGCGCACGCTCACGCCGAAATGCGTATATAAAAGATACGATATAAAAGTACTTGAGAACGCGGTGGAGCTGGACGGCTGGCGTATCGAGAGCATAAAGCTTTCGCGTCATTTACGCGGCTGCAAGGCAGCGTATTTGTTTGCGGCGACGCTGGGTTTGCAGGCCGATATGATGATACGGCGGTTATCCGCGCTCAATATGGCGCGCGGCACGGTGGCGCATTCCGTTGCGAATGCGCTCATTGAAGACTACTGTGACGAAATGCAGGCGCAGATCGCGGAAAAGGAAGCCGCAACGGGCTTGTTTTTGAAGCCGCGCTATTCGCCGGGGTACGGCGACTTTGCGCTCGAAAACCAAAAAGAGATCTTTGCGCGGCTGGAATGTGCAAAGCGCATTGGGCTGACGCTGACGGACACCATGCTGATGGTGCCGTTTAAATCCGTGACGGCGGTCATCGGCGTGACGGACGCGCCGACATGCACATACGTAAAGTGCCGCGGCTGCGCGAACACCGACTGCGAGTTCCGCGAAATCTGACGCGCTGAGAAAGGGAGAAAATTTATGCATCCTGTTATAGAACGATTCGGAAAATCTGTTGTCATTGTGGACGGCGGCATGGGCACACTTTTGCAGGCAAACGGCCTTATGGGCGGCGAGCTGCCGGAGCTTTGGAACCTGACACACCCCGAGGTGCTTTTGAAAATTCAGTCCGACTACGTGAACGCGGGCTGCGATATTTTGACGGCGAACATGTTCGGCGCGAACCGTTTAAAACTGGAAAAGACGGGCCACACCGTGCAGGAGGTCGTCTCACAGGCGTTGAAGCTTGCACACACGGCGAGCGGCGGCAAGGCGGCGGTGGCGCTCGACATCGGCCCCTCCGGCAAGCTTTTGAAGCCGTTCGGCGATTTGGCGTTTGATGACGCGTACGAGCTTTTTAAAGAGGAAATTATCGCGGGCAGGGACAACGCCGACCTCGTGATCATTGAGACGATGAGCGATGCCTACGAAGCGAAGGCGGCGCTGCTGGCGGCAAAGGAAAACTGTGACCTGCCGGTCATTGTAACGTTTACGTTTGACAGCACGGGAAAGCTTTTGACGGGCAGCAACATCCCGGCGGCGCTGCTGCTGGCGGAGAGCCTCGGCGCGGACGCGGTGGGCATCAACTGCAGCCTCGGTCCGGAGCAGATGGAAAGCTTTGTCGATGAAATGCTGACGCTGACGAATTTGCCCATTGTCATCAACCCGAACGCCGGTCTGCCGGTTTCCGTGAACGGCGAGACCTCGTACCCCGTGGGGCCGGAGGAATTTTACGCATACATGGAACGCTTTGCGGAGAAAGGCGCGGCGATTCTCGGCGGCTGCTGCGGCACGACGCCGGAGCATATCCGACTGCTTGCAGAACGCCTGAAAAACAAGCCGGTGAAGGAGCGTCACATTGAAAAGAAGACGGTGGTGTCCTCGTACACGCATACGGTGACGTTCGGTGCACGGCCGATTTTGATTGGCGAGCGCATCAACCCGACGGGCAAGCCGCGCTTAAAGCAGGCTTTGCGCGAAGGCGATTTGGAATATCTGTGCCGTGAGGGCATTGCGCAGACGGAGCACGGCGCGGACATTCTGGACGTGAACGTGGGTCTGCCGGAGCTTGACGAGCCCGCGGTGATGGAAAGGGCCATCATCAACTTGCAGAGCGTGACGAACACGCCTTTGCAGATCGATACCTCGAACGTGGAGGCCATGGAGCGCGCGCTGCGTATTTATAACGGCAAGCCGCTTGTGAACTCCGTGAACGGCAAAGAGGAATCGCTGCACACGGTACTGCCGCTTGTGAAAAAGTACGGTGCTGCGGTGGTTGCCTTGACGCTCGACGAAAAGGGCATCCCGGCTTCTGCTGCGGAGCGTGTGGCGATTGCGGAGAAGATTTTGAAAACGGCGGAAAGCTACGGCATCGACCGCAGCGACGTGATTATTGACACGCTTGCAATGACGGTGAGCACGGGCGCGGATAACGCGATTATCACGCTCGATGCGCTTGACACCATCCGCCACAAGCTCGGCGTGCATACGGTGCTCGGCGTCTCCAATATTTCGTTCGGTCTGCCGCGCCGCGAGCTGGTGACCTCCACGTTCTTCGCGATGGCGATGCAGCGCGGATTAAGCTCCGGTATCATCAACCCGCTGAGCGACGAGCTGATGAAGGCGTACCGCTCGTTCTGCGCGCTGATGGGCATAGACGTGGGCTGCAAGGCGTATATCGAAGCGTATGCGAACACCACGGCGGCGCCGGACGTGCGCACAGGCGCCGCGCAGCAGAGCGCAGGCGGGTCTGCCGAAAGCGTTTCGCTGCACCGCGCCATTGTGAAAGGCCTGCGCGAGCAGGCGGGACAGCTGACGGACGAGATGTTGAAAACGACGCCGCCGCTGGAAATCATCAACGGTGAGCTTATCCCGGCGCTCGACGAAGTGGGGCAGGGCTTTGAAAAAAATACGGTGTTCCTGCCGCAGCTTCTCATGAGCGCAGACGCAGCGAAGGAAGCGTTTGAGCGCATCAAGCAGAACCTTGCGAAAAAGGGCATTCAGGAGGAAAAGAAGGGTACCATCATCCTTGCGACCGTGAAGGGCGACATTCACGATATCGGCAAGAACATTGTGAAGGTGCTGCTTGAAAACTACGGCTTTGACGTACTCGACCTCGGTAAGGACGTGCCACCGGAGATCATTGTGCAGACGGCGATCGAGAAAAATGTGCGCCTTGTGGGGCTTTCTGCCCTGATGACGACGACGGTGGAGAGCATGGCGGAGACGATCCGCCGGCTGCGCAAAGCGCATGACTGCAAGGTCATGGTGGGCGGCGCGGTGCTGAATCCCGAGTATGCTAAGGAGATTGGCGCGGATTTCTACTCCAAAGATGCGATGGGCAGTGTGCGCTACGCGGAAAAGCTGTTTAACGGCGAAGTGTAAAAACAATCAGAGCATAGAAAAAGGACGGCAGTTGCGCTTAACTGTCGTCCTTTTGTACTGTGCAAAATTATCTGCGGTTTGTAAACCACACGTCGATCTCATCGGGTATGGGAGTCTCAAAAAGCGTGAGGATTTTTTGCAGCAGGCCGCTGTCTACGGCGTAGTCGGTCGTTTCACCGGCGGCAACGGCAGCGTTGCGCGCTTCCATGTTTTTCGCCCAGTCTGCATCGGAAATGTCGATGTAGTGCCACTCGAAGTCGATGCCGGCATTTTTGTAGTAGGCAGAAACATCTGTGCGCTCTTTGCGGCTCCAGAAGCCCCAATCTAAAATGACATTGCAGCCCGCGCGGGCGATGTCCACGGCTTTTTTGTGGAGATACGCTTTGATGTCCGCGCTAATCGCATCGCGGCGGTCGCCGAGGTCATGGTGGAAGAGGTCATTTTCAATCTCATCGCAGGAGAGCACCACAGCGTGTTCTTTTTCCTTGAGCTGCCGGGTGTAAAAGCCCTTGCCGCTGCAGATTTTGCCGCAGATCAAAAATACTTTTGCCATGCTTTTTTACATTACTCTTTGCCGTTCCAGCAGTAGGTGCAAAGGCAGTCTGCGTCGATGCCGACGGACTCCATCATATCGTCGAGGCGGTGGTAGTGAAGGGAGGTGAAGTGCAGCTTTTCGCCGATCTTCTCCACCATCTTCCGGTACTTCTCGCTGTCCGGGTCGGCATATTCTTCAAGTGTGGCGCGGTCGGGGTCGCAGCCCTCAAGCTCTTTAATGACGCGGCGGGTGATGAGCTCCATTTCGGACGTGGAGCGGGAGAAGTTTAAGTATTTGCAGCCGAAGAGCAGCGGCGGGCAGGCGGGACGAATGTGCACTTCTTTTGCGCCGCTTGCGTAGAGGAACTCGGTCGTTTCGCGCAGCTGTGTGCCGCGCACGATGGAGTCATCGATGAGCAGGAGGCTCTTGCCCTCGATGAGGTCGTGCACCGGGATGAGCTTCATTTTGGCGATGAGGTCGCGCTTGCTCTGGTGCGTCGGCATGAAGGAGCGCGGCCATGTGGGCGTGTATTTGATGAACGGGCGGGAGAACGGTACGCCGGACTCGTTGGCATAGCCGATGGCGTGCGCGATGCCGGAATCCGGTACGCCGGCGACAATATCAGGGTGGACGTTATCGCGGCGGGCGAGCGCGCGGCCGCAGTTATAGCGCATGCTCTCGACGGAGATGCCCTCGTAGCTGGAGGACGGGTAGCCGTAGTAGACCCACAGGAACGTGCAGATCTTCATTTTTTTGCCGGGGGCGACGAGCGTTTGCACATGGTCGGCGTCGAACACGACAACTTCGCCCGGGCCGAGCTCGCGCAGGTCGTGGTAGCCGAGGTTTAAATACGCGAAGCTTTCGAAGCTTGCGCAGTAGCCGTCTTCCTTTTGGCCGAGCACGACGGGGGTGCGGCCGAGTTTATCGCGTGCCGCGTAAATGCCGCGCGGCGTCAGGACAAGCATACTCAAAGAACCGTCGACGACCTCCTGCGCGTAGCGAATACCGTCGATGAAATTCTCTTTCTGGTCGATGATGGCGGCGACGAGCTCTGTGGGGTTCACTTCGCCGTTTTGCATCTCAAAGAAATGCGTGCCGCGCCCGATGATGTCCTCTACGATCTCATTGGCGTTATTGATCTTGCCGATGGTCGTAATGGCGAAGGTGCCGTGATGCGAACGCACCAAAATCGGCTGTGCTTCATAATCGGAGATGCAGCCGATGCCGAGCGTGCCGTGCATAGATTGCGATTCCGTTGTAAACTTCGTGCGGAACGGAGCGTTTTCAATGTTGTGAATGGCTTTGTCAAAGCCGGTCTCCGGGCTGTAAACCGCCATGCCCGCGCGGCGTGTGCCGAGGTGGGAGTGGTAATCAATGCCGAAAAAAAGGTCGAAAACGCAGTCAGTCTGCGATGCTGCGCCGAAAAAACCGCCCATAAAATAGATCTTCCTTTGCTGAAAAATTGAAGGGGCAGTACCGCGGGGAATTTATGCGGTATTGTCCAAAACTCTTTTATTATAACAAAAATCGCGTTATCCGAAAAGAGACACAAAAGAAAAAGACCACCGAAATTTCGGCAGCCTTTTTGTAAAGGATAACAGAATTTTTTACAAGATGGGTTCTTTTGCCTGAATGGATCTTGCGTGCAGCGCAAAAATCTCGTGGCGGCGGTCTGTGCCGAAGATGTGCTGCTTGTCGTACTCGGTGCTGAAGCCGACGATGTAAATGACGAGCAGACCGGTTTGCGGCCACAGCATGGAGATATCCAAAAGTCCGTGCAGCAGCACGCAAACGATGACGGAGACCGTGAGGGCGTAGCGCTGGTGGCACTTGTGGCTGCGGTGCAGACGGATAATCTTGCCGACATTGATGGCAAAGTAACCGAGTAAGACCGCCGTACCCACAAATCCGAAGTCCATGAGGAGCTCCAAAAGCAGGTTGTGCGAATGCTTTGCGATGCTGTATGAGCCGTAGAGGTCATGGATGCGTGCGTATGTATTGTAGCCGCGGCCGAACCACGGGGCGTCCATAATACTGCCGATGGCGCCCGACCAGATGCTCATGCGTTTTGCAAAATCGTGCCGGATGAGATCAATGCGCGGGAGGAAATCGAGCGATTCACCGAACAAGACGAGTGTGAGCAAAATGCCAAGCATGGTGAAAAGGTACACGGAAAGCCACTTCTTCTTGCCACAGAACCACAGCATGACAGGGCAGACGATGAGCAGCACCATGAAAGTGGTGCGGCACTCGGTGAGCTCAAGCGCGATAAGATTCAACGGAATCAGGGCAGCGTATACACCGCGCAGCGGCGTGTCTTCGCTTTTTACGATGTTGTAAATGCAGAAGAGCACGACGAGCGAAATGTAAAACGCATAGTAATTGGGGTTTGTGAAGATGGAGTTATACCGCGCACCGTAAACCCACTCCATGCCGAGCGCGCGCTGAACGAGCGCGACAAGGAGGCAATAGGGGCTCATGAGGCAGACGAAAGATAAAATGAGGCGGAACGCGCGCTGGGTCATCGTATAGCTGACGAAAATGACGGCGATGAATGCGAACACCATAAAAACGCCGAGCAGAATATCCGTTACGGTGCCGCCTGAGAAAATCGTGACGAGCAGGGAGAGCACCCAGAAAGCCGAAAGAAAAAATAAATCCTGTTTACGGCGGAAGAAAACGAAGCTCTGCTTCGTGGCGGCAATGTAAAACGGCAATAAAAGCAGCGCCAACATCTCGGCATAGACGGTGAGGAAAATGGAAGCCGTTAAAACGAGCAAGACCTTTTCGTTTGGGGTAAGCTCTAAAAATCCCTTTTTCAGTGCTCTGAATACTTGCAGAAAAATGCACCTCCTGTGGACCGCGGCCGTATACCGTGATCCGGTAAAAC
>OLWJ01000906.1_pt1 | contig 11242 bp, 14 predicted proteins | sample 1674291 | NCBI WGS metagenome assembly OLWJ01 (sample SAMEA103958159, study PRJEB25191) | human gut metagenome | biome: human-associated habitat [ENVO:00009003]; feature: intestine environment [ENVO:2100002]; material: feces | place: Germany | collected 2013/2015
TTTGGTGGGGCCTTCGTTCCCCTTATTACGGTGGCAACGACAGTTTCGTTATTGTCTGGACGGGTGGCGGCAACGGCGATAGCGGTGCCAATTATTCTGGTGGGTTGCGGCCCGGCTTTGCCGCCTAATCCCCCGCAGGATGATCCCGTCCCCATCCCGCCGCCGAAAGGCGGCGGTTCCGGGAGGGAACCCCAAATAAAAATAATAATGGCGGCGTAAGCCGCCCGACGATTTTTTTGAAAATGGGGGTTTTCCGGTAAAGTGCTATCATTTGACTGCCTTTTGAGTGCATACACCGGGCAAAATCAGCCATACAATATCCATAAGCCTGTTTGAAGGGGGTATTGTATGGCAACAAACAAGCGTGTTTTCACCTTGCGCCTATCCGATGAAGTCTTTGACAAGATCGGGGCGCTTGCAACCCGTGAACACCGATCTATCACCAATTACATTGAATTTGTCCTTCTGAAGCACTTGGAAGAAGTGGAAAAGGCGGAAGGAACGATCAATGTCGATAATTCACCAAAGGGGTATAACTGAAAATGTCTGTCCTGAAGCAAAAGAGAACCACAAGCAAGGCCGAGTTCATCAACACGGCCAATCAGATTTATGTTAAAACCCTGAACTTCCTGACGCGTCTTTCAGCCCGGTATTCCCGGCTGATTGCGGAGCCGGTGGCAAAGCTGGCCGGTGAGATCATCGACCATGCGGAGAAGGCCAACAGTGTTTTCCCTTCGGACAACCAGCGCATTGAAATGAGGAAGGCCCATCTTCTTGAAGCACGGGCTTCCCTGATGGCGCTGGATGTTCGCTTGACCCATGTTTACCTGATTCTGAACCAGAACCCGGAAGGGGCCTTTACCACTTCCAAGGGGAATCCGGTGAAGTCACAGGATGCAATGGAAAAGCTGGATAAGATGGCCCAAAACTTGGGTGAACTGATCGACAAAGAAAACGAACTTCTGAAAGGAGCAATCAAAAATGTAACAGCAAAACAGAAATGATTTCCTATTAGGTGCGTGACTGTTAATGTGTCCTCTGGCGGTTTGGTGGGGCCTTCGTTCCCCTAATTACAATAACAACAACAATTTCGTTATTGTCTGGACGGATGGCAACAACAACAATAACAATGCCAATAATTCTGGTGGGTTGCGGCCCGGATTTTGCAGATATACACGGTCAAATGTAGTAACAGAAGGCAAACGGCTTTTCAGGTGAAAGACGACCGATGTAAAAGGAGTTGCGCTTCCTTGGGTGTAAATCCCTAAAACTGCCCTTTGATGCCCTTACACGGACGCTTCTTGCATGGTGGGTGATTGTGCCTTATCCCATTTCATGTGTGAGGGCAAAGCAATTTAGACGGCACCCTACAAGATATTTGTACGAGGGGCGAATACTTTTATTATGACAAGCCAAGAACGGCATGAAGCGAGGTTCCAGCGCCGCAAAGCAAAGCGGTTGGAACGGAAACAGGCCCGGTGTGATAGCCTTGGGCCAACGAATAAAATATTTTCCTATCGGAAGATGTTCTTCTACGGGAAAAAGTGCTGTAACGGGGTACGGTGGAAGCAAAGTGTTCAAAACTTTGAAGGCCACCTGTTTTCTGGTACGGCAACACGGCGGCGAACGGTATTGGAACAGCAATGGAAGCCCAAATCCTGTTCCCATTTCACCCTTCGGGAACGGGGAAAAATCCGCCCGATAGATGCCCCGCACATTACGGATCGACAAATCCACAAAACCCTGTGTAATGAAGTCCTGATCCCGTTGTATTCACCTTCCATGATCTATGACAACGGGGCAAGCCAAAAGGGAAAGGGCCTTCATTGGCAGTTCAAACGGATCAAACAACAGCTTGGATGGCATTACCGGCGTTATGGCCGGGAAGGTGCTGTGTTGCTGTTGGATTTGAAAGGGTTCTTTCCAAATGCTTCCCATGCCCTGTTATATCAGCGGCACCGGGAATTGATTTTGAATCCTGAACTTCAAAACTTGGCTGATACTGTGATTCAATATTCCCCATGCCCGACACCGGGCCGGGGGATGCCTTTGGGCGTTGAGCCTTCCCAACAGGAAATGGTGGCGTTACCAAGCAAAATTGACCAATGGATCAAGTGTCAGGCCCGTGTTCATTGCGCCGGTCATTACATGGATGATTACTATGCTTTTTTTCCCACGGTGGATGAAGCAAAGCTGATGGGCCATGAAATTGTAAGGCGTTTTGAAGCCGCTGGAATCCGAGTGAACAAGCGCAAGTGTAAGGTGATCCCGCTTACAAAGCCGTTCCGGTTCTGCAAAGCCCGGTTCACACTTACCGAAACCGGCAAGATCAAGGTGAATGGAAGCCGGGATGGAGTGAAACGGGCAAGGCGAAAACTGAAGCTGTTTCACAGTGAGTTCAAAGAGGGAAAACGATCCTTCTTTGACATAGAACAATACATGGAGTGCCAAAGCGCCTATTACCGGAACTTCAACGATCATGGCCGGTTGTTGCGGTTGCGGCGGCTTTACCATGCAATCTTTTTCGGAGGTGGACAATGTTTAGAATCATCAAAGCCGGGGCCGGTATCGGCCTGACCGAGAACCTGAACTACATCAAGAAAGCCGAAAATGGTTGCTACATCCTTTGCCCGGAGCATGACGCTTCGGGCATTGTTTTTGAGGGTGTGGCTTACCATTTGTTGGGCCGTGCCGCTATGGACGAACTGGAAACTGTGAGTTTGGAGGAAACGGACGCAGGAACCGAGATCACCAAAGCCACAGAAGCCGGTGGAATCGTCTTTGTGACCTTGGCGGAAGCCGGGAGCATTGACGCTGAAACGGCGGCGGAACACGCTGATTTGTTCGCTGAATGGGCTTTCCCTGTTGGCTACACGGTGGGGCAGATTCGCCGGTATAACGGAACCCTTTACAAGTGCGTTCAGGCCCATACTTCCCAAGCGGATTGGACACCGGACACGGCTTCCAGCCTGTGGAGCAAAACGAGTGATCCCGCTGAAGAATGGCCCGAATGGAGCCAACCGGTGGGAGCGCATGACGCTTATTCCAAGGGGGCAAAGGTGAGCCATAAGGAAAAGCATTGGATTTCCACGGTGGATTCCAATGTGTGGGAACCCGGTGTGTACGGGTGGGAGGAAAGCACGGATGGAGTATAAAACCTATGTTTGCCGTAAACGGGCAAGGTTCAAGGCGATTTGCGGACAAGTGAACATTCCGTATGGAACCACCCTGAATGGTCAGGGTGGTTTTCTGATCCTGAATGATCTTCCGGTGTGTTCGGCCACCAGCCAAAACGCCTATGACTTCTTCACACAGAATGATGATGGCATGGGGCAGGAACGGGGCGAACTGTTGAACCGGATCATTCCCAAGCTGGAAAAGCGTGATGCCGGGTATCAGGCCCGGTGGGGGAAGATTTGGGAAGATGCCCTTTGTCAGAAGTACAAGCGCCCGGATCAGGAAGAACATTGGATTTGGAACTTCGACTTCTACAACGGCCCTGTTGAGGATTTGCGCTATATTGCCGCCCTGATCGGGGCCTGATAGGAGGGAAAAGCCATGACGATTTATCAGGTGTTGTGCTTGACTGGTGTTCCCGCCTTGATTTTGGCAGTATTCAAATACCTGTGGAGCCAAATCAAGCATAACGCCGAGGATTCCAAGGCTTTGAAGGCCGGTATTCAGGCCCTTCTTCGGGCGCAGATGATCAGCGATTTCAATAAGTATTCCGAAAAAGGCTATGCCCCAATCTATGCACGGGATAATTTTGAAAATTGCTGGAAGCAGTATCATTCTTTGCGGGTGTTCTCCACCACCACCGGGCGCTCCGCCCCCAGGGGATAGCGGGTGCCCACGGTGCGCAGCTCCACCTTGCCGCTGCTGCGGCGCAGACGGCGCTCCACCGCCTCCACCGCCTTCAGCTTGTCCCCCTCGGTGACCAGCACGGCCCGCTGGGCCCCCAGGGCCCGGGCCAGCGTGTGGGCGGTGAGGAGGATCTTATCGCTGCGCTCCAGCAGCAGACGATAGTCGGCGGTGACATAGGGCTCGCACTCGGCGGCGTTGACGATCAGGGTGTCCACCCGGCCCCGGGCCCGGAGGATCTTCACCTGGGCGGGGAGGGGATCACTGCCCATATCCACGATGCCGGCGGCTTCTATCCGGACCATCAGCTCCTCCTGGGACGCCTGGCTGAGCTTGATGCCCTCAGGCCGCTCTGGCCAGGGCGTATTATCCCCATCGTTGGCGATGACGATGGCGGGGCTGATTGGCTTTGCGGCGAATGTCATTGCGCTGCCGCTGTTGAGCATGTTCATGCCGCTGGAGCTGACGGTGTCGATGCTGGTGCTGTTTGCGGCGCTGCAGTCGGGCGTGCAGGCGTTTCGTGTGCGCCATGAGATCCACTGGCGGGAGCTGGCGCATATTTTGCTGTTTATCATCATTGGCATGCCGATCGGCTTCTTTTCGTTGCAATATCTGCCAGAGCTGGCGCTGAAAGGCGTGCTGGGCATTTTCGTTGCGTTTACCGCCATCAAGGGGCTTATTGAAAACCATCGCGGCAAGGCAAAAACAACGTTTCACGAGCGGCCTTGGCATAAGCTGCTCTTGGTGTGTTCCGGCATTATTTCCGGCGCATTTGGCTGTGGCGGTCCGCTGACGGTCATCTACACGCGCAATCGCTATCGCGATAAGCAGATGTTTCGCGTGATGCAGTTTGGCTGCGGTACGTTTTCGATGGGACTCACCTGCCTGGCGCATGTGTTCGCCGGTTCCTACACGATGGCGCGGCTGCCTTATATGATCGTTGGGTTGGCAGCGGTGCTTGTGGCGCTGCGCCTCAGCACCTGGCTGGTGCAGCGCATCTATGCCGCCGACACCAACACGAACGTGCTGCCGAGCATGCACGTCATCGGCTGCGCGGCGCTGACACTCGCCTGCTTCGACTCCGAGCCGCTGCGCAGGCGGCACCTGCAGTGGGTCATGCTGCCGCTGGGCCTCGTCATCAGCATGTCGACGGTGTTTGTCAAGCAGCATTCCATCCTTGACGTTTTTGTCGCCATTCCGGTGTGCGTGATCCTGTATTTCATCATCTATCACCGCGCCTTTGTGAAGAAATTTAGGAAGGCAGCAAACCGGGACGCATAAATTTCAGAAAAAAGCGCGGGAATCGCGCTTTTTTCTTGACTTTCTCCGGAACCTGTGAGATATTAACAAAACTTCTCTGTAAAGGCTGTGTAAGATATGAGTATTCTGGAAATCCTGCTGCTGGGCATCGGTCTGTCGATGGACGCGTTCGCCGTCTCGATCTGTAAGGGACTTTCGGCCAAGCGGCTGCAGACCAGGCATTATCTGATCATCGGCGCATGGTTCGGCGGCTTTCAGGCGTTGATGCCGACCATCGGATTTTTTCTGGGCTCGACGTTCGAGCAGTACATCACAGCCTTTGACCACTGGGTCGCGTTCGTGCTGCTGTCCGCCATCGGCGCGGGCATGATCAAGGAGAGCCTGTCCAAGGAAGAGTCCAACGGCAACGACTCGTTCAGCTTCAAGACGATGCTCCTGCTGGCGCTGGCCACGAGCATCGACGCGCTGGCCGTCGGCATCACGTTCGCGCTGCTGCCGGACGTCAATGTGCCGCTGGCGGTCTGTCTGATCGGCATAACGACGTTCGTCTGTTCCGCCGCGGGACTGAAGGTCGGCAATCTGTTCGGCCTCAAGTACAAGGCCAAGGCGGAGCTCGCGGGCGGCATCATCCTGATCCTCATCGGCCTGAAGATCCTGCTCGAGCACCTCGGCGTGATCAGCTTCTGAATCTTTCCCGCCGGCAGCAACAACTGCCGGCGGGTTTTTCTGTGCTGGAAATCCGGTGGGAAATGTGCTATGCTGGATACAGAAAATATATAAATAAAGAAAGGGATACGCTCTATGATCTACAAAGCATTTCAGGATCTGCAGCTGTCGCAGCTCGGCTTCGGCACGATGCGGCTGCCGCTGCGCGAGGACAAAAGCATCGACGAGGAACTGGCCGCGGCCATGACCGACGCCGCCATCCGGCAGGGCGTCAACTACTTCGATACCGCCTGGTCCTATCACTCCGGCAAGTCGGAGACTGTCATCGGGAAGATCCTGCAGAACTATCCGCGGGAGAGCTTCTATCTGGCGGACAAGTTCCCCGGCCATCAGATCGCGCCTACATATGATGTGGCGGATATCTTCGAACGGCAGCTGAAGAAGTGCGGCGTGGAGTATTTTGATTTCTATCTGCTGCACAACGTCTACGAAAACTCCATCGGGGTCTATGAGGACGTGCGGTGGAACATCATCCCGTATCTGCTGGAGCAGAAGAAGAACGGCCGGATCCGGCATCTGGGCTTCTCCACGCACGCAGGTCTGCCCGCGCTGGAGCAGTTTTTGCAGCGGCACGGGGAGGAAATGGAGTTCTGTCAGATCCAGCTCAACTATCTGGACTGGACGCTGCAGCAGGCGAAGGAAAAATGCGAGCTGCTGAACCGGTACAACATCCCCATCTGGGTCATGGAGCCCATCCGCGGCGGCAAGCTGGCGAATCTGCCCGAAAGCATGACGGCGGAGCTGCGCGCGATGCGGCCGGAGGCGTCGGCGGCATCGTGGGCGCTGCGGTGGGTGCAGCAGATCCCGGGCGTGACCATGATCCTCAGCGGCATGTCGGATCTGGCGCAGATGGAGGACAATCTCGCCACCTTTGACCATCCGCAGCCGCTGAGCGAAGAAGAGACCGCCTGTCTGCTCCGCTTTGCCGAGCAGATGAAAAACGCCGTCCCCTGCACGGCCTGCCGCTACTGCTGCGACGGCTGTCCGCAAAGAATCAATATCCCGCAGATGCTGCGCGTGCTCAACGAGATCCGCATCGCCCCGTCCACGAACGCGATCATGGCGGTCGAGGCTCTGCCGGAGTCGCAGCAGCCGTCGGCCTGTCTTGGCTGCGGCGCATGCGCCGCGATCTGTCCGCAGAAGATCGATATCCCCGGCTGCATGCAGGAGCTGACCGAGCGGATCGCAAAGATCCCGAGCTGGGCCGAGATCAGCCGCCAGCGCGCAGCCGCGCAACCGTGAATTATTTGTGAATTCTTCATTTGGGAGATGATTTTCGCGGCGCCTGCGCGTATAATGGGTACTTGAAATCTTGAGAAGATTTTCATAAAATCTTTATCAAATCTTCATCTTCGGCAGGTGTTCGTTGATCATGCTCTATGTATTTCTCGTGCTCGCGCTCCTCGCCAGCTGCGCGCTGACGTGGGCAGCGTCCGGGTTCGCTACGCTGCACGCGCTGTGGCAGGTGCCGGTATTTTTCGCGGGGAGTTTTCTGGCGCTCGTGCTGCTGTTTTTGTTGGTCGTACTCATCTCGTGTCTGTTTGTCGACCCGAAAAAGCTGCTGGAAAAGCCCAGCGGCTACTTCCGGTTCCTGCTCAACGAGTTCTGCCGGCTGGCGCTGGCACTCGGCGGCGTGCATGTCAATGTGACGGGGCTTGAAAAAGTCCCGCGGGACGGCCGCTTCCTGCTCGTGAGCAACCACCGCTTCGCATTTGACCCGCTGGTGTTCTATTCGTCCATGCCGTGGGCCGATCTGGCGTTTTTGTCAAAGAAGGAAAATTTCTCGATCTTCGTCGTCGCGCAGATCATGCGCAAGGTGCTCTGCCTGCCGGTCGACCGGAATAACGACCGCGAGTCGCTCAAATCCATCCTCAAGGCCATCCAGTTCATCAAGGACGACAAGGCCTCCATCGCTGTGTTCCCCGAGGGCCGGACGAACCGGACGGCCGATCCCCTGCTCCCCTACCGCTGCGGCGTATTCAAGATCGCGCAGAAGGCCAATGTACCCATCGTGATCTGTTCGCTGGTCAACTCCCGCGCGATCCTGCGCAACATGTTCCGCAAGCATACGGAGGTGTGGCTCGACGTGCTGGACGTCATCCCGGCAGAGGAGCTCGTCGGCAAGACGACGATCGAGGTCGGCGAGCGTGTCCACGCGGTCATGGAGGCGGGCGTTGTGCGCCGCGAACAGGCGCAGGGGCTGCGCTGAGGCCGGTTTCTCTGAAAAAAGAACGCCGGATGCATTTTTTTGCTGTATCCGGCGCTTTTTTACTTGTTGTTTTTCCGATTTTATGCTATGATATACACAATTTAAAGTATAAAAAAGAAAGAAAGGGAGTGTTTGCGATCGCACTCACTAATGCAAGCCTGCCGGCAAAGCGGCGGATCCTGAAGGTCTGCGTCAAGCTGTTTCTGGAGCAGGGCTACAAAAAGACGACCGTCGCGGAGATCATCCAGAAGGCAGAGGTCTCCAACAGCAGCTTTCAGAACATTTTCCGCGCCAAGGACGGCGTGCTGACCGAGCTGGTCGGCTTCATGTTCTCCAATCAATTCAGCGCCGCGAGGCAGGCGGCCGGGACGAAGCTGCCGCCCGTGTTCGTCTATGCCATCGAGACTGCTCTGCAGATCACGCTGACGGAGCTGAACGAAAATCTGCGTGAGATCTACATCGAGGCCTATTCGCAGCGCGAAGCCTCGGAATATATCTTCCGTGAGACAGCCAGAGAGCTGTATCAGATCTTCGGGCCGTACCAGCCGTCGCTCACGGCGCAGGATTTTTACACGCTGGAGCTCGGCTCGGCGGGGCTCATGCGGGGCTATATGGCCCATCCGTGCGATGAGACGCTGACGCTCGAGCAGAAGCTGGAAGCCTTCCTGTCGCTCAGCCTGCGCGGCTACTGCGTACCGGAGGACGAGCTGCAGAAGGTTTTGCAGTTCATCGCGGGAATGGATATCCGCGCGATCTCCGAAAAGGTCATGCAGGACCTGTTCCAGGCGCTGGCCATGCGCTACGATTTCACGCTGCCGGAAACGGTGTAACGACATAAAAGCTCCCCGATCCTTTGGATCGGGGAGCTTTTTCAGCTTTCTTTCTGCACAGGCTGCTTTTTGCCGGCGGCTTCGCCGGAGAAAAAGAGCCAGATGCGGCCAAAGAAGGGGCGGTTGAAGTAGAACAGCCAGACCGCGAACGCGCCGAGGCCGATCGTCAGCAGCGACGAAACACACACGTCCGAGAGGAAATGCGCGCCCATACGCAGTCTTGTAAAGGCGACGACGGCGGTCCAGGCTGCGCCGATGGCCATAAAGAGCTTTTCCTTGTCGTGCAGGCGGCGGCAGATCGTCGGGACGAGGATCATCAGCATGGCGCAGGCGGCGCAGGCCGTATGGCCGGACGGGAAGGAGCGGAACTCATCGGACGAGACGCCGTCGGCGACGAGCTTTTTCTTGAGCGCCGTGCCGGCCTGCCACCAGTTGGTGAAGTAGGTGTCGTTGCCGGTCGAATAGATCAGGCGCATCCGCGCGCGGCCCCAGGGGACCTTGATGATGTTGATGAGCAGCATGATGCCGACGCAGACGAAGATGACCGTGCACAAAAAACGCAGGAGCGTCTTGGCCTGGCAGCCGCGCGTCATAAAGAGGAAGGCGAAGGCCGCAAGCGCGTCAACAAAGAGCGTCACCAGCAGTGCGACCGCCGTGGGGAGCGCAGGGACGTTGTCCGTCGCCTCATGGATAGAGAGGAAGACGCTGCCCGCGATCAGGCAGACGCCGAAGGCCAGCAGGATCATGTGCAGCTCCGGGCGGAACTCACCGCGCCGCACGATCAGCAGCACGCCGCAGCTGGCCAGCAGCGCGAAGGCCGGCAGCTCGCCGAAGGCGGCGAAAAACTGGCCGAAGGAGCTCTCGTGGCCGGGATAGAGGAAGCGGGAGATCGGCAGGTCGGCGAACGACCCGGCGATCAGCAGCGCAAGCAGCACCAGCGCCGTCAGACCGGCGCAGCGCGTATAGGTTCGTTTCAGTTTTTTCATGGAATACCTCGGAATCTGGAAAATCGTCCTGTCAGTATAGCACAAAAAGTGGGCGCTGGCAAGTTGACGCGGGGAAAGAAAGCTGATATCATCGGAAAAAGAAATGAGGCGAGGATATGAAGCACGCGCAATTTGATTATGTTAACCAATTTCACTGTCTGGCGGGCGGCTGCCCCGATACCTGCTGCAAGGACTGGCAGATCATTCTGGACGAGGACGCGCTGGCGCGCTACCGCGCCATGCCCGGCCCGCTTGGCGAGCAGGTCCGCGCGGCGCTGGTCACGGAAAACGGCGAGACGCGCTTCCGGGAGGAGGGCGGCCGCTGCGTCCTGCTGCGGGATGACGGCCTCTGCCCCATCCAGGCGGCATACGGCGCGGAGGCGCTCTGCCGGACGTGTTACACGCACCCGCGGTTCACAGAGGAATATGGGCAGACGGCGGAGCTGACGCTGTCACTGTCGTGTCCGGAGGCGGCGCGGCTGCTGCTGACACACGAAGCGCCGCTGCGGATCGAGACGCAGGACGACGGCGGGCCCGTCGTGCCGAATGAGCTGGACCCGGAGCTGTATCCGGCGCTGCTGGCGGCGCGGGAGGCGTTTTTCCGACTGGCACAGGACCGGTCGCGGCCGATCGAGGACCGGCTGGCGCTCATTCTGCTGCTGGCGCGGCGGGTGCAGCGGCTGCTGGACGAGAGCCGCGAGGAGCTGGTGCCGGTGCTGGCGCGGCGGTTCGGCGGGAGCGGGTATCAGGACCGGAGTCTGGTGCGGCTGGCGCGGCTGCGCAGCCGGGCGGGGCGGTTTTTCCCGTGCTGGATGGTGCTGAACAATATGGAGCACCTGACGAAGCGGTTTGAGTCCATGCTGGATGCCGCCATGCATCAGGACGCGCCGCCCGCGGCGTTCCGGGCAGAGCTGGCCGTGCCGTATGAAAATCTGCTGGTCTATTTTCTGTTCCGCTACGCACTCAAGGCCGTGAATGACCGGCAGCTGCTGCCGCGCGTCGCGGCGTGTGTGTTCCACCTGCTGTGCCTGCGCGAGCTGCTGGACGACGCAGGATCCGAAACGGCCCTCTGCGCGGCAGCCAGCCTCTACAGCAAGGAGGTCGAGCACTCGGAGGAAAACCAGCAGCTGCTTTTGAAGCTCTTCCGCCGGAAAACGCTGACGTGGCAATACCTCGTGTCGGTGCTGGACGCGTGAGGAGGATAACCTCTCCGTCTCGGCTATCGCCGAGCCACCTCCCCTGGAAGGGGAGGCTTTGGACTTCGGCATTCTCATGGCTTCCCCTGTGAGGGGAAGCCATTTTTACGCTGCGGCGGATATAGAAAAGCCTCCCCGGGTGGGGAGGCTTTGGGGTCAATGGTCGGATTTGAG
>OLWJ01000912.1_pt1 | contig 11226 bp, 10 predicted proteins | sample 1674291 | NCBI WGS metagenome assembly OLWJ01 (sample SAMEA103958159, study PRJEB25191) | human gut metagenome | biome: human-associated habitat [ENVO:00009003]; feature: intestine environment [ENVO:2100002]; material: feces | place: Germany | collected 2013/2015
GTTAAGCGGATTTCTCATCGTCAGCCTCCATTACCAGTCAAGCTCGTCGGCGGTGAGCTTGCGGTCGTTTTCGATGACCCTGCGTATCATTCCGTCGCGCAGCTTCACTACCTTGTCAGCCATGTCCTTTATCGCTTCGTTGTGAGTGACCATGATTATCGTGGTGCTGTACTTCTGGTTCACCGTCTCGATGAGCTTCAGTATCTCCTTCGAGGTCTTATAATCCAGTGCACCTGTCGGTTCATCACAGAGTAAAATATCGGGATTCTTTACAATTGCTCTGCCTATTGATGTTCTCTGCTGCTGACCGCCAGAAAGCTGACTCGGAACTTTATCCTTGTGTTCCCACAAACCGAGAGTATGCAAAAGTTCATCTGTATCAAGAGGATTTTTGCTTAAAAATGCTCCTACCTCTATATTTTCTTTTACAGTAAGATTCGGAATTAAATTATAGAACTGAAATACATAACCGAGATGATTTCTTCTGTAAAGCGAAAGCTGCTTTTCGTTCATATCTTCGATTTTACTGCTGTCAATGGCAATGCTGCCGCCATCGGCTTTTTCTATACCGCCGATAATGTTGAGCAAGGTTGACTTACCCGAACCTGACGGGCCGAGCAAAACGCAAATCTTGCCTTTCTCAACTCCGGTGGTAATACCTTTTAATACCTTTGTACGATTTTCCCCTGTACCGTAATACTTTTCTATACTCTTAATTTCAAGAAACATAAATTACCTCCTGCTATTTATATGAATATATGTTTATTTGTTCATATGTTCAATGATAAGAATTTAACATACAAAGCAAATATTGTCAAGTAAAAAATAAATAAAAGTTATTTTAAAAATTCATTTAGTTAGTTTTAACTAACCTAAGTCGTTAAAATTATCTGCTGTGTATGCATTTTGCCGACGCAGCAGACTGTTTTAGATTTTCTCTGTCTTCATAGGAATATATCCTGCGTTTATTACAATATCTCTCAATTCTTTTTCGGCAATTTCCTGCTTTGTTCTTACATAAGCGGAATTTTCCGAAAGTTTTACCTTTGCAAGATAATTTTCTTTTGAGTTAAAAGCATTTTCCACACGCATTGCACAGTTTTTGCAAGTCATACCGTCGATTTTTATTTTGTATTCAAAGCTGTAATTATTCACATTACTGTCCTGCGGCTTAACTTTTTTTATGCTGTCGCCGCCTGTACCGCAGCAACCGCTTTTAAGGTTTTTGATGTATTTTAAAACACCGATTACACATATAACAGCGATAACCGCACAAACAATAATTGTAGAAATAATAGATTCCATAATAACAGCCCCTTGTAGTTAGTTTCTTCTAACCTTAGTATATCACTCTGCTTTTTCCTTGTCAAATAAAAATATTGTCTTAAAACAGTTCTGTTTTTGTTAAATATAAAAAACTCTTATTTAAGATTTCGAGTAAAGTTTTGCAGATTAGAGGTAACAAAATTCTTCCCGAAGAAATTATAAAATTCAACTTAAATTATGTGCTAAACTATAAATTACCCCAACTTTTTATAAAAAACCTTATCAAAAAACTGCACCCTGTCATATGACAAGATGCAGTTCCTGTTAAAATCAGATAGTAATAATTCCGCATTGAGTAAGAATTGATGTTACAAGAATAATGATAAGGCAAATCGGAGCGACATATTTAATTATTACATTAAACAAACCTTTTCTTTTGAAAGCTTCGCCGTTGCGTGTAACTTCATCTGTAATAGCCTTTGGTTTGATAACCCAACCTATAAGAATACAGGTGAAGAACGCTACAATCGGCATAAGAATACTGTTGCTGAAGAAATCGAAGAATGTCAGAATATCCATTCCGAAGATTTTAAAATCAGACCAGATTCCGTTTCCGAGTGATGACGGAATACCCATCAACAAGCAAAGTCCGATTACGATAAGACAGCCAACACATCTGTTTACATGGAATTTGTCCATAAGTGAGGAAACTATAGCTTCCATAATTGAAATGGCACTTGTGATTGCCGCAAAGAATACGAGAATAAAGAACAACAGAGCAACAACATCGCCGCCGGGCATTTGGTCAAATACTTTTGGAAGAGTCATAAACATAAGACCCGGGCCGCTTTTTGAAAGACCTGCCTCACCGCTGAATACATAAACGGCAGGAATAATCATAAGACCTGCAAGAAGTGCAACGGCAGAGTCAAAAATTTCAATTTGGTTTACAGATTTGGTAAGGTTGATTTCATTCTTTGTGTATGAACCGTAGGTAACCATAATACCCATTGCAAGGCTCATTGAGTAGAAAAGCTGTCCCAAAGCACCTGCAACCGTCATTAAGGAGAATTTGCTGAAATCCGGTACAAGGTAGTAGGCAACGCCGTCAAGCGCACCCGGAAGTGTCAGTGCATAAACCGAAATTCCGATTGTAAGAATAATGAGCATAGGCATCAGAAATTTACTGATTTTTTCAATGCCGTTTTTAACACCTATCAAAATTACGCATACGCTTAATCCCATAAATATAAGAAAGAATACAAGCGGTGACCACGGATTACCGATAAAGTCGGAAAAATAATTATCTCCTGCCGCTTGTGTAGCAAGACCTTGTGCATATACTGTAACATACTTTGTTACCCAACCGCCGATTACACAGTAGTAAGGGCAGATTATGATAGGAACTATAACTGCAAGTACGCCCAAAAAGCCGAATTTGCTGTTGAGCTTTTTATAGGCAAGTACAGGGCTTAACTTTGTTTTTCTTCCGATAGCAATTTCAGCGGTAAGCATTGCAAAACCGAAGGTTACGGCTAATATAAGGTAAACCAAAATAAAAATACCGCCGCCGTACTGTGCGGCAAGATAGGGGAATCGCCAGATGTTTCCGAGGCCTACTGCACTGCCTGCCGCAGCAAATACAAATCCCAGGCCACCGGAAAAGTTACTTCTTTTCTTTTCCATAATAATATATCCCTCATTTAAGAAATTTTTAATTGATTATACCATAATTTTATAAATAAAACAATACATAATGAATATTAATTTTTTTAAAAACAAAATATAAAAAAATTGACAGGCAAAGACTATGGTAAATCTGTTGTCTGTCAGTTAAAGTCAGCTGTTTAATTTTTGTTTGTAATTTTTATATCGTACAATAAAGTATATAATACACTCTATGCATACAAAGACAGTAAATATAATTGAAAGATCTGCAATTATACCGAATGCGGCAATTGCAAATACTGCTCCATAGTTTTTAACTGATTCTTTTACCATTGTAATTTGGTTTTGTACCCATATCCATATAAAAATACTGCTTAGTATATTTGATAAAGTCAGACCGGCTATACAAATACAAAAGTTTTTATATTCCTTTATCAGCACTCCGAAAATAATTGGTATGATAATTTGAACAAACCACATTATTATTGTAAAATATCCGCCTGTATTAATAGGAATATATATGCTGAAAATTGATAATGAAAGTATAATACATATGATGAGTTTTATTTTGTTATCTTTAATTATTTCCTTATCCATTGTTTTAATTATTCCTTTATTTCCGTAAAAGGTATGTTATGCTCGGTTGCATACTGTTCTGCATATGAACCTTTTATTCCATAGATTGTGAGCTTATCACAGCCTTCAAAGGCATTATCAGCAATATACTCAATTTTATCATAGATAGTAATTTTCTCCAACAAAGTGCAATTTTCAAAAGCTCTCGAATAAATATGTGAAATATTTCTGGACAAAAACAATTGTTTTAAGGATGTACAATCACTAAATGTATAATCTTCTATAATTCTAATATTATCAGGAATATTTATGCTATTTAAAGATGTGCATCCATCAAAAGCACCGGACGCGATACCTCTAATAGTAATATTATCCGGAATTACAAGAGTCTCTAATGAAGAACAGCCTTCAAATGATAAACTTTCAATTTTTTTCACATCACCATTAAAATTAACATTTTTCAGGCTTTCACAATTAATAATAGAGAATTGTTTTATGGTACTTGGAAGTTGAATGCTTTCTAATGAAATACAATTAGTAAAGCAACGGTCACCTATATACTCTATCCCTTCAGAAACGACAATCTCTTTTACTATATCGTTGTCCTCAAACATTCCTTTTCTTTCCGCACCCCACAAATTATGTCCTGTAATATATCCGCCTAAAGCATTTACTTTATGGAAAAATATTGTTGAAGGAATTACAACTTTCTCTGATGGGTAGTTTATCTTTACAATTGTTGCCGAATTATTTGTATATCCATCGGTTTCATATGTGTACCCAAACCACCAATGTTCACTTGAACAACTTTGCAACAATATAAATATCACTAACACTACACAAAATATACCGATAGGTAGTTTATATTTTTTTATTTTTTTCATCATATCACCTTGGTAAAAAATATAAAAATATCAGAGAAATAAGCAAGATATTGCATATTCCGCTGACCTTTAACAAACTGCTACTTGCTAATTTGTAGGCTCATATGTTGTATCTAATTCTCCAAAAGGTATATTGTGTTCATTGGCATATTGCTCAACATATGAGCCTTTAATTCCGTAGATTGTAAGTTTGTCACATCCGTTAAAAGCATCATCGTAAATTAGAGTACATTTATCATAAATAATAATTTTTTCTAATGAACTGCACTCTCTAAACGCACCTGCACCTATACTCTCAATATTATTCGGAAGTTCAAGACTTACAAGTGAAGTACACCACTCAAAAGCGTAAGATTCTATACTCGTAACGCTTTGTGGTATATTGACGGTTTCTAACTGTTCGCATACGCTAAATGCAATCATAGGTATCATCTCTAAACGGCTTGGAAGTATTATTCCTTCCAAGCCACTGCCTTGGAAGCAAAAACGTTTAATAATCGTACCATCGTCAACAAAATTTATTTCTTTTAAATTGACGCAATTTGTTAAAGACAGACTTGTTACAGACCCGGGAATATCAACTTTTTCTAATTTATCACAGTTTCTAATCTCAAGCTCTGTCAACGTATTCGGCAAGATAATTCTTTCTAAATTCTCGCAGCCGGAAATTGCTTCGTCTCCTACAATTTCCACACCTTCGGGTATAATTATCTCTTTTACCGTTGAGTTTCCCTCAAACATCCCTTCGAAAGTTGTACTGAATAAAATTCCGCCGATTTTTTCTTCACCGCCTAATTTCTTAACCTTTAAAAATGATATAGTTTGGGGAATTTTTACAACCTCATTCGGATTTTCCATTCCTATTAATGTTGCAGTGCCATTGAAAAAGTCGCCCTCAAATGTAAATCCTTCTCTGTTGTGTTTTCCGTTAATACTAAAATATGCAATAGTAAATACAACAACGCATAGACCTAAAACTAAAGCTATAATGCTCGAAATTATTTTCGTTTTTGGCATTATCTCACTTCCTATTCTTTAGATGAAATAAAATTATATCAACAAACAGTTACTCACTTGTTTAGAAACTCAATTGTTGCATCTAATTCTTCAAAAGGTATATTGTGTTCGTTTGCATATTGTTCTGCATATGAACCTTTTATTCCGTATATGGTTAACTTGCAGCACCCGTCAAATGCATCGTCTGCTATTGAGGTGCATTTTTCGTAAATATATATTTTTTCTAAACCGGAGCATTTGCTAAAAGCACATTTAGATATTTTTGTAATATTTTTTGATAAATCAATTTGTTTTAGCGAAACACAATTATAAAATGCCCAATAATTGATACGGGTTACTGAATCGGGTATGTTTATTTCTTGTAAAGATGTGCAGTTGTAAAAAGCATCATTGGATATACCGTCGCAAGCGATATTTTCAGGGAGAGTAATCTTTTCCAATGAAGAGCAATCCTGAAATGATAAATCTTCTATTTCAACTGTATTTTCTGAAAATTTTACACTTGTCAGATTTTTGCAATCAGTAACGGATATATCTTTTATTGTGCTTGGAAATTCCAAACTTTTTAAGGCAATTGCATTATGAAAACATCCGTCAACTATTGATTCAATACCCTCTGATATTATGACTTCTTCGACAACTTTATCATTCTCAAACATTCCGGTTCTGTCAACACCCCATAGTGAGCGACTTGAAACATAACCGCCCAAAGCCCGAACTTTATAAAAACAGATTGTAGAGGGAATAACCATTTGTTTTTTAGGATAGTATGCTTTTGTTATGGTAGCGGTATTGTTATTATAATATTTGTCGTTTTCGTACTGAAAACCGCCCCATCTGTGAGTACCCGAAAAACCTTGAGTGATAAAAATAAATATGCAACAGGATACCAACATAATGGCAGCAAGACCTAACAGTAATTTTTTATTTTGCTTTTTCATAACATCACCTACATTTCTTTTATATGCCATTAATATAGCATATAAAAGAATATAATGATAGATGACATTTGTCACTGTTTTTAAGATAAAACGGCCCATTTCAATAAATTTAAAATGAGCCGTTAATCTTTTTAAATATAATCATTTTTTACTGCATAAACAGCAAGTTGAGTTCTGTCTTTTAAATTAAGTTTTAAAAGAAGTGCAGAAATATTGTTTCGCACAGTTCCATCCGATAAAAACATAGTTTTAGCAATTTCTTTGTTGCTAAGTCCTTTTGCCACATTGACAAGCAATTCGGTTTCTCTGTTTGTAAGTTTTACTGTGTGAGTATTATTTTTAACAAGTTTTTCTTTCATGCTGTCAAAAACAGTTTTTCCAAAAACATTTATATCGAGCATTGTGCTTTTTATAGCATTAACTATTTTTGTTTCATCAACATCTTTGAGCACATATCCGTCTGCTCCGCTTGTTAATGCTTTGCTTACTGTGGCTTTATCGTCAAATGTGGTTAATACAAGCACTTTAATATTCGGAAAGTCCTGCTTTATTTTATAAGTAGCACTTGAGCCGTCACAATAAGGCATTTGCATATCCATAAGTACAATGTCGGGCTTTTCTGTTTTGCATAAATCATATGCCGAATTTCCGTTACTTGCAAGACCGCATACTTTTATATCTTTGTCCTGTTCAATAATTATCTTTAAACCGTTTCTGAAAATTTCATCATCGTCTGCAATTATAACATTAATCATAATTTATCACCTCCACGGGAATATATGCCTTTACGGAAAATCCGTTATCGGGTAATGAAGAAAACTCAATATTTCCGCCGATAGAATTAATCTTTTCTTTCATTCCTTTAAGTCCGAAATCAGGAACAATTTTATCACAGCCTGTACCGTCGTCAATTATATAAAGTCTGATACAATTCTCTGAAAATTTAAGTATAACTTCAATTTTGTTTGCATTTCCGTGTCTGATTGAATTGGTGACAGCCTCACGAACAACGCTGAAAATTGTGTCGGATGCAAAACCGTGATATGATTTTTCTTCGCCCATTTCAGTAAATTCAATACAGCTGTTTCCTGAATTGTAATTACATATAAAATCTTGTATTCTGGCAGAAATGCTTGATTTTGTATCTGTTTTAATGCCGACAACGCATTTTCTTACATCATTAAGTAATAATTCGGAGGCTTGCAAAGCCTTTTTTGTATTTTCATTAGAATTGTTTTTGTCAATCAGTGACAGCTTTAGCAATGTCATAATTGAAACAAGTCCGTGACCGACAGAATCGTGAAGTTCCTGTGCAATCCTTGTCTGTTCTTTTTCAACGGCAAGTCGTTTTTCTATTACATTCATCTTAGCAAGCTGTGTATTTGCTTTTGTAAGTTCTTGATTTTTTTCTGACAGTTTTTTATTCAGCATATAATATGTACTTACATCATAAAAAACAAATATTTCGGATACGGTTCTTTTTTCGTTGCAAACGGGCATTTTGCTGATTTCAAAGTATTTGTTTTCCGAAACGGAAACATCTAATGAACCTGAGTTTTTATTCAGTAAATCGCTGAATTTTGAAATATCGCTGTTTGTGATTTCCGCAATACGCATAAATGCTGTAATACAATCTTTATGTAAAATACTGTCATCAAGATTAAAGGCTTTTTTTACTGCGTCATTAATATAGGTAATTTTATGTTTTTGATTTGTAACAATTATTCCTTCGTTTATTGAGCTCATAAGATATTTTACGGTAAGCGGGGGAATGGTAATAAATTCGTATTTATAAACAGCTAAAAATATCAGTAAAGAAGTTATTGAAAAAGATACAGGAGTAAAATCATATCTTATTGAAAAAACATCAAGCAAAGAAATTAAGTTGAAAGTAATGGGAATTATTGCCGAAAGCGAAATCAAAAGTATCTGTGGGAAATTCTCTTTAAAAGATTTAATGTTTTTTCCTACCATTAAACAAACGGATATTATCAGCAACAAGTAATTATATGCAACCGTTATGTAAAATCCGTTTCCGCCGATTACTTCGTTGCTCTGATAACTTTTAAAAAATAAATGAAAAATAGGATCTGTGATTTTTAGTAAAAAGAGAATTGTTGACGGAAGAAATACGGCTGATTTAAAAATTTTACTTTTTACTGTAGCGGCTTTTGTGTAATGCAAAGCAAAAATCAAAAACACAGTTCCTATAGTGCATACAGAGAAGTAGCCGATATTGCTGAGAATTATTTTTACCGAAAGGTTTGTGGTGAAAATGTCAAAAATATGGCATACTATCCAGTTTATAATTAAAATCTGACAGGCGGTAAAATATCGTGACATCTTTTGACTGTATGAATTTTGTATAAATACAACGGTACTTATAATCGTTAGGCTTAAAGAAACAAGGTTTAAACCAAGGGTAAGTAATGTGTCCATAATAACTCCCTGATACTCTGTAATTTTTTAAATTATAACACGCATAAAATTGAATGGCAACAAAAATTAACCGAATAAAAACAAGCGACAGCATAAACTAACTGTCGCTTAAAAATTTGATTTATATTATGAATGTCGATATTAATCAATAAATTTGATTCTTACACAACATTAAAAATCCCAGTCGGGAACATATTTACGGTCGGCAGAGTCAAGTTCTTGTGTAAATCCGTCAAAGCCGAGCATCATATAGTAATCTTTTACTTTCTGATATTCCCGCCTTGTAATTTTACGGTTAATCTTTTCATATTTATTAGCATTGCCCATGGGGATATACTGCCCCATAAGGCTGACAAGAATCTGATTGCCATAGTTTTTCTTGAGAATATCAAGAACTTCCATACTGTTCTTTGTGTGTGACGGAAGAATAAGATGTCTTACTATTATGCCTTTCTGCATCATCTGTCGGTCATCAAACTGTGGAAACCCAACCTGAAACAGCATTTCTTTAATTGCTACGGTTGCAGTTTCTACATAGTTTGGTGCGAGTGAATACTTAAGTGCAAGCTCATTATTGCTGTATTTGAAATCAGGTAGATAGATGTCAACTATTCCGTCAAGCATATTTAAGATTTTAGGACTTGTATAACCACTGCAATTATACACAATCGGAATTTTCGGTTTGTAAATTTCAAAACTTTTTACAACTGCAGGCGCAAAATGATCTGCTGTAACAAGATTAATGTTATGAACATTCTGCTCTTCAAGTCGTTTATAACAGTCGGCAAGCTCCTGCGGTGTAATTTCTCTGCCTCTGTGTAAAGAAGAAATTTCGTAATTTTGGCAATAAACACAACCGAGAGTACAACCGCTGAAAAAAATTGTACCGCTGCCGTTTGCTCCGCTGATGCAAGGCTCTTCGCCAAAATGAGGTGCAACTCTCGCTATTACGGGATTTGTTCCCATTCGGCAAAAGCCGCCGCCGCTTGATTCACTTCTTTGTGCATTGCATTTTCTTGGACATAAATTACATATCACTGATATCACCCTAATAAGTTATGATATAAGTATAGCACATCTGCAAGAAAATAGCTATATTAATATGTTTTGAAATCAGTTAAAAAATCTTCTACTATATCGTCAATGTGACATTCCTCAATATCAAGAGAATTGCAAAGAATAACAAGTTTCTTTATCTCCTCCGCATTATCGGACAGGTTGGCATATTGCCTGACAGTTCGCTCTTTGTCAATTACATCAATACCGTAGGAAATATTAGCATTGTTAGAATAAGTATTAATTCTGAACAGTAACATAAAATAAAAGTAACCTTTCTTTGTGAATACCAATCACCATTAAGCAAGATAATACATCGTTTTACGATAAAAGTCAAGGCAAATACGCACAAAAGTATAGGTATATATTTATCTTTGTATATTTTAACAAAATACAATTTTGTTTTTTATGTAGATTTATTGTAAATTTTTTGTCATTTTTCAGAAACAGAAATAAACAAAAAAGTATAGATTTGTAACCACAAAAATATCATTGATGATTATTATAGTTAAAATGCTATACAAATTTGTTAATTACATAAATAATATTCGGAACAAATGTTTGGAATGTGTTGACTTAGTGAACGCTGTCATATATAATTAAATCAGTTCTGTATTTATTGTTGCCATGCCGTGTTAAATGCAATGATATTTCTTGCGTATAGAACAAGAAAATACTTATTTCCGTTAAATCTGTGTTTTCGGCTGATATGCAGCTTATTACTGATTTTGAAATCCTTTGTGCAACCGTATAAAAATTATTCGATTGCCGAATTTCGTGTCTGTTCATGGGATTTTACAATCAAATGGAGATGACAAATTTGGAAAATATGATTACAGTAAAAAATCTTCGCAAGGAATTTAAGAAAACTATTAAGGAACCGGGAATTAAAGGCAGTATAAAGTCCTTTTTTAACCCAAAATCTGAAATCGTAGAGGCTGTAAAGGATATTTCGTTTACGGCTGAAAAAGGCGAAATACTCGGTTTTATCGGACCTAACGGAGCGGGAAAGTCAACTGTAATAAAAATGCTTACGGGTATTCTTACTCCAACCTCGGGTACTTGCGTTATTAACGGACAGAACCCGCAGGATAACAGGAAAAAATATGTAAAAGAAATCGGTGTGGTATTCGGACAACGCACCCAGCTTTGGTGGGATTTACCGCTTACGGAAACTTATACGGTATTAAAAGAAATTTACGAGGTTGACGACGCTTCGTTTAAAAAGCGAATGGAGTTTTTTAACGAGGTACTCGATTTACAGGATTTTATAAAAAGTCCTGTTCGTACATTATCGCTCGGTCAGCGAATGAGAGCCGATATTGCGGCATCACTGTTGCACAATCCAAAGGTGCTTTTTCTTGACGAGCCGACAATCG
>OLWJ01000932.1_pt1 | contig 11157 bp, 6 predicted proteins | sample 1674291 | NCBI WGS metagenome assembly OLWJ01 (sample SAMEA103958159, study PRJEB25191) | human gut metagenome | biome: human-associated habitat [ENVO:00009003]; feature: intestine environment [ENVO:2100002]; material: feces | place: Germany | collected 2013/2015
CGAGAGATTTTTTGTCGAGACAAGGTTTGAAAAGTGCAGATGTACTTTGTGTACCTCAAACTTTTCGAACCGATGGATCGGCAAAAAATAACCGGCGAAGGCCGAAGCTGCAATTATGCGGTGTTGCCTTCTTTACAGGCTGACCGCGGTGTCCGTTGCAAAGAAATACACAATGCGCTCCGACACCGGCAGCTCAAAAATACGCGACAGCGCGCGGCTGTAGGCATCAAGCTGACCGCGATAGTATTCCGCGCGCTCGCGCTCCGCACCGGGGCGCAGGCGGTCACTCTTGAAATCAAGAATGACCAGGCCGTCCAGCTCGATGAGACAGCAGTCCGTAACGCCCTGCAGCAAAATCTTCTCCCCCTTCAGCGCCGGATCATAATTCGCGCCGTCGTCCAGCACGGAGAATTTGAACTCCCGCACAACCTGTGGGGCCTGCAGCACACGCTGCCCCAGCGGAGAGGCAAAGAAGCGGCGCAGCCGTTCCGGATCGACGGCCTCAAGCTGCTGCGGCGTCAGGAATTTTTGCCGTCCGAGCCGCTCCAGTTCCGAACGAAGCCCTGACTCGTCTGCGCAGGCGGCATAGTTCAGGTGCTGCATGGCAAGGTGCAGCGCCGTGCCGCGCTCCGCCGCTGTCAATGCCCTTCTCCCCTCTTCGAAGCGCGGGACCGGGAAATGAAGCTTCGGCGCCTGTGCGGTCTGCTCGGCCGCCTCGTTATCCAGTTCGCGGCCCTTGAGCTGCGTCGCTGTCAGCTTTGTCGGCATCGTCACCGCCGCTGCGTGGCCATAGGGTGGAAGGAAGCGCGGCTCCGGCGGCTGCTCACACGCCGGTTCGGCCGATGCGGCAGTCCCCGCCTCCGGGGCGGCCTGCACAGCTGTATGGAGTTGAATGCGCCACGGGTGGCCGCCCTGCAGCGCACAGTCCGGCTGCCCGGCCGCAGCGAACAGCTCGCCCGCCTCCGGCCGGGTCATCGCAGCAAGCAGGATCCAGTCGCCCAAGGAATCCGCGCCCTCCAGCAGGGCGGCATCCGGCGGCAGGCTCAGTCCCTGCGCATAGCTCTCGAGCCTGCGCGTCAGGCGGGCGGCGCAGCAAGTCATGATCAGGCGGTACTGCGGCCGCGTCATGGCGACATAGAGCACGCGCATCTCCTCCGAAACGGCCTCCTGATCCAATCTGCGCGCAATGGCCTGCCGCGCAATGGTCGGGCAAAGGATACGCGCTGCGGGGTCATAGCAGTTTGAGCCAAGCCCCAGCACAGGGTCGGTGAGCACATTGGCGCGGGAGTCCGTGCGGTTGAAGCTCTTGCACAGGTCCGCCAGAAATACGACCGGGAATTCCAGCCCCTTGGAGCTGTGGATGGTCATCAGCCGAACGGCCCCGGCCGCCGCGCCGCCGCTTGACGGCACGCCACGCTCCCGCAGGCCCTCCAGATGGCGCAGGAAGCCGGGCAGACCGCAGCCGCCTGCGCGCTCATAGGAATCCGCGATCGAGCGGAACGCCGCCAGATTCCGCTGACGCTGCGGGCCGTTCGGCAGAGCGGCGCAGAGCGCGGGCAGCAGGAGCCGCTCCTCCGCTTCCTCGAGCAGGGTGCGCAGCGGCGCTTCCTGCGCCGTGCAGCGCAGGTCCTCCAGCACGGCGCAGATGAACGCTTTGCTTTCGCAAAGCAGCGTGTAAAGGTCAGCGTCCCGGTCCCCGGCGCGCAGCCGGGCCAACGCGTCGGCAGGATAGCCGCCAAACGGCGAGAGCAGCACCGTCAGCAGCGGGATATCCTGATGAGGATTGTCGATGATCCGCAGCAGCGCAAAGAGAAAGCGGATTTCCTCTGCGGCAAACAGGTCGTCGCTGCCGCAGGAGGCCGGAATGCCGTGCCGCCGCAGGGCGTCGAGATAGGTCTGCGTCCGGCCGGAGAGCGAGCGCATCAGGATGACGATATCTCCGGGCCGGACGGGCCGCAGCCCGTCGCCGTCCGGGATCTTCTCCTCCTGCCGCAGCATCTCCGCGATGCGCGCGGCGACAAACTCCGCCTCGGCCGCCGCGCGGTCCGGCGGCGCGCCGTCCCCGGCCGGGCTGTAGTCGATGGCATGCAGCTCCACGGCAGGCTGCCCCACGTCCGGGAATGTCCGGTTGGCGCGCAGCGCCTCGGCATCGCCGTAGACAAGGCCGCCAGTCCGCTCCGTCATCGTCAGGCGGAAAACATCGTTCGCCGCGGACAAAATTTCTGCATGGGAACGGAAATTATCCGAAAGCAGGATGCGGCGCGGCTCTCCTGCAGCGGGCTTCTCCGCAAACGTGCGGTATTTTTCCAGAAAAATGGTCGGGTCGGCCAGACGGAAGCGGTAGATGGACTGCTTCACGTCGCCAACAAGGAACACATTGCGGCCCTCCCGCGAGATCGCGGAATAAATTGCCTCCTGCACGCGGTTCGTATCCTGATATTCGTCCACGAGAATTTCGGCGTAGCGCCCGGCCACCTCGCGGGCGGCCGCCGTCGGCGCGCCGGAGCGGTCCGTCAGCAGGCGAAGGGCAAAATGCTCCAGATCGTTGTAGTCGAGCAGGTGCCTTCTGCTCTTTTCCGCCGCAAAGCGCGCGGAAAATGCCCGCGTCAGGGCCAGCAGTCCGCGCAGCGCCTCCGCGCTTCCGCTGAGCTCCCGCAGCGTCTCGTCCGGCTGCAAAGAGAACGGCTCGAGCCTGCGCCGCACGCGCGCGACGGTGTCCGTGCGCAGGCGCTTGATGCGTTCCTGCGTCTCCGGGTCGGCGCATTTTCGGATCGCCGGGAAACGGCCGAAATCCGGCGGGATGCGCGCAAGCGCCTCCCACGATCCGGCAGAGGCCAGCGCCTCGAGCAGCAGAAGATTGGCCTGCAGCACGGGCGCATAGGCGGAAACGGCCTCGTTCTCCTCAGCAAGCGCCAGCGCGCGGCGCAGCATGGCCGCATCGCTCTGCAGGCCGCGCTGCAGCTCCCGCAGCAGCCACTCGCCCCAGATCGTCTGGCCGGGGTCCGTGCAGTCCGTCACATCCAGCATGTTCTCCCAGCGGTACGCCGTCGCAGCCGGATCGGGATAGCACTGCAGATTCGTGTAGACGCGCACGATCAACTCCTGCAGTGCGCGGTCGTCCCGTCCTGCGCCGGGCAGATCCAGCGCAGCGCGCACGGCGGGCGACGGATCTGCATAGGCCTCCTCGAGAACGGCGCGCACGGCGCGCTCCCGCAAGGCGGCTGCCTCCTGCTCGTCTGCAAGGCGGAAATCGGCGGGCAGCTCCAGAACGTGGGCATAGTCCCGCAGGAGCGCCGCGCAGAAGCTGTGGACCGTGGAGATCTGCGCCAGATAGACGCGGCTGAGCTGCCGCTGCAGATGGCGGTTCTCCGGGTCGGCGGCAAGGCGGCGGTTCAGCTCCGCCAGCAGCTTGCCGCGCAGCTCCGCTGCAGCCGCCTGCGTGAAGGTGATGAGCAGGAATTCGTCAACGCGCCTGCCCTCGCGGATGACCTGATCGAGCACGCGATCGATCAAGACGCGGGTCTTACCGGAGCCTGCGGCCGCCGCGACCAGCAGGGCGCAGCCGCGGCTCTCCACCGCCGCCCGCTGTCCGGGTGTCAACACGATCTCAGCCATGCTCTCTCCTTTCCAGCGTCTGCCAGAATTCCTCCGCCGTGATCTTCTTCAGCCAGCGAGGCTGTTCATGTCCGGCGCAGACCTCAGAATAGGGGCAGAACGCACAGGCGCTGTCCTTTGCATCGCGGATGCAGGGATCCGGGTCGATGCGGCCGTCCGCCAGCTCGTCGCCGAGCGCAGCCACGGTCCGGAACACGAAGCGCTCCAGCTGGGCAAGCTGGGCAAACGAGGCAAGGTCGCCAGTTTTCCGCCCCTCCTTGTCAAGCGTATACGGCAGAAAACGCGGGCTCCCGCCGCACGGCTCCATAGCCTCGAGCACCGGATCGCTGTTCAGCAGCACGCCGGAGCGGCGCAGCTGCTTGCGGCGCTCCTTTTCGATCTCGGCCTGCGCAAGACGGTCGCGCACGGAGACGCGCTCGATGCGCGCCGGGAAATACAGCACGCCCGCAGGCAGCGGCTCGCCATGGAGCAGATGTCCGCCCTGCCGGACGAGGGCAAAGAGATACAGCAGCATCTGCAGCCCGCGCCCGTGCAGCACGTTCGTATAATCGAAGCTCTTTTTGCCGGTCTTGTAGTCCACAACGCGGACATAGGGCCGTCCGCCGCTCTGCCAGACGTCTACACGGTCAACAAAGCCCTCCACAACGCCGCGGCAGCGTTCCCCGGCAAAGGCCACACCCGGCAGCGCGCCGCGCGCCGAGAATTCCAGCTCACAGAATTTCGGGCGGAAGGCGGAGACGGACAGCTCGTCATACAGCTCGTCGACGACCTGCGTCACCTCGTCAAACGTCCGCCGGAGCAGATAGCCCGTCCGGCCCGAGTCCGGGAAGGTCTCGAGCAGGGTCTGTGCGTTCTGCTCCATGCGCTCCTGCGCCAGTGCCTGCACCCGGCCGCGCGGCACGGCGGCAAATCCGCCCTCGCGCTCCGTCTGCTGCACGACATGCTCCAGCACGTCGTGCACGAACGTGCCGTAGAACCGGCTGTCGAATTCCGCCGGTTCGCGTTCCTGCGCCCGCAGGCCGTACTGCAGAAAATGCGCAAAGCGGCACCCGGCCAGCACATCGACACGCGAGGAGGAGAAGTGCAGCTCCGCGCCATAGAGCGCCCGCGCCGTCTCCGGCCGGAGCGAGCCGGGCGAATAGGTCCGGGCCTGCTCCGCACGCGCGGCAGCCCCGGCAAACATCGGCTCCTGCAGCAGGCCGCCCGCGGCGGGCAGCCAACGCTCCAGATAGGCCTGCGGCGCGCGCAGCACCAGCGCCTCATCCGTCGCCCCGCGCACCGCCTGCGGCTGCAGCTCCGTCAGCCTGTGGAAAAAGTAGGATTCCCGCTCCTGCACGGCGCTGACCCACAGTGAGCGCCGCGGCGCTTCCAGCACGCTCGCCATGGCGGCAAGCTCGCGGTCGAGCCGGGCCGAAGCAGCAGGGCCGACCTCCAGTCCCATGCGCTGCAGGCTGGCGCGCTCGGCATCTGTCAAGAGGCTGCGCGGCGCGGCAGCAGCCGGGAACGCCCCCTCGTTCGCGCCGAGCAGCAGCAGATGCGGCACATCCGCACGGCGGAGCGACATGACGCTGCCGACCGTGACGCTGTCGAGCTGGGCCGGGATTGTGCCGATATCATACTGGCTCAGAACGACGCGGAAAATATGGAAAAATGCGTCCGCCGTGCGGACGGTGCGGCCGAGCACGCCGTACAGCTGCTCCAGCACCGTGCAGACAATGCCGTAGACCTGCGTCAGCTCCTGTGCCTTCTGCAGGCTCCCGCTCCGATAGGCCTCCTGCGCACGCTCGTTCAGCCGCTCGCGCAGACCGGTCTGCTCCAGAAAATGATAGAGCGCCAGCACCATCTCGCCCGTATTCTGCGCGGCGCGCAAACCGCGCCGCAGGGCTGACAGGGGGGCGATCGCCTCTGCGCGCCATGCGTTCAGCTCGGCCAATCGCTCCGGCGGCGCAGCGCGGCCGTGCAGCCCGGCCGGGTCCATCGTCCATTCGCGCTCCCAGCGCGCACCCTGAATGTTCCAGATCACGGCATAGTTCTCCAGTGCGTCGCACGCGGCGGCGTCCAGCGGAGAAAGGCCGGATTTTAAGTACGCCAGAACGGCCTCCTGCTCCATGCCGCCCGAGGCCGCCTCCAGCGCGGCAAGCAGCATGCGCACGACCGGCTCACGGAGCAGATCGCGCGTTCCGGCAAAATAGGCCGGGATGCCCGCACGGCGCAGGACGGTCTCGAGCACCGGACGATAGGTCTCCGGGTCGGCGCAGGCCACGGCAATGTCGCGCCAGCGCGCGCCGCCCTCCATCCTTTGCAGAATTTCACCCGCCGCAGCGCGGCACTCCGTCTCGATATCCGGCGCGCACGGAAGGCAGACGCCCGGAAGCGCCGGGCAGGCCGCTCCCCTGCCGAACAGCGCGCGCAGCAGAGGCGAAAAAGCCTCATCCTCTGCCGGGAATTCCCGGAGCTGTACCGCCGCGCCCGCCTGCCGGGCCGCTCTCTGCAGGCTGCGGATCGTATCCCGCGCAGCATCGAAAATTTGCGCACCGCCCGCCGGGCTGTCGCAGCTCAGCGCAACGGTCACCTCCGCCCCGCCTGCAAGGAGCTGCGTCAGGATCTCCAGCTCCACGCCGTTCAGGTCGGTAAAGCCGTCAAGATACAGCTGCCGCCCTGCAGCAAACGTTCCGGTCTCCAGCGCGGCGGCAAGCCGCGTCAGGCGGCTGGACGGGTCCTGCCCCGCATTGGCGCAGGCGGCGTCATAGCTCTCCATCAGGAGGGCAAATTCCTCGGTCTTCACGGCCAGCGCGCCGCTGAGCTTCTCCGATGCCGCGCGCAGCAGCTCCGGCCGCAGGCAGTAGGCACGGAATTCCTCCAGCGTGTCGAGCAGCTGCAGCAAAAATTCCGGCCGGGACGTGCTGGCACCGAACAGCTTCAGCCGCGGGCGCACCTGCTCCACAGCCAGCGCCATCAGCAGCAGCCGTCCGCCCGCGTCCGTCTCCTCGCAGGCGGAGCCGCCCTCGATGGAAAACACGCGCGAGGCCAGCCGGGAAAAGCTCAGGACCTCGGCAAAGCGGCTGATCGTGTCGCCGCCCGCGCGGCAGAGCATGCGTTCGGCCTCGTGGGAGAACTGCTCCGGCACGACCAGGATGCGCTGCGCCGTTTTTTCGCAGAGCGCCTGCATCACGCGGACCGTGTTCTGTTTTCTGCTCGGACAAAGCCAAAGCTCCAGCATGTTCCTCACCTCTTTTTATCTATTGTAACACACGCCGTGCGAAAAGAAAAGCCCACGCCGGATCACGACGTGAGCTGCGGACTGTTGAAAAAACTGCCCAGCCAAAGGTTCCGGAGGGAAGAAAAGTGTGAAAGGAAACCGTCAGGGTTTCCTTTCGCGTTCAATAACTCGCCGCAGCGGCAGAATTGCAAAATCATGCTGCAAAAATTGATTTTGCAATTCTGATAGCAGCTTGGCGAAAAAGTTCAACAGGACTTTTTTGACAAGCTGAGCCCACGCCGGGTCACGGCGTGGGGCTGGTTCATGAAAACAGTTCCTTGAGCTTCTGGAGCCACTCGAGCGTTTTGAAGCGCAGGCGGTATTCCGGCTGCTCCTCCGTGATCCACGCAGCCTCGTCCTCGTCAAAACCTCCCGCGGCAGCCTGCAGCTCCGCCTCATCGCTCGTTGCGGCCGTGCAGAGCGTCGGGAACACGACGCACCACCAGTTTTTCCCGGCGGCTTCGCCGATCTGCACCCGCAGCGAGGGGTATGTCCCGGCAGGCAGGGAGAAGCTGGCATAGTCCCGTGTGCCGTAGGTTTCCGGGCCGAGGCTGACCGTCACATCATAGCCGCTGCCCGCAAGCACGCGCTGCGCCGCCTCCGCGATCTCCGGCAGATGGGCCGCGATGCATTTGCGCGCGTCATCCGCCGTTTCGCAGTCTGCCGTCAGGCCGGACACGCAGGCCAGCACGCCGTCGCGCACGCGCAGCTTCTGCGCCTGATCAGCTGCTTCATCGGAATTGGCAATGACATGCAGCCGCACGGTCTTCCGCGCCAGCCTGCGCTGCCGCACGAGCGTATCGGCCGTATAAATGCTGCCGGTCAACAGAGCAAGCGACAGCAGCCAGCAGAGGATCCTTCGGATTTTCATAAAAAACACCGTCCATTCCGTAGTTGCCTATAGAATGGACGGATTTTGGAAATTTTATACCGTTTTGGCGATAAAGACCTGCGGATAATTGTCCTTGAGCATCGTACAGGCGACGGCGGCATATTCGAACGAGTCAAACAGGCCGTATACGGCCGAGCCGCTGCCCGTCATCTGCGCGCCATAGGCACCATAGGACATCATGATGGACTTGATATAGTTCAGCTCCAGATGGTCCGGAATGGCGACCTGCTCAAACACATTGCACAGGCCCGCGCCGATGGCCTCGAGATCGCCCTTTTCGAGCGCAGCGCGCATAGCGCGCGTGTCCGGCCGCTTGGCAAGCGCGACATCGTCGAGTTTGGCATAGAGCGCCGGGGTGGAAAAGCTGACGTCCGGCTTGCAGATCACGGTGAACATCTCCGGCGCGTCCGGCAGCTTCGTCAGCCGTTCGCCGCGCCCCTCGGCCAGAGCCGTGCCGCACAGCACGCAGAACGGAACGTCGGAGCCGATCTGCGCGCCCAGCTCACACAGCGCATAGACGGAAAGCGGGTAATCTTTCCAGCGGTTCAGCGCGCGCAGCACGGCCGCCGCGTCGGCGCTTCCGCCGCCAAGGCCCGCCCCGGACGGGATGCGCTTGGTGATGCGGATGGTCAGGCCGTCCGGCTCGCCGCCGAACGTGTCAAAGAACACGCGAGCGGCACGCCAGGCCAGATTCGTTTCGTCCAGCGGGATGCCCGCCGTTTCACACTCGATGCGCCAGCCCGTGCCGGTGTCCAGCAGGAGCTCGATATCGTCGCGCAGGGCGACGGTCTGCAGGATGCTGCGGATATCGTGGTAGCCGTCTTCACGGCGGTCCAGCACGTCGAGCGTGAGATTGATCTTTGCAAATGCGCCTTCGGTCAGAGTTGTCATTTGATCTTTCTTCCTTCGAGGTAGTAACGTTTTTCGCGGCTGTGGCCCATCGAGAACGTCTTGCGCGGCAGGATGCCGTCGGCAATGACGCCGCGGAAGAGCTGGCTCTTCTCCATGGCGGGCAGCAGGAAGCCGATGGCGTTCGGCTGCTTTGCCAGCGCGATGAGGGCGTCGTCGTCATGGATGTAGTCCACTTCGCCGGGATGATCTGCCAGATAGCTGTCCAGGAAGCCCTGCAGCACGCCGACAGCCAGCTCGCTGAGCGAACGGTCGAGCAGCACCGTGCCGGACTCCTCGCCCGCATACCACGTCACAGGGAAGCCGCCCTCGGCGCAGGCCTGGCTCTCCAGCGCCTTCCGCAGCGCCTTCGGGTCGCAGCCCGTCACGACGCGGTGGATCGGCTCAAAGACCTGCGCGGGATCATGGATGTTCTCCAGCTCCACGAGCGCATAGCGCGCGGGATGGTTCGACAGATCCTCACCGGGATGATTGCGTTTCAGCTCCTCATAGCAGGACTTTGCGGTGGCAAGGGAATGGTTGCCGTCGCCGACGGCGAACACCATGGGAACGCCCTTCAGGCCCTCGTACTTCTTGCCGACGTTTGCGGTATAGTCCGTCAGGCGGGCATTGAACGCAGCGGCTTCCTCGCCGTCGACGAGCCAGCCGCGGATGTGGCCGCCGTCCTCCATGAGGTCAAAGTCATAGAGCTTCTCGAGCTTGTCCTTCTTCTCCGCGATCGGCTCGATGAGCACATGCTCATGGTCGTCCGCCAGCATCAGGATGTGCGGCAGTTCGACGGGCGCTTCGCGGCGGACGCGCATGCGCGGCGGAATGCGCTCAACGACCGTGCGCTCCGTGGCGCGGATGGGCGAAACGGAGCCGGTGGAATAGTCATAGGCGTCCAGGTCGACCATACCGATAAGGCCGCGGCGGATGGAGCCGTTTTCCAGCGTGCGCTCCACATAAACAAACGAATCCTTCAGCGTGCGGAAGACGTTGGCATCGAGATATTCCGCCATCGTGCGGTTGATGAGCGCCGTGTGCGCAGCCTCCTGCGGGGTGCCAAGCTCTGCCTCGGGCAGAATAAGGTTGATCGTCGAGGGAGAACCCTCGGCATGCTGCCGGACACGCTCCCAATAGGCAGGGTCAGAGGTGAACTGATCGCAGGCGATGACCGCCCACTTCTCCATGGAATCGACCTGCGGGAAGAGAATGTCTGCCGGTAAAAACGCGTTCATGTGGATATCCGCCTTTCAAAATTTTTGTAGGAATCAGCCAAAATTATTATAGCGTATCTTACGGATTTTGTACAGAGGGAAAACGGAAACCAACCAATAATTCGGCATTACTCGCGTACAAATATTTTCTGCAGGGTATGTACAAGCTTCGCGCGCATCGGGTGCAGCACGCGGTCGCACTGGCCGACATAGGCATGGAACTGCGCGCCGAAGCCCTGCTTGTAGTGGTGCAGACCGTAATAGGGATTCTCCGGCACGGGATAGCCCTCGACGCCGCGGAAGTCGAAGTAACGGTAGCCGCCCTCGAGCGCGTCGCGCTGCATCTGCCACTGGATGAGCTCGTTCGGAAAATCGGCCTGATAGGCGCGGTCGGAGCAGGCATACATATGCCACACGCGGTTGCCGAGCTCGGCCGTGATGCTCGCGGCGATGATGACACCGTCCTTCTCCGCAAGGTACAGCTTGGCCATGGGGCCGAGCGCCTCGAGGAAGTGCGCATAGTACTGCTGCGGCCGCGCGGTAAAGCCGTTCTTTGCCGCCGTGGCGAGCATCATGCGGTAAAACACCGGGATATCCGAGACATCGCCCAGCCGGACAGTCACGCCGTTGCGCTCCGCGCGGCGGATGTCATAGCGCTTTGTTTTATTATAGTAGGCCAGAAGCGACTCCGGCGTGAAGCCCTGCAGGTCGAGCACATAGCACATGCGCGGCTGGAACAGGGAAAAATCGCTCGCCTGATTGACGGTAAAGCCCAGACGGCGCACCTCGTCCAGAAACGCCGTGTCCGTCTCCTCCAGCATCGGGTCGATGCGGATCATATAGTCGCCGCGCTTTTCGGCAAGAGCGCGCATGGCGTCCACAAGCGCCTCGAGCGTGGCGTAGTCGCCGTCGCGGAAGATCGGCCCGCGCGGCGCATAAAGGAAGCCTGTGTGCATATGGCGGATGCGGTGCTCCAGAATGGCCATGGAGCCGATAATCTCGCCCTTCTCGTCGCGGCAGAGAATGCCGGTCCAGCCCCATCCCTCCTTCACGCGGCCCCATGCAGAGGTCTGCATGAAATGGCAGTTTGGCTGCCGGAGGACAAAGGCGTCCAGCTCCGCCGCCTGATCGATGGTCACATATTCGATCATGGTACGTTCCTTTCTGCCCCCGCACCGGCGGGAGCGCGTATCCGTATCGGAAATCTCACCCATTTTACCACAGGCGGGACGCTGCGTCAACTGCCGAACGAGCCCAGCGCGATCGCCATCCTGTAGGACTAT
>OLWJ01000933.1_pt1 | contig 11154 bp, 11 predicted proteins | sample 1674291 | NCBI WGS metagenome assembly OLWJ01 (sample SAMEA103958159, study PRJEB25191) | human gut metagenome | biome: human-associated habitat [ENVO:00009003]; feature: intestine environment [ENVO:2100002]; material: feces | place: Germany | collected 2013/2015
AAATCTTTTCTATTCTGAATATTTTGGAGGTATCATCATGTCTCATATCTATACATCCGCAGATCAGCTCATCGGCAAGACGCCGCTTCTGGAGCTTACCCACATTGAAAAGAAATTCGACCTGAAGGCAAAGATTCTCGCCAAGCTCGAATACTTCAATCCCGCCGGTTCGGTCAAGGACCGCGTGGCCCGCGCCATGATCGACGACGCCGAGGCGAAGGGCCTGCTGAAGGAAGGCTCCGTCATCATTGAGCCGACCTCCGGCAACACCGGCATCGGCCTGGCCTCCGTCGCGGCGGCGCGCGGCTACCGCATCATCATTGTCATGCCCGAGACCATGTCCGTCGAGCGTCGGCAGCTGATGAAGGCATACGGCGCGGAGCTCGTCCTCTCCGACGGCGCGAAGGGCATGAAGGGCGCGATTGCCAAGGCGGACGAGCTGGCAAAGGAAACGCCGAACAGCTTTATCCCCGGCCAGTTCGTGAACCCCGCGAACCCGAAGGCTCACTTTGAGACCACCGGCCCCGAGATCTGGGAAGACACCGACGGCAAGGTCGACTATTTCGTCGCGGGCGTCGGCACCGGCGGCACGATCACCGGCGTGGGCGAATTTTTGAAGTCGAAGGATGCTTCGGTCAAGGTCGTGGCCGTCGAGCCGAAGACCTCCGCCGTTCTGTCCACCGGCGTGGCCGGCCCGCACAAGATCCAGGGCATCGGCGCGGGCTTCGTCCCCGATGTGCTGGACACCAAGGTCTATGACGAGATCATCCCGGTCGAGAACGAAGATGCGTTTGCCACCGGCAAGCTCGTCGGCCGGTCTGAGGGCGTCCTCGTCGGCATTTCCTCCGGCGCGGCCCTGTGGGCGGCCATCGAGGTGGCCAAGCGGCCCGAGAACGCGGGCAAGAACATCGTCGTCCTCCTGCCCGATACCGGCGACCGCTATCTGTCCACGCCGCTGTTTGCCGACTGAATCGCAAAATAATCTCAAATTGGTACTGTCATTTGCCGCTATTTGTGTTAAAATAGCGGCAAATGATTTTATATGGAGCAAACCATGGCTTACCAGAGAATTTTGACCATTCAGGATATTTCGTGCGTCGGGCAGTGCTCGCTTACCGTGGCGCTGCCGATCCTGTCCGCCTGCGGGCACGAGACGGCGGCACTGCCGACGGCGGTGCTCTCGACGCACACCGGGCGCTTTCAGGGCTACACCTTCCGCGACCTGACGGACGACATCCCCGGCATCTGCGCGCATTGGGAACGCGAGGGACTGGACTTTTCGGCGGTCTACACCGGCTATCTCGCCTCCGCGCGGCAGATCGCGCTCGTGCGGGACGTGATCCGGTCGCGGCTGCGGCCGGGCGGCGTTTTGATCGTCGACCCGGCGATGGCAGATGATGGGAGGCTTTACAGCGGCTTCGGCACGGACGTCGTCGACGCGATGCGGACGCTCTGCGCCGAGGCGAACTATATTCTTCCAAATGTAACGGAGGCCGCGCTGCTGGCCGGGATGGACTACCGGGAGAAGCTCGATTTGGCGTATGCCGAGCAGCTTGCCGCAGGCGCGGCGGCGTCCGAACGGCAGACGGTCATCCTGACCGGCGTCGGACTGGAACCCGGGAAAACGGGTTTTTTGCTGTGGAACAATGGGAAAAGCAGCTATTATAGCCATGAAAAGTTGAATTGCGGCGGCTATGGCACGGGCGATGTATTCGCCTCGGCCTTTACGGGGGCGCTGCTGCGCGGATGTCCCGCGGCACAGGCGGCGCAGATTGCGGCGGAGTATACCTGCCGCTGCGCGGCGCTCACAGCGCAGGAGCCGCAGCATTGGTATGGGTTGAAGTTTGAGCCGGTGTTACCGTGGCTCATCCGGAGATTGGAGGATCGGGAATGAAGGTATTGGTCGCGATGAGCGGCGGCGTCGATTCGAGTGTCGCCGCCCAGCTTCTGGCCGGGCAGGGCCACACCTGCATCGGCTGCACGATGAAGCTCTATGGCAACGAGGATGCGGGACTCTCGAAGGGGCACACCTGCTGCTCACTCGACGATGTGGAGGACGCGCGGAGCGTGGCCTACCGGCTCGGGATGCCGTATTATGTGTTCAATTTCGCGGACGATTTCCGGGACAAGGTCATCCGCCGCTTCGCCGAGAGCTATGAGGCCGGGCGGACGCCGAACCCCTGCATCGACTGCAACCGGTTCATGAAATTTGACCGGCTCTATGAGCGGGCGAAGATCCTCGGCTGCGATCATGTCGCGACTGGGCACTATGCGCGGATTGAGGAGCAGGACGGGAAATTCGTTCTGAAAAAGGCGCTCGATCCGGCCAAGGATCAGAGCTACGTGCTCTACACGATGACGCAGGAGCAGCTGGCGCATACACTGTTCCCGCTGGGCGGCTATTCGAAGCCGGAGGCGCGGAAGCTCGCGGAGGACGGCGGACTGGTCAACGCGGAAAAGCCCGACAGCCAGGACATCTGCTTCGCGCCGGACGGCGACTATGCCGCCGCCATCGAGCGCTACACCGGCAAAAAGCCGCAGCCGGGCAACTTTGTCGACGCGGACGGCAACGTCCTCGGGCAGCACAAGGGCATCATCCACTACACGATCGGGCAGCACCGGGGCCTCGGCCTCGGGCAGAACGAGCGGGCCTACGTGTGTAAAATTTGTCCGGCGGACAACACGGTCGTCCTCGGGCCGTCGGAGGCGCTGTTCCGCCGGGACGCGGCGGCGGCGGATGTGAACTGGATCTCGGGGCACGCGCCGGACGGCCCCATCCGCTGCTGCGCGAAGGTGCGCTACCGCCAGACGGAGCAGCCGGCCACGGTCACACCGCGGCCGGACGGCGGCGCGGACATCCTCTTTGACGAGCCGCAGCGCGCCATCACGCCGGGGCAGGCCGCAGTGTTCTACGACGGCGACGTCGTCCTCGGCGGTGGCGTTTTGGAATAATGGCACAAGGGCGGGGCTTTGCCCCGCCTGTTTTCTTTTCGAAACCATTCTTTTCTTTCTCTATAAAGAGAAAGAAAAGACTGGGGGCGCAAAAAAGCTCCCCCAGTCTGCGCGGAGCGCAGACAGCCCCCTCTTGGTAGAGGGGGCCTAAGGGCCGATGAGGGCATCGGCCCCTACGAGGCGCGGCGGTCACGCCGGACGAGGCCGAGGTAGAGCAGCGTGCAGAGGATGGCCGAGAAGAGCGAACCGGCGGCTGTGGCGAGGCCCATGGGCAGCAGCGTCTGCGGGAAGAGGCGCGACATCAGATACGCGCCCGGGACACGGATGAGCACAATGGCGAGGATGCTGTGCAGGAACGACAGGCCCGATTTGCCGCACGCGCAGAAATAGCCGCTGAAGCAGAAGTGGATACCGGCGAACATGCAGTCGAAGATATAGCCGCGCAGATAGTTCGCGCCGGCAGCGATCGTCGCCGCGTCGGGCGTGAACAGGCCGACGACACCCGACGCGCAGAACTGGATCGCGATGGCCACCACGACGCCGAAGCCGAGGGCCAGGGCAATGGAATCCCAGAGAGTCTGCCGCGCCCGCTCCGGCTTGTCCGCGCCGAGATTCTGCGCGGCGAGGGCCGAGACGGTAGACAGCAGCGAGGACGGGACGAGGAAGACGAACGAGATGAACTTCTCCACGATGCCAACCGCCGCCGCGTCGGTCAGGCCGCGCTGGTTGGCGATGATCGTGATGATGAGAAAGCCGATCTGCACAAGGCCGTCCTGCGCGAGCACCGGAAGGCCAATGCGCAGGATCTGCCCCATGACGGCCTTCTGCGGACGGAGATCCGACTTTTGCAGCGAGATCATGCGGCGTTTGCGGATGGCAAGCAGCGCGATGAGGACGCTGAGCGCCTGCGAGAGCGTCGTGCCGAGGGCAGCCCCAGCAGGACCCATGTGCAGCGCGCCCATGAAGAAATAGTCCAGCGCGATATTCGCCGCGCAGGCGATGGCGACGAAGTACATGGGACTCTTGCTGTCGCCCATGCCGCGGAAGATGGAGCAGAGGATATTATAGGCCGTGATGAACGGGATGCCGCAGAAGCAGATGGTCAGATAGGCGGCCGTGCCGTTGACGGCCTCGGCGGGCGTGGACATGACAGCCGTGATGGGGCGGACGAGCAGGAGCAGGACCGCCGTCAGCGCGAGCGACACGACAGTAAACAGTGTGACGGTATTGCCGGTGGCCTTTGCGGCCTCCGCCCGGTTGCCCGCCCCGACGGCGCGGGCGATGGAGACCGTGGTGCCCATGGCGAGTCCCACGAGCATGACTGTCAGCATGTGCATGACCTGCGAGCCGATGGAGACCGCAGTCGTCGCGGCGACGCCCTCGTACTGGCCGACGATGAACAGGTCGGCCATGCCGTAGAGCGTTTGCAGGAAATAGGCAAGCAGATAGGGCAGGGAGAAGCGGACAACGTTGCGGAATACGCTGCCGGTGGTCAGATTTTGTTCCATGGTAATTCCTCATTTTCGCGTCCGCCGCGTCTGCGGCGCGGACTGTGGATTTTCGCCGCGCGGCCGGACGGGTCTATTCTACACCCGATGGCGCGTTTTGTCTCCTCTTTTTCGCTGCACCGGAAAACAGCGGCAGATCGGCACTGTACATTCTGCCTGTCCAAAAATTTACGCGGCAGGCAAAAATTTTTCTTGCCTTTTTTCGGAGGATATGGTATACTCGTCCCAAGAAGTTAGAGCGCTTTAACTAATAGTTAGAGAACTCTAACATTAAGAAAGGAGCGACGGATGAGTATTGTCATTCTGGGCGGCAACGAATGTATGGAGCGCCGCTATAAAGATCTGTGTCAGAGCTACCGCTGCCAGTCGAAGGTATTCACAAAGCCCTCCGGCGGTCTTCGCAACAAGCTTGGAAGCCCCGATCTTCTGATTTTTTTCACAAACACGATGTCACATAAAATGGTGCAGGGCGCATTATGCGAGATAAAAGGGCAAAATACTATCATCGAGCGCTGCCACACCAGTTCACTTTCCGCGCTGCGCGGCATCCTCAACAAATACGCCGTGGAGGGATAAACGCATGTCCGAAGAACGCCTGATCCGCCAATGCGCGCCGACGCTGGCGGGCATTAAGACTGGGAGTCTGTTCCCATGTCCGTATGAGACGCGCGAGGAGCTGATGGCCGATGTGCGGGCGTTCAACCGCCGGTTTGCCGCGCGCGGACTGTGCTTGCTGCCGCTGCGGCTGGAAAACGGACATGCGCTGCTCTACCTCTACCGCCCGGCGGAGCTGCGGCGCGATCTGCAAAACGGGCTGGCGCGGGAGATTCTATCCTCGGCGGGCTATCGCTGCGGGAGCTGCGAGGGCTGCGTGACCGATCTGGTTCGCCGCCTGCGCGGCAGCGCGGAATTTCCGCACGAGATCGGCCTGTTTTTGAGCTATCCGCCGGAGGATGTGCGCGGCTTCATCGAAAACCGCGCGCAGAATTTCAAGCGCGCGGGACTCTGGAAGGTCTACGGCGACGAGGCGCGGGCAGAGGCATTATTCCGAAAATTCAAAAAATGTACGCAGATCTACTGCGAACGCTGGCAGTCCGGGTCAAAGATGGACGAGCTGGCCGTCGCGGTCTGAGATAAGGAGAAATTACTATGAAGAAAACACTTGTGATCTATTGGAGCGGCACGGGCAACACCGAGGCCATGGCAAACGCGGTCGTCGACGGCATGAAGGAAGCCGGAGCGGACGTCACGTGCTGGACGGTTGACGATGTGAAGGCCGACGCAGTCGCGGAATTTGACGCGGTCGCGATGGGCTGCCCGGCGATGGGCGCGGAAGTGCTCGAGGAGACGGAGTTCGACCCGATGTACCAGTCCATCAAGGCCAGCCTGTCCGGCAAGGCCGTGGGTCTGTTCGGCTCCTACGGCTGGGGCGACGGCGAATGGATGCGCGATTGGGAAAACGACGTCAAGGCCGCGGGCGGCGAGCTCGTCCGTGAGGGCGTCATCTGCTGCGAAGCGCCCGACGATGAGGCGATTGAAGCCTGCAAGGCGCTCGGCAAGCTGCTCGCCGAATAAAAGCAAGGACGAAAATACCGCCGCTTCCGGAGGGAAGCGGCGGTGTTTTTTTTATGGTGTCTGCCCTTTTTATATTCTGCACCGCGCTAAAAGGGAAGCGGGCGACCAATGGCCGCCCCTACGAACACGAGCGAAGTGCAGTGGAAGACGAATGGCCTTAATCCCCTCAGTCTGCGCTTGCGCAGACAAACGCCTGCGGGCGTTCCGGGGCGCGGCTCTGACATGCCACCGGCATGTCATTCACTCCCGCGCCCCCGCTTCGCGGCCCCTTGATGCAATCAAGGGGAGCCTTTGGGTGGCGTTCAGATGCCGGTGCGGACGTAATGTTCTTCCTTTTTCTGCTCGATCTTTTCCTCGATGGCAGTGACGGTCTTGTCCTTGGCCTCGGTGATGAGGCGCTTGATCGTCCGGATCAGCCAGACGAGGACGAACACGGCCGGCGTGATTGCAAAGAACACCATCAGCAGCAGGAACAGGGCGGCGTAGTCCTCGGTGAGGCGCGCGGCGTTCTCCCAATAGGGATAGATGACGGCATGCGTATTCATCGAGCGTTCGCCATAGGCCAGCGCGACCTTCGCGAGGCTGAGCGCGCTGTACCGGTTCGAGTTTTCAACGGCGACGCCGTCACCCAGCGGGAATTTGTCTTTCATTACGCTCAGCGCGTAGCCGGAGATGGGGTCGGGCATGACGATCTCATAGGTGTCGAACTTCGTCTCCTGGATGGCGTTCAGCGCATCGAAGCTCATGAACATCAGCGCCGGGTCGGTCAGGGCCTTTTTGGTGGCCTTGTCGTCCTCGAGGCGGACGACGCCCGCGACGGGATAATTCCGTTCGCCGATCGTGACCTCCATGCCCGCGACATCGCTGCTGCCGAAGAGCTGCCACGCAAGGTTTTCATCCAGCACGACGCGGTCCTGCGCGAAGTCGGACTCCGAAATATACGAGCCGGAGAGGAGCGTGTAGGGATGGAACAGGAAGAAATCGCCGCCGACGCCGTAGGTCTTGACGTTCGATTTTCCCGCCGGGCCGGAGACGGCGACAGACGTCGCCGTGCCGGACCAGGCGTCCTGATAGAGGCTGCCGCCCTCGGGCGCTTCGAGCGAGGCGTCGATCATGGCCTGATCGAGCTTCTGCCGGAAGGTGCGGACGGCGGAGATGTCCTGCGTCTCGTTGACCGGGAGGAAGGCCGAGACCTGCGCAAAGCGCTCTTCGCTCTGGCCGCGCCAGCGGTCTGCCGCCTCCTGCGTGCGGAGCAGGTTCCGATACTCGGTCAGCCGCGCGGCACAGAGCACCGAAAGAGCCGCGAGCGTGATGTTCAGGATCAGGAGCAGCAGCGTTTTCCAGCCGGGGCGTTGCAGCTTTTTCCGGGGCTTTTTCTCGCGCGGAGGCTTCGGCGGTTTGGCCTTCCGCGCCGTTTCAAACCGGCCGCTCATCCGTTATCCGCGAGCTTGACCTGCGTGCCCGCTTCGATCGGCTTGGTGGAAGTCGTGATGACGAACTCGCCCGCGCCGATGCCCGAGAGGGCAGACATCGTATCGTCCTGCGCAAGCACCTGCACGGGGACGCGCGTCGCCGTATAGCGCGTGGAGAGCGGCGTGGACTTCGACGTCAGGGCCAGGACGAACGTGCCGTTGTTGTCGGTACGGACGGCGGAGTTCGGGACAAGGGCGTCGTAGCTCGCGCTCTTCTGACCGATGGAGAGGGTGAGGTTCGTGTTCGGGTCGACATCGCCGGTCAGCTTGAAGACGAGGAGGTTGTTGCCGCTGGTGTTCGGGTCGCGCGCGATGTTTTCGAGCACGGCCTCGACATTGCCGCCCCAATAGTTGACGACGTCGGCCTTGTCGCCGACCTTGACGCGCTTGGCCTGCTCGGCGGTGACGGAAATCTTGATGGTGTAGCCGCGGTCGGCCACGTTCAGCTTGGCCAGCGGAGTATCCGGGCCAATGGAATTGCCGGCTGTGACCTCGATCGAAGCGATCACACCGCCGACCTTCGCCTTGACCTCGAGCTCATCGGCGTTGGCCGTCAGCTTGGCCAGCGCCTCTTTTTTCTTTTCGATGTTCTCCTTCGCGGCCTGCATGTCGAGGTAAGAGGAGTCGCCAAGCTGCTGGTTGAAAAGCAGCTCTTCGAGCGACGCCTTTGTGGACTTGACCGTCTCAGCGGCGGTGGAGGCGTTTTGCAGCTTGGTCGCGGCCTCCTGCGCCGCCGTCAGGGTACTCTTGGCCTGATCGACGGAGGCTTTCAGGGCCTTGAGGTTGTTGTCGTACTGATTGACAATGTTCTGGGCATTGCCCAACGCAGACTGTGCCTGCATAAGCGCCTGATTGGTCGTATTGAGCTTGTTTTGATACTCTTGAATTGTCTGTGCCGTTGTTGTATATTCCTGCGCAAGCTTCAGTTCGTCCTGCAAAGTTGCAATATTCGCTTCTGCCTTTGCTTTTCCCTTGTAGTAGGCGTTGAGCTTATCATATGCTGTCTTCACATTTTCAGCATCTTCCGTCGTCGCCTTTCCACCGAGCGCTGCGGCTAACTCCTCCGGACTCATCGCGCAGTAAGCCTGCATCACTTCATCGCGGCCACCGGCCAACTCCGATAACTTCGTATAATACGATTCATACTTTGCAATGTTTTCTGCGTTGCTTTTCAGCAAATCATTCAGATTGTCATTCTCTGTTCTGATATCTGCATTGATCTGATCGACAGACCGCACAGGCGCACCCATCTGCAATTCCTGAATCTTTTGCGTATATTCCGTGATATTGTTCTGCAAAGTCTTAACATTGGCCGTCTGTTCGGTAACGGCGGCCTGTGCGTCGGTATACGTCTTATCGCTGGACGCCGTGGTGTACTGCTCCTGAAGCGAATCATAATTGGCCTGGGCAGCCTTCTGGGCGGCATCGGCCTTGGCCTGCTCCGAGGCCAGGCGCGTGGCGTCCATGGTGCTGTACTGATGGTAGATGGCGAGGGCCTCGTTATAGGCGTCCCGGGCCTTCTGCACCTCATGGTTTTCCTTGGCCGAGGTATTACCCGCCTCGATGAGGGACTTTTCATAGCTCAGCTCCAGCTGATCCAGCTCGTCCTGCGCGGCCTTGACCTCGTCGGACTCCTGCGCTTCGAGCAGGAAGAGCGTGTCGCCCGCGTTGACCGACTGGCCGACCTTGACCAGCACGCTCGCAATCTTGCGCGTCTGGTTGATGGTCACGTCATACGTCTCGTTCGCGCCAACCGTGCCGGAGCCGCGGATCTTGGCGTTGATCGTGCCGCCCTCGATCTGCTGCGCGGCCACCTCGGGGAGCGTCGCGTTCATGATCGTGTTGGAGAAGAAGGTGAGCACCAGCAGGATCGCCAGAAAGATGATCGCGGCGGTCTTGACCCATTCCCGTTTGCTGACTTTTGTTTCTTCCATGGTAAATATCCTCTCTCGTTGCGGTTAACCCTTGACAGAACCGGAATATGCGATGCCCTCGACGAGATACGCCTCGCCGTGCAGGAACAGCAGCAGACCCGGGATCATATACACGACGGCGGCGGCGAAGGCAATGCCGATCTCGCCGGCGTTGATCTGCGACAGATAGACGGACAGCGGCTGCTGCGACGCATCCGGCAGGAGAATGAGCGGCTGCTCGACCATGTTCCAATAGTCGATAAAGACCAGAATGGCGATGGAATAGAGCGCCGCGCGGCACTGCGGCAGACAGATGCGCCAGAAGATCTGCCACTCACCCGCGCCGTCCAGCTTAGCCGATTCGATCAGCGACACCGGGATGCGCCGCATGAACTTCGTGAGCAGAAATACTGAGAACGGCGCGAACGCGCCGGGCAGCAGGATGGCCCACTTGGTGTTCAGGATGCCGAGCCAGTCGGAGACCAGATAGTTCGGGACAAGCGTGACCTGATAGGGCATGAGCATCAGGATCACGTAGAAAAAGAAGATGGAATCGCGCACCTTGCCGCGCCAGCGCGTGAAGCCGTAGGCCGCGATGGACGCGACCATGAGCTGCGCAAAGACGATCGGCACGGTGAGGATGATGGAGTTCCAGAGCTTATAGATGTAATCCGGGCTTTTGAGCAGGACCGTCCAATACTGGCTGAACGAGACTTTGTCCGGAATGAATTTCAGGTTGATGGTTTTGGAGATATAGCTTTTGCCGTCCTTGGCGTTGTCGAAGACCTGGCCGTAGTTGGCTGTGATCTCGCTCTGCGTCATGAACGAGTTCGTGATGGTCAGAACCGTCGGCAGCAGGAATTCTGGACCGGCACCGGCATCGACAAAAAGCGGTTCTATAATAACCTGAACTACGAAGCCGGCAGACGCTACTATTCCCGACCGGATGTCATTGATTACGACATTATGGACTATACCGGTCTGCAGGAGCATGTGGAGAATGGCATACTATGCGTGGATGTGGAGCTGCAGGTCAGACTGGTGTATCTGCGAGGTGGGCGGATCACATCCGCATATCAGAAGGATACCTTCTCCCTCAGCCACAACGACAGAGTCATGACCCTGGACAGCGGGATCCACGTGATCAAATGCCCCAAATGCGACGCCAATATTGATGTGACCAAAGGCGTGTGTGAATATTGCGGGAGCGAGATCGACAGCCTGCAGGAATGGAAGCGGATAAAAAAATAAGATTTGGGAAAAAATGTTGTTCACGCTCAAAAAATGCATTATAATTAAAAATACAAAAATGTTGATGGAGATTACATTTTTGCATTACAAAATGTTGATTGCAAACACTAAACGTAATAGAATATGTTGATTTGAGGTGCTTTATGCTGAAAAGAAAAGCGACAGATTACATTAAAAACTGGTTAAATACAAAAGACAGAAAATGCCTGGTAGTCCAAGGAGCCAGACAGACTGGGAAGACATACATCATCGAGCGGTTTGCAGAGGAAAATTTTGAGGAGCTGGTTGAAATTAATTTCAAACAGATGCCCTCGGCAATGGAGATTTTTTCCGGAGATCTTACGGTAGACAATATGGTTATGGCTATGCGTTTCCGTTTTCCGGACAAGAAAATTATCCCCGGGAAAACTTTGATTTTTCTGGATGAAATCCAGGAATGTCAGGAAGCGATCACATTGATGACATTATCCAGGATCTGGATGA
>OLWJ01000939.1_pt1 | contig 11120 bp, 9 predicted proteins | sample 1674291 | NCBI WGS metagenome assembly OLWJ01 (sample SAMEA103958159, study PRJEB25191) | human gut metagenome | biome: human-associated habitat [ENVO:00009003]; feature: intestine environment [ENVO:2100002]; material: feces | place: Germany | collected 2013/2015
GTTTTTCGCAGAACGGAACATTGCAAATGTTTCCGTCTTCAACTACATCGAGCGTATTCCGCAGCTGATGGAAGCGAGCGACATGATCGTGGCAAAATCAGGCGGCTTGGCCACTACCGAGTGCCTGTGCGCACGCTTGCCCTTGGTTTTGGTGGGCAAGTCGTACGGCCAGGAGCGCGCCAACACCTATACGGTCACCAAAGCTGGCGCTGCCGTTACTGCCGAAACCGCAGAAGAGCTGGTTGAGCGCCTGCAGCAAATCCACGAAAACCCCGCCCAGCTTCAAACCATGCTCAGCGGAGGAGAATCGCTGCGCCGCCCGAACGCCGCGCACGATGCCGCTGTGGCTACGCTCGATTTGGTGGGAACGCTTGGCGCGCCCAAGAAGCACCTGCTGAAATTCTATTGGGGCAACAAGCCCTACCGTGTTCGTTAGGGTTATTCCGAGGGCTTGCGCAGCAAGTGCCTTATGCGAACCTTGTCGCATTCGTTAGCCCGCTTCGCCACCAAAACGCGGCCTCCGCTGCAACAACAGTGGCCCTCCATGCTTGCTCGAACTACTTCCCAAACAATCCGCCAAAAAGGCCCTTCTTTTGAACTTCTTCGGAGGTTACCTGCTGCACCTCGTAGCCAGTTGCGCCGATCACACGACGGAGATCGCCTTCGTCAAGAGGAGCTTCCGATTCAATCACGGTGCGCTCCTTGCCATGCGAGGAGCGCACCTTTTTAACCTTGAAGTTATTACGCACGGCATCATTGACGTGCGATTCACACATACCGCACATCATGCCATCGATATCGACTATGGTCCTGAACATCTGGAGCCTCCCCTTGAAAGTTCGCCTTATCTAACAAACACAGGGTACACCCAGACGGCGCTGCGGCGTCGACAAATGCCGCAAAAAGCTACTCAGCTTCACGCTTTCCCGCGAATTGCATACGGTAATAGCGATCGTAAATGCCGCCCTGAGCCCGCAGCTCTTCGTGCGTACCCACTTCGACCACGCGTCCCTCGTCTACCACAGCGATGAAATCGGCGTTGCGAATGGTGGAAAGACGATGCGCAATTACCAAGGTGGTGCGGTTTTCGCTCAGCCGCTCGAGCGATGCCTGAACGCGCTCTTCGCTTTCGTTGTCCAGAGCGCTGGTTGCTTCGTCCAGCACTAGGATATGAGGATCGCGCAGGAACACACGCGCAATGGCGATGCGCTGCTTCTGCCCACCCGAAAGGCGGGTGCCGCGCTCGCCCACAAACGTGTCGTAGCCATCTTCCAAGCCAGCAATAAACTCGTGAATGTTCGCCTGACGCGCAGCCCATTCAACCCGTTCCTGGGAAGCGGACGGGTCGCCATACAAGATGTTCTCGCGAATAGAACCCTCGAACAGATACACATCCTGTTGCACGATGCCCACCTGCGCACGAAGCGACTCCAACGTGGCATCGCGCACATCAATGCCGTCGATTTTCACGGAACCAGACGACACATCGTAGAAGCGCGGTAGCAACGAGCACGTGGTTGTTTTTCCGCCGCCCGAAGGACCGACCAACGCAACGGTAGATCCCGCGGGCACCTCAAGGGTCAAGCCACGCAGCACCTCCTTGCCGTCAACATACGAGAAACGAACGTCCGAATAGCTGATGCTCGGAGCAATTCCTTCGTCAACCACGGCACCAAGATCAATGGCATCGGACTTGTTTTCCACCCCTGGACGTTCAGCAAGCGTTTCCACGAAACGACGAAAGCCCGCATAACCTTTCTGGAACGTTTCGGTGAAGTTGATGAGCAGCTCCACAGGAGCAATAAAAATGCCAATGTACAGCGCGTACATAACCATATCGGCAGGATCGAGGATGCCCTGCGCAACAAACAGGCCGCCGCCCACAATGGTTGCCGTATACAACGCGCCCGTGAAGAAGCTCGATGCCATTTGGAATTGACCCATGAAACGGTACGAAAGTTCCTTCGTTTCGATGAATTCTTCATTGGCATGGCCGAACTTGTCGATCTCGATACGCTCGTTGCCAAAGCCCTTCACCACACGAATGCCGCCCAGCGAATCCTGCAAACGCGCGTTCAAACCCGCCATGCGCACACGATTCTGGCGGAAGATTATGCGCTTACGGTAATTCTGAACAAACGCATACGTTGCCATGACAGCCGTCACCGCCAACATCACCAGCGTAAGCGGAACGTTGATGAACATCAGCAGCGTGAAGGAACCCACGATTTTCAGGGTTGCGATAAAGAGGTTCTCGGGACCGTGGTGAGCCACCTCCGAAATGTCAAACAGATCGGTAACCAGCTTCGACATCATTTCGCCGGTGTTGTTTCGATCGTAATACGAAAAGCTCAGACGCTGATACTGCTGGAACAAATCCATGCGCATCCGAGCCTCCATACGTGCGCCCATAATGTGACCCCAGCAAGAAATGAAGTACTGGCACAAGCTGCGCACCACATACATCGCCACCAGCCCAGCAGCCACCCACGGCAATACGCCCATAATGGCATCGCGAGCATTGACGAAGAAATCGCGCACGAAGAAATTGAGGATCTGGGGGAATGCCAAGTCGATGGCGGCGAGCAGCGTTGCGCATACCAAGTCGGCAACGAACAAAAACGTGAATGGTTTGTAGTAGCTAACGAATTTTCGCGCCACTTCCTTAAAGGGAACCTCCCGCTTTTCCGGCTCGCTCAAAATCTGATTCCTTTCCATTCCAGGCAATGAGTTCAAAATTACCTCCGAAGTCTAGCACCCACCGATGCGCAAACCGCCACCACTTCGCCGAATACGAGATTCGAGCACGCTTGCTTCCACAATGGCGACTTAAACAAGTAATATGTAAAGCTGTTGGCTTTTTGCCAAGGCATGCCGTCTTGCCCCTGAAAATGCTTGACTTGCATTGCCATCGTTCTACAATCCCCCTTAATCCTATCAAACTGATAGGTTTTGCAATGTAGAAAGGACCCCGCGTTGAACTTCGACGCCATGGCGCAATACCTTCCTCTGTACGAGGATGCGGCGTGGCTGACGCTGAGCATCGGATGGATCGGCATCGCCGGATCCGTCATCATCGGCCTCATTGTGGCCATGATCGTGCACTTCCGCATCCCTGTGCTTCGCCAGCTTTGTCGCGTATACATCGAGCTGTTCCGCAACACGCCATTGCTTATTCAGCTGTTCTTCTTCTATTTTGGCCTGCCTCGCATGGGCTTCTCCATCACACCGGAAGTGTGCGGTATGGTTGGCCTTGCATTGCACGGCGGCGCCTACATGGCCGAATCGTTCCGTGCTGGCCTGGAAAACGTGGAGCCCATCCAGCGTGAGAGCGCTATCAGCCTGGGCCTTTCGAAACTGCAGTCCATGCGCTACGTTGTGCTTCCGCAGGCAGTTTCGCTGAGCTTCCCCTCGTTTGTCGCCAACGTTATCTTCCTGTTGAAGGAAACCAGCGTGTTTTCCGCAATCAGCCTGATGGACCTCATGTTCGTTACGAAAGACCTGATGGGCCTTTATTACAAAACCACCGAATGCCTGGTAATGCTCGTAGCGTTCTACCTCATTATCCTGGTGCCGGTTTCCGTTGCTGGTACGTACATTGAAAGGAGGTTGCGCCATGGAAGCTTTGGGGCTTGATGTTCTGTTCATGGGCTCAAACGCCACCCGCCTTCTGCAGGGTCTTTGGGTTGCGGTGCAGATCAGCGCAATCTCTGTCGTGCTCAGCATCATCCTAGGCATGCTGTTCGGCATCTTCATGACGTGGAAAAACCCTGTTGCCAAGGTTATTTCTCGTTTGTACCTCGAAATCGTGCGCATTATGCCGCAGCTGGTGCTGCTCTACATCGTGTTCTTCGGCGCCACGCGTGTTATGGGCCTGAATATCTCGGCGGAGCTTTCCTCCATCATCGTATTCGTGTTCTGGGGAACCGGCGAAATGGGCGACTTGGTTCGCGGCGCCCTTACCAGCATCCCAAAGCAGCAGTACGAAAGCGCCGCTGCGCTGGGTCTGAATAAAGCACAAATTTACCGTCAGGTAATCATCCCGCAGGCCATCCGCCGCCTTATCCCTTCCTCCATCAATCTCATTACCCGCATGATCAAAACCACCAGCTTGCTGCTGATGATTGGCGTTATCGAGATGATGAAGGTTGGCCAACAGATCATCGAAGCAAACCGCATGACCTCCCCCAACGCCGTATTCGGCATTTACGGCACTATTATGCTGCTGTACTTCGTAATTTGCTGGCCCATCAGTATGCTGGCAAACCACCTCGAGAAGAAATGGAACTAAGCAATGAGCGATACCGCCCTGCTCTCCATTGAGCATCTTAAGAAAGCCTACGGCGATAACGTGGTGCTGGAAGATATCAGCCTTTCCGTCAAGCGCGGCGAGGTAATTGTGGTCATCGGCCCCTCGGGGTGCGGCAAGTCAACCTTCCTGCGCTGCATCAATGCCCTTGAGCCTATTCAGGGAGGCACCATCGAAGTTGACGGCAAAGAGGTAACCAGCTCCGAAAAGGATCTCACCGAGCTTCGCCAGAAAGTTGGCATGGTGTTCCAGAGCTACGAGCTGTTCCCCCATATGACGGTGCTCGACAACATCACGTTGGCGCCCACCAAGGTGAAGAAGATCCCCAAGGCACAGGCCGAAGAGGCAGCTCGCGCCCTCCTGAAGCGCGTTGGCCTTACCGACAAGGAAAAGAGCTATCCGCGCGAGCTTTCTGGCGGCCAGAAGCAGCGCGTTGCCATTGCCCGCGCGTTGGCAATGGAGCCCGAAGTGCTGCTGCTCGACGAAGTTACCGCCGCCCTCGACCCCGAAATGGTGCGCGAGGTACTGGACGTTATCTTGGGCTTGGCGCAGGAGGGCAAAACGATGCTTATCGTTACCCACGAAATGCAGTTCGCACGCGCCGTTGCCGACCGTGTTCTGTTCTTCGATGGGGGCGAAATCGTGGAACAAGATATCCCCGAACGCTTCTTCGAGCACCCCAAAACCGAACGCGCACAGAAGTTCCTGCATACTTTCGAGTTCGACGCCGTCCGTCAGCACGAAGCCTAACGAGCGCTTCGACCAGAAGGATTGGAAGTCCGGCGCAGCCAGGAGCCCAACGCGACCGGGTGAAGCCTGTCGCAACCAGAGACTCAAGCAGAGTCGGGCTAAAGCCCGCTACTGCCAGGAGCCGATGCAGTCGCGTGAAACCGGTCGCATGACCAAAACGAAATCCTCTTCAAATCCCATCGCACCCTCAGAGCCCCAGCAATGGGGCTCTTTTCGTTTTCGCAATACGGCCTTCTCAACAAATCGCAACGCCCGCGCCTGCAGAGAGCCCGTTCCCACCGATGTCACAGGCAACCGCCTGACAGCGCCTGCGCACACGGAAACCCGCCCCGCCCCCCCCTCGAAAGGCACGGATCGCTACAACCTCAAGCGAGCCTCGTTTGTTTCAATGACGTGCATTCGGGCGGTTGTCTGCCTCGCGCTGTTCCATGGTCCGCGCACGAATGCCCGTTGCAGCCGCAGATAAGTCTCTGTCAACCCTGGGAACGGTGGGCGCCAACAGCGGCGGCTGGGCAACGGGAGCGGAAGCGCGCTTTCGACGCATTGCCCACGATGCAGCTACGCCCCCAACTCCGCAATAACCAGCCATTCACAAAAGCAAAATGACTAATTCCCTCAATCCTTATTGACTTTGTAGGATTTAAGCGGTTTACTTCCATCAATCAAAGAAACCCTCGCACGCTAAAGAGGGCAGAAGTAAGGAGAAAGACATGACCCAGACGAAACGCACCTGGAAGCTTGTTGCTGTGCTTGTTGCAGCCTTGGCTCTTGCAGGAGCCTTGCTCACGGGCTGCTCCGGCAACAGCAATTCCTCGAGCGCAAATTACCGCACTCTTGACCAGATCAAGGACAGCGGCAAGATCACCATCGGCGTATTCAGTGACAAGAGCCCCTTCGGCTACGTCGACGAAAACGGCAACTACCAGGGCTACGACATCGAGCTGGCAAACCGTCTTGGCCAGGACCTTGGAGTAGATGTTGAGCTGGTGTCCACCGAAGCAGCCAACCGCGTTGAATACCTGCAGACTGGCAAGGTTGACGTTATCCTGGCAAACTTCACCGTCACCCCCGAGCGCGCTGAGGCGGTCGACTTCGCCGATCCTTACATGAACGTTGCTTTGGGCGTTGTTTCCCACAAGGACAAGGTTGTTACCGACCTCGACCAGATTGGCGACCGCACGGTAATCGTAATCTCCGGCACCACTGCCGAGACCTACCTCACCGAGCACAACAAGGACCTCAAGCTCGAGAAGTACGACACCTACGCTGCAGCTAAGACCGCATTCGAAAACAACCCCGATGCTGTTTGGGCAAATGACAACACCGAGGTTATCGCCTTCGCCAACCAGGCTGGCCCCGAATACGTTGTCGGCATTGAGCAGCTGGGCGACACCGACACCATCGCTCCTGCTGTTTCCAAGGGCAACGAAAGCCTGCTGAACTGGATCAACGAGGACCTGAAAAACCTCGGCTCCGAGAACTTCTTCCACGCAGACTATGAGAAGACCCTGCTTGATACCTACGGTGCAGCATACGAAGACACACTAGTTGTCGAGCCTGGCCAGAACTAGTCAGCTCATTGCCAACTAGCAGGTCGGCCGTGCCGCTAGAGCTAATCGGCTCGTACCGTTAGAACTGACCGATCCGCACTGTTAGAGCTGACCGGCTCGTACCTGCCGACCAGCTAAAAGGGGACCCACACGGGTCCCCTTTTCTTATGCCCTGCCTCAAGCCGCCGAAGCGGGAAGGCGAATGCGCGCCATCCGTCAGGAAAGGCAGATGCTGGGTGGCCTTACACTGGGCGGGGACGGCGCGGGCGACTTCCCCGCTAGACGGGGATGCCCGAACCTGCACCACCGAACCGGAAGAAACGAAGCATCCCATCCTTCAGCGAAGGCGTCTCGTCGCCGAAAGGTCAAGCGTCAGAGGATGGCAAGATCTGCGCGCCGTGCATGATTCGAGGGGTCTGTGCAGCGAAAAGATCCCCTTCGTGGCAAGATCCTCGCGCGGTGTATTCCCGAAAGGCGATTTGCAGGGCATTTCGGATACATGGCGCGCATATCTTGCCATAGCCAGCTCATTTTGAATACACGGCGGCAATATGCTGCCACGAACTGGCGATTTTCCCGTCCGAGGCCACTTTCGGGATGCATGGAGCGCAAAACTTGCCACGGATTGCCGCCCGGGGACGCATTTCGCGAGCATTTTTCCATCGGCAAGCGCACGGGAACGCACCGTGGCAGAATCTTGCCACGAATAGGCACTTGGGGGGGCGCACCGCACGAGTATATTGCCACTGCCAGTCAGGCCAAGGGCGCATCAGGGCGCAATCCCGCCACCGTCGGACGCTGGGAAACGCATTTCGCGAGCGTTTTGCCATCGTCGAGCGCCCGGGAACGCACCGTGGTGAAATCTTGCCACTACCAGTCGCCCGAGAACGCATTTCGCGCATATCTTGCCACTACCAGTCGCCCGAGAACGCATTTCGCGCATATCCTGCCATCGCCGGGTGCCTGGGAATGCATAGCGTCGATATCTTGCCATCGGCAGACATCCGAGAATGTGCAGTTTCGGCATACCTCCACTGCCAGTCGCCCGGTTGCGCAGCGTTCTCCACGCGAGGGAATGGGTTCAGTCCCTTGGCTGTGCTGTGGGGTTCGGCGCGCAACACTTTCTGTGCGAGGGAGTGGACATTCCGCCTTCTCGGGGCTTAACTGCTGGGAACGATTTCGAGTCTGCGCTGTTTCGGTGGGCAACCATGAGCTCGCTTCGCGTTCTGCGAAGCTGTGCCGTATTATGTGCTGAAGCAAAAAGCGCTTTGACCTTTATATAAGGCCAGCAAATGTTGTGGAAGGGATGTCATGGACGTTCGCAAGGCAATGGGAAATATGGCAAGCTCGCTGAGCACGTGGGGTTTGCGTCACCTGGCGCACAGGCCTGCCGCTAATATGCCTGGCAAGATTGCCTTGAAAATTGATCCACGTATTATCGCCGAGTCCATGGGCAAGATTACCGAAGGCTCCATTGTTGTGGTGGGCACCAACGGCAAAACTACCATTACTAATATGATTGCCGATGCGTTGGAGCGCCAGGGCAAGAGCATCGCGTGCAATCGCACGGGAGCCAACCTTGCCTATGGCGTGGCTACCACGTTGCTGCAAACCAAGGGTACTGTGGAATGGGGCGTATTCGAATCAGACGAGTTGTGGCTGGCTCACACCTTGCCGCAGGTACAGGCGGATTACGTTTTGCTGCTGAACCTCTTCCGCGATCAGTTGGATCGTTGTGGTGAAATCGATCGCGTGCAAGACGCCATCGCTACTGCCTTGGAGCAGTCTCCCAACACCACTCTGCTATACAACGCCGACGATCCGCTGTGCACCATCATTGCGCAGCGCGTGTCCAACAAGTCTGTTGCGTTTGGCGTGGGCGAAGACATGCACCAGCGTCAAAACGTCGTGGCAGACGCTCAGATGTGTCAGCGCTGTTCGGCTATGTTTACTTACGGCTACCGACAATACGGTCAGCTTGGCACGTATTCGTGCCCGAACTGCGGATTCGGTCGCCCTGATTTGGATTTCGCCGCCAAGAGCGTAGTGTTCGGAGACGAAATCACGTTTTCGGTTGAAGAAACGGCAACGGGCAAAAGCGTCGATCTTCACGCGCAGCGCGCTGGGTCGTATATGGTGTACAACGTTATGGCTGCTTGGTTGGCCTCCCATTGCGCTGGCGTTTCCGACGCGGTGTTCCAGAAGGCGGTCGATCTGTTCGACCCGCAGAATGGACGCTTGCAGTCGCTTACCGTCGAGGGGCGCCCTGTCCTTTTGAACCTGGCGAAGAACCCGACGGGCTTCAACCAGAACATGAAACTTATCACTCAGGCGCCGGGCAAGAAGGTTGCGGCGTTCTTCATTAACGACAACGAAGCTGATGGTCGCGACATTTCCTGGATTTGGGACTGCGATTTTGAGGAGCTAGCCAGCCAGGAAGACGTCATGGTGTTCGCTGGTGGAATCCGCAAAAACGACCTGCAGCTGCGTCTGAAGTATGCGGGCATCGACGCCAAGATCGTCGATAGCGTCAACGAAGTGGTGGATGCTGCGCTGAAGCTGCCTTCTGAATGGAATATCTACGCTATCGCCAATTACACCTCGCTCCCCGCAGTGCGCTCCGCCCTGATGGCGCGTGCTGATAAGGCGGCACCTGCCAACCCGACATCGGGCGATGCCAAGCCAGAATGCAGTAAGAAGTGGGTTTCGGGCGCTTATGTTCACCAAGCCGAAGTTGCCAAGTTCGACGAGCAGCCTCTGCGCATTGTGCATCTGTTCCCCGATCTTCTTAATTTGTACGGCGATGGCGGCAACGTGCGTGTGCTTGCTCAGCGTTGCGCATGGCGCGGCATTCCTGTGCAGGTGGAAGCAGTTCACTACGGGGAATCGGTCGATCTTACTTCGGCCGATATCGTTTTCTTGGGCGGCGGCCCCGACCGCGAGCAGAAACTGGCATCCGAAGTGCTGCTGGGCATGCGCGAAGAATTGCGCACCTATGTAGAAGGCGATGGAGCGCTTCTGGCTATTTGCGGCGGCTACCAGATTCTGGGTAGTAATTGGCTTATGGGCGATGAGTCGGTGGAGGGCCTTTCTATCCTCGACCTGAAGACGGTTCGTGCTGGCGCTGGCTTCGATCGTCTTATCGAAAACATTGCGTTGGAGTCCGAGCTTTCTCCGCAGCCGGTGGTGGGATATGAAAACCATGCCGGTCGTACGAAGCTCGGCGCGTCCTTGAAGCCATTTGGCAAAGTAGTTTCCAATGTGGGCCACGGCAATGACGACGATTCGGGTTGCGATGGAACCCTGTATCGCAACTGCATCGGCACCTATCTGCATGGTCCGCTTCTGGGCAAGAACCCGGCTATTGCCGATCACCTTATTGCTGCGGCGATGGAGCGTCGTTTGGGCAGCAAAGTGGAGCTCGTTGCCCTTGAAGACGAAGCCGAGCTCGCTGCGAATGCGTATATGGCAAAGCGACTGGGTGTGCCTGGAGCATAAATAGCAGGTTGTGATTTCACGCTATTTTTGCCGAGACCTTTACCTTTTAGGTTGCCTGGGGCGCCGTTCCTTTTCCGTGCCGTGTCCGAGCTGAAGCGCTTCACGTTTTGTTCATAAAAAACTCAACAAATAGTATATGTCTGTACTAATAATGCGTGAATTGCCTTGTTTTCATTCGCGCATACTGTGGTTTTCGCCGAATTAATTTGCATGGTATTAACGTTTCTTTCATCATTTATTGCATGTTTGCTTCGAATAACAAGCCATCAAAACGATCGGCTCGTGCTGAAAGGAAGGCGGCGCACGCTTCCTCCTCGCGCACGCCGCATCGCTCAGCGGGAAGTGCTTCTGACCCGTATGTTCGTACGTCTCGCGCGTCGCATGCTTCGCGTCGCCCTAGCGGCTCGAGCACAAATGCGTATGGAGCCAGCAACTATGGTTCCTCAACGCATGTTTCCCCTGTTCACACACAACAAAAGAGCAATTACCGTTCGGTCGGTGCTTATGGTTCGCCCACCAAGCGCGGCCCGTATACTCCTCGCAATGCACATGATCGCGAGATCCTTCGCGCTAAGCGCGAGCGCACGAAGAAGCGTCGCAAGCGCATTGCGCTCGGTGTGGTTGCCGTTTGCTTGACTTTGGTTCTTGGTGGCGTAGGCGCTGCCTGGGCTTACCTTAATAACCTCGACAAGGCGCTGAACAAAGACGTTGACGCAGACCTTCTGAACTCGCTTACGGTTACCGATTCGGCATCGGACCCGTTCTATATGCTGCTTATCGGCATCGATAAAGACGAGGGCCGTGAATCATCGGATGAATATGGTGGGTCGTATCGCACCGATTCTATGATTCTTGCGCGTATCGATCCCAAGGATAAGGAAGTTACCCTAGTGTCCATCCCTCGTGACACGCAGATTCAGCTTGGGACGCACGGCACTCAGAAGATCAACGCAGCTTATGCATTTGGTGGGCCTTCTGGCGCCATCAAAGCTGTTGAAGACTTGGCGGGTGTC
>OLWJ01000948.1_pt1 | contig 11049 bp, 10 predicted proteins | sample 1674291 | NCBI WGS metagenome assembly OLWJ01 (sample SAMEA103958159, study PRJEB25191) | human gut metagenome | biome: human-associated habitat [ENVO:00009003]; feature: intestine environment [ENVO:2100002]; material: feces | place: Germany | collected 2013/2015
CTCGGTTTGGAGGCGGCTTTCGATATCGAAGGCTGTTACGGCAGTTTCAAGGTGGCCGAAGGCATCGAGGGGTTGGCGATATTTACGTCCGACCTCATGGCGCCGGTCGCCGGGAACGCAGACAAGGAGCTGCCGGCCGGCTGCAGGGATAAGATGATGGTATCGTTTGAAGTCGACAATGTGGACGAAGCCTTCGAAACGCTCTCTGCAAGGGGCGTGGAGTTTGTCAACCGGCCGACCGACATGCCCGGCTGGGGGATGCGGGTCGTGCATCTGAGAGACCCCGAAGAAAATCTGATCGAACTTTTTACGCCTTTGGCAGCGAACTTATGACACGCATACGAATCAAACGCGTTTACGAACCCGCCGCTCCGGACGACGGCTGCCGCGTGCTGGTCGATAAACTGTGGCCGCGCGGCGTGCGCAAGGATGCGCTGCATTACGACATGTGGGCCAAGGAGATCACGCCCAGCCCCGAACTGCGCGCATGGTACCACGCCGATCCGCAGACCCGCTGGCCGGAGTTCCGGCGCCGGTATCTCGAAGAGTTGCGCGGCTCGCAGGCCGTGCGGGAGTTTGTCCGCCGCATCGCCGGAAATGAGACCGTTACGCTGCTGTACGCATCGAAAAATGCGGCTGAGAATCATGCGCTTGTCCTGCAGGAATTTCTCGAACACGCCGTGACGGAGATCGCGCACGCCTGACCGGCGTGATGCGCGGTTCGCTCCCGCCGTTCGGCCTTGTGTTCCTATGGCTTGTGCCGTTTCCGGTTGCATCGGTTTCGCCGCCGGGAGGGGTTGGTGTGCCGTGGTGTGGGAAAGGGGAAGCCCCTCTAAGGAGGGGCTTCCCGTGTGAACTTTTTTTTGTGTGGCAGTCGCTGTTTGGGGACGGCAGAGTTCCCGGTGCGGCGGCGGAGAACAAAAAAAGCCCCTCGGTGCGAGGGGCTTGTACGGTGAGGCAGACTTGACGGCGTACGGAAATATCAGCGGTTGCCGAGACATTGGTGCGCCCGCCGCAGCTGGATCGAAAGCGAACAGGCGGCGATGCCGGCGAAGAGCAGCGAAATGCCGACCCAGATCACGACGGCCGTGGTGCCGAATACCAGCGGCTGGAACAGAATCCACAACGAGCAGAGCACCAGCAGGATGCCGCTGAAGACGGTCCAGCCCGATCCGGGAATCTCCATGGCGTTCATGTCGCCGCCCAGACCGATGGCGCTGAATCCGCGCAGCATGAGCCAGAAACCGAGGAAAATCGGCAGCGTGGCGGCCGAAAGCGCGACGTTGAAGATCAGGATGATGCCGAGGATGATTTCGATGATGCCCCCGGCCAGCATCCAGCCGCGGCCCGTGATGAAGTGTTTGTTGGCCGACGAAAGCACGACTTCGAGAATGCCCGAAAAGAGCATCAGCCAGCCGAAGACGAGCGACATGCCCAGATAGCTCTGGGTGGGGTAGACGAATATCAGAATGCCCACGACGAACAGGGCGATGCCGATGATCAGGAGCAGCCACCAGTAACGTACGGCCCGCTTCGAATTTTCGATCAGTGAGGAAAAATTGTTCATAGCATATGGATTTTCCTCCCTCCGGAGCAAATTGCATACCAGAGCCGGAGCGCTCAAGTCCTGAGTATGCGTGGTAAAGGCCGTTTTTTCCGCGGGTGTCGGATGCGGGTTTCCGTGGCCGTAGGTCGGCGCCTCACTGCCGCCGCAGATGTTTCGGCGCAGGTCGCTTCGCTTTGCCGTAGGTTGCTTCAGTGCGGGTTGCTTCGGCGCGGGTCGCGGGCTTCCGGCGGAATGAGCCGGCCGGAACCGGATAGTCCCGTTGAAGCCGGAGCGCCCCTGTCCGATGCGCTATAATCCCGTCGGATCGTCGGCCTGCGCACGCTCCGGTTGCGGAGTTTCCAGCGGAACCACCTCGCCGATTTCGGGCCGCAGGAGGTGCAGCGCGGTGTCCGCGGCCAATGCCGCCTCGGTCGCCAGCGGCTCGTCCCAGCGGTGCTTGGCAAGGGCGTATTTTGAGTGGTGGACGGTCATGATCCGCCTTGCACCCAGCTCTTTTGCGGCTTTGGCCAGTTGGTCGGGCATCGTGTGGATGTATTTCCACGCTTCGTCGTACTGGCCGTTTTCGAGAACGGCGAGGTCTATGTCCGGAAACTCTTCTCCGATCTCGGCGAAATGGCGTCCGTATCCGCCGTCGCCGCCCATGTAGATTTTCCGCGCGGGCGTTTGCAGCAGGAACGATCCCCACAACGTCTGATTGGACGACAGCCCGCGGCCGGAGAAGTGGCGCGAGGGGAGACAGCGGACGGTGAATCCGTCGCCGAGCGTCTGTTGTTCGTGCCAGTCCAGCTCGACGATCTTCGCCGGGTCGAAGCCCCAGTACTCGAAGTGCTCGCCCACGCCCAGCGGACAGATGACCGTGCCGATGCGCTCTTTTAGTTCGCGGACCGTGCGGTAGTCGAGATGATCCCAGTGGTCGTGCGTGACGATGAGGTAGTCGATGTCGGGCATCTCTTCGGGGCGGTAGATGTCGGTGCCTTTGAACGGACGGTTGAGCAGCGAGAGCGGCGCCGCGCTGCGGAAAACCGGATCGACGAGCGTCCGGCGTCCTTCGGCCTGAATCAGGTAGGACGAGTGCCCGAACCAGACCAGCAGGTTGCTCTTGGGATCGAGCGCCCGCAGGTCGGTGCGGATCGCCGGCACCGCATCTTGGGGACGGAGTCCCTCGCGCTTGCGGAAGAGAAATTCCAGTATGCCGCGCAAACGGCTCTTGTCGCCCGTCATCATCGGACCGGCTTCTTGATTGCGGAACCGGCCGTCGCGGTAGTTCGGCGACTGCCGGATGCGTTCGAGCCGTTCGCCTTGGGGCAGACGCCCGAAGCTCGGCAGTCGGACGATGACGAATGCGGCGGCCAGCGCCGCGAGCAGGATGCTTGACAGTATTATCATTTTGCCTCTTTTTTGCTTGCCCGACATGATTTTTCAGGTTTGTATGGTGCAAATATACCGTTTCTTCCGAGACGGTGCGTATACGGATTACGGTTCGGGCTACCATTATTCCGGAAATGTCTCCGGCAACGGCCGCCGATAGGTTGTTCCGGGCTGTTTTGACCGACGATTCGGCTGATTTGTTCTATTTATTATGATTTAATGCCAAAGTTTTATATTTTTGTGACGGATTGTTTCTGCAATGTGATGCCTTATACGTCTTACTCTGAAAAATTACCGGGACCCGGTTGCCGGATTTTATTCCGCACTCTGGTCTTGACGTTCTGTTTGTGTTTGCTCTCCGGATTCGAAGTCCGGGCGCAGTCCGCGCAACGGAAGTTCGTGGTCCGGGGCCACGTTACCGACCAGACGGGGGCGCCTCTTGTCGGGGTTACCGTCGTGGAACACGGGACTTCGAACGGCGTGGCGACCCTCTCCGGAGGTGAATTCTCCATCAGCGTCGCTCCCGGCGCCGTGCTCGACGTCTCGTGCGTGGGCTATGTGTCCCGCAGTGTCCCGACCGAAAACCGCACCGGGTTGGACATCACGCTGGAGGAGGACGTGAAAGTTATCGCCGACGTGATCGTGACGGCTCTGGGACTGGAACGCAACTATGCCGACCTGACCTATTCGGCCGACAAGATCAAGGGAACGCAGCTCACGAACGTCAAGTCGTCGAACATGATTCTCTCGCTCGCGGGCAAGTCGGCCGGCGTGCAGGTGAACGAAAGCTCTTCGGGCGCGGGCGCCTCCTCCAAGATCAGCATCCGCGGCGTCCGCTCGGTGGCCAGCGACAATCAGCCGCTGTACGTGGTCGATGGCATGCCGATTCTCAACTCCTCGCCTGAGCAGGCCTATACGGCCATCGGGGGTGTCGCCGATGCGGGCAACCGCGACGGCGGCGACGGCATCTCGAACCTCAATGCCGAGGACATCGAGAGCGTCTCGATCCTCAAGGGCGCCCCGGCGGCCGCGCTGTACGGCAGTCAGGCCGCCAACGGCGTGATCCTGATCTCGACCAAGAAGGGCAGCGCCGCGAAACGGCAGCCCGTGACCTTCACTTCGAACCTTACGTTCCAGAGCCCTTTCCGCCTGCCGGACTTCCAGAACCGTTACGGGGTGAGCGGCGGCGTCGAAAGCTGGGGAGCGCGCGCCGCGATGAAGGCATACGACAACGCCGGGGATTTTTTCCGGACGGGCGTTACGGCGATGAACTCGCTGTCGGTCTCTTCGGGCACCGAGCAGATGCAGACCTACTTCTCCTACGCCAATACCGCCGAGCGCGGAATCACGGGCTCGAACCGCCTGATGCGGCATAACTTCAACCTACGGGCGACGACCGGGCTGTTCCGGGACCGGATCAAGCTCGACGGCAACATCAGCTTCATGCGTCAGGTCGTGAAGGACAAACCGGTGCCGGGCGGATTCTACATGAACCCGCTGGTCGGGCTTTACCGTTTTCCGCGCGGCGTCGATATGACTCCCTACCGCGAGCATTTCGAGGTCTATGACCCGGACCGCAAACTCGGCGTGCAGAACTGGATCGCTCCGAGCGACGATTTCGAACAGAATCCCTATTGGATCACCAACCGCATCCGCAGCAAGAGCCTGCGCAACCGGGTCATGGCCTCTCTCTCCGCCGACTGGAAGGTGAACGGCTGGCTGCGCATCCGCGCCCGCGGCAACGTCGATCATATCGACGACAAGGTCCGCCAGAGGTTCTACGCCTCGACGGCTCCGGCGCTGGCCGGGAACAACGGCCGCTACATCGAAAGCGGTTATTCGGAGACCCTTTTCAACGGCGAGGCGCTGGCCCTCTTCGACAGGCGGTTCACGCCCGACTGGACGTTCAGCGCGACGGTCGGCGTCTCCCTGAACGACCGCACGGTGAATTCGCTGCGCATCGACTCGAAGACCGCGTCGCTCTATTACCCCAATGTATTCAACGTGGCCAATATCGTCATGAACAGCTCGGCCTACGTCGATGAGCAGATCGACGCCCGCCGCCAGATACAGTCGCTCTTCGCCACGGCTTCGGTCAAATACGCCGAGAGTCTCAACCTCGAAGTCACGGGGCGCAACGACTGGGCTTCGACGCTGGCCTACACTTCGCACGAGGGCAGCGGGTTTTTCTACTGTTCGTTCGGCGCGTCGTGGGTCGTCGGCAAGATGTTCAAACTGCCCGAATGGATGTCGTTCGCCAAGGTGCGCCTGACGTGGAGCCGCGTGGGCAACGACATTCCGATGTTCATTACCAACCCGAAGGCCCACATTACGGCCGGCGGGGGCATCAACGCCGCCGATGCGGCTCCGGGCACCGACCTCAAGCCCGAAATGACCAATGCGCTCGAAGCGGGTTTCGAATGGCGTTTCTTCGGCGACCGGCTGGGAATCAACGCCACTTACTACAAGACCAACACCCACAACCAGTTCTTCAAGCTGCCGGCCCTGTCGGGCGAAGCCTATGCTTTCCGGTACGAAAATGCCGGCAACATCGAGAACGAGGGCGTCGAGGTGTCGCTGAGCGCCTATCCGGTTTACGGCAGCGGTCTGACGTGGCAGTCGGTCGTGAACTTCGCGCATAACAGGAACCGGGTGATAAAACTGCACGACGAACTGCGCGAATATGCCTACGGTCCGTCGAGTTTCTCGTCGTCCTACGCCATGAAACTGGTCGAGGGCGGGGCGATCGGCGACATTTACGGCCGGGCGTTCGAGCGCGATGCCGACGGGCATATCGTTTACGAAACCGAAGGCGATTACGCCGGCCTGCCCCGCACCGCGGGCGACGGCAATACCGTCAAGGTAGGCAATGCGAATCCCGTGTTCGCGCTGTCGTGGAGCAACACCTTCTCTTACAGGGGCGCGTCGCTGTCGCTGATGCTGGACTGCCGTTACGGGGGCCGGCTGCTGTCGCAGACCATGGCCGACATGGACTCCTACGGCGTCTCGGCCGCAACGGCCGACGCCCGCGACCGCGGTTACGTGACGCTCGAAGGGCGGCGTATCGACGACGTGAAAGGATTTTACAAGCTGGTCGGAGGACGCGCCGGCGTGACGGAATATTACATGTACGACGCCACGAATATCCGGCTGCGCGAACTGGCCGTCTCCTATGCGCTGCCGCAGAAGCTGGTCCGCCGCACGCGGGTGCTGAGCGGCGTCACCCTGTCGCTGGTCGCGCGCAACCTCTTCTTCATTTACAACGCCGCGCCGTTCGATCCCGATCTCATCCTTTCGACGGGCAACGATAATCAGGGAATCGAAGTGTACGGCATGCCCACCGTGCGCAATACAGGATTTAATATCAAACTGGAATTTTAAGCATGAAATGCCGGCATACATATCTTTTCGCGGGACTTTGTGCGCTGCTTTTCGGCGCGTGCACGGGTAATTTCCGCGACATAAACGACGACCTCTCCGGCATTACCGACGGCGAGCTGGAAGCCGACAACAACGGTTTGGGATACCGTCTGGGCATTATCCAGCAGGGGGGGGCTATTTCAATTACGATTTCGGCAAGGGCAAGAACTGGCCTTTCCAGTTCACGCAGAATCTCAATGCGGACATGTTTTCGGGCTACATGCACGACCCGAAACCCCTGCAGGGCGGGAGCCACAACTCCGACTATAACCTGCAGGACGGCTGGAACAGCGCCATGTGGCAGTTCACCTACTCTTATGTGATGCCCGAAATCTACCGGCTGGAGCAGACCGCCGCTGAGCTGATGCCGCCCTTCTATGCCATTGCGAAGATACTCAAGGTGCTGGCCATGCAGCGGGTGACCGACTATTACGGGCCGGTGATTTATACCCATTTCGGCGCGCAGGGCGCCGAATACGTGCCCGACGGCCAGCAGGAGGTCTACATGCACTTCTTCGACGATCTGGACGAAGCTGTAGAGATTTTGTCGGATTATGTCGCGGAGCGTCCGATGGCCGGCGAATTTGCGAAATGTCCCGTCCTGAAAAAGGTTTACAGAAAAGAGTAAATCTTATGCAGCAAAAAACGAATTCAGACTTATCACGTCATTATTTACCGCGTCAGTTGCGTCATCTGATTTTACAGGAGTATTTGAGCGGAGTCAAGACGGCTCGCCAACTCTCCGAAGAACATGGTATTCCCATGTCTACGATTCATAAGATGGGTCAGCGGTGGAAAGCGAAAAATAGTTGTAGCTTTGTGAGTACCCCTAATCCTTATCCGATCATGTCCCGCGTTACGAGTGAAGAAGCCAGTGAATTATTATCCGAGAACAAAGCCCTTCGGCGGCGCTTGGAAGAGGCTTTATTACGTCTGGAAGGCTATGAGATCATGGGAGATATCCTCCAAGAAGAATACGGTATCGACCTGCTAAAAAAATCCGCAGCCGGACAGTCCAGCGTCTCAAAGAAAGACACACAGCAATGAGCCTGTCGTTTCTGTGCGGGTTGTTCGGCTATACCCGTCAGGCCTATTATAAACATTTACGGCGTAATAGGGAAGGATCCTTGTCCGACACCCTTCTTTTGGAGCGGGTGGGTTACTACCGGAAACTGATGCCCAGGCTCGGCGGTCGCAAACTGTGGCATTTGCTGCAACAAGGCGGATTTCCGGTCAGCCGGGATCGGTTATTTACGCTGCTTTCGGAAAACAATCTTCTGGTCAAACGTCGGAAGAAATACAGCGTTACGACCTGCTCGCGGCACTGGATGCGTAAATATCCGAATCTGATCCGGGGTTTCGACCTCGAGCGGCCGCATCGTTTATGGGTCGGAGATATTACGTACATTTCTTTGAAAGAAGGATTTGCATATCTGGCTTTGATAACGGATGCCTATTCCAAACGGATCGTAGGCTATGATCTGAATACGACATTGGAACGGGACGGAGCGCTCCGTGCACTGAGGATGGCCATAGACCAGACTCCGCAGCAAAAACGGCAAGGGTTAATCCATCATTCGGACAGAGGATGCCAATATTGTTCGAAAGAATATGTGAAATTACTGACCGATAATGGGATTCGCATCAGCATGACTGAAAAGGGCGATCCGTATGAGAATGCCGTTGCCGAACGGGTGAACGGTATTCTGAAGAGCGAATGGATCGACGAGGAATGTTTTGAAAGTTTTCAGGCAGCAAAAGAACGCATCGACCAGATCGTTATCCTTTACAATTCACTCAGACCTCATGCCAGCTGCGATTGGCTTACGCCCTTGGAAGCGGAACTTAGAACCGGGAAACTCAAACATCATTGGGGCCGAAAGACGGTTGTTCGGAAGGCATATGTAAACTTATATCAGGACAATATTTTTTGAACCAAAATGTTTATCTTTAATTATCAATCACTGTAAACCTTTTTCAGGACGGGACAAAATTCGACCTGTTGCTCGACGGTAGCTATGCCGCATGGCTCCGCTTCGCCAACTCGCTGCGCATGCGTCTGGCCGTGCGTCTTGCGTCAGTCGCGCCGGAGAAGGCCCGCGCGGAGTTCCGCAAGGCGGCTGCCGACCCGTACGGGGTGATCGAGGTCAATACGAACAATGCGGCGGTCAAGACTTCGGGAATCTACTCGAATCCGCTCGGCGCGATCAACCGGAGCTGGAACGAGGCCGTCATGAACGCTTCGATGGAGTCCGTGCTGACGGGTTTCGGAGACCCGCGTATCGCGAAGTTTTTCGAACCCTGAGCCGAGGATCTCGTTATTGCGAATGACGGCGGGGAATCCGTTTCCGTTCCGTTGAAAGGGCAATATCACGGCGTCCGTCAGGGAACCGCCTTTTCGCATAACTATTACGCCGCCTTTTCGCGGCTTACCGTCGAGCCGACGACCGAAGTCGTGCTGATGTCTGCGGCCGAAGTGTGGTTCCTGCGCGCCGAAGCCGCCCTGCGGGGGTGGACCGATGAAGACGCCGGAACGTGCTACCGCGCCGGCGTCTTCATATCGTTCGCCCAATGGCAAGTGTCGGGTGCGGAGCAGTATCTGGAAAGCGACGCTTCCGCGGCCGATTACCGCGACCCGATCGCCCCGGAGAACGATATTGCGGCCCGGTGCCGCGTGTCGCCCCGCTGGGACGAGTCGGCGGCCGCGGAGATCGGACTCGAACGGATCATTACCCAGAAGTGGATCGCCATGTATCCCGAAGGCTGCGAAGCTTGGGCCGAGCAGCGGCGGACGGGTTATCCGCGTCTGTTTCCGGTGCGCTTCAACCATAGCAAGGGCCAGAGCATCGACACCGAGACGATGATCCGCCGCCTGCCCTATCCCGCGACGCTCGAAACCTCGGACCCCGAACAATACGAAATGCTACTGAAAGAGCTCGGAGGTCCCGATCACGGCGGCACCCGCCTTTGGTGGGACACGGGGCGCAATTTCTGAGACTTGTCCGTCGGCCGGAAACTGAAACACACCGCTTTTGCGGTGTGTTTTTTTTGTGTCCGGCGACGTCCGGCTGGTCCGTGTCCGGTGAATCCCGGCGGCGTTGCCCGGCCGGGGCTTAGCCCCGGCTCTCCATGCTGTCTATCGAAGGGTTGACCGCCACGACATCCTGTTCGATCTGCTGCCGGGAGGGGATTCCGTTTGCGGATGCGGGGGCGATGGGGCCGTCGTCGGAAATGTCGTCCGGCGTGATTTGGGTGCGGGTGGTTTCCTGAGTCTGCTGCGGATCGGCGGAAGGCTGTCCCACTTGCATTCCGCCCTTGTTTTCCCGCAGAGCTTCCTTGTCGTATGCAGGTCGTTTCATAATTCGAATTTTTTTGTTCCGCGTGCAAAGGTCATACCATAGTGCGGACAGTCGCAGGGTATCGTCTCCGACGGGAATTTGCACGGAATTTGGGACGATCGCAAAGATATTACCATAAACCGGACGATTATGAAAACAAAGAATTTGTTGCTGGGTATGGCCGCCGTCTGTGGCGGTTCCTTTCAGGCGGTCGCCTGCACGGGCATCGCGCTCACGGCTGCTGACGGCAGTTATGTGCAGTCGCGCACCATTGAGTGGGCCCGCGGCGTTTTGCAGAGCGAATACGTCGTCATCCCGCGCGGTCAGCGGCTTCGCTCCTTCACACCCTTGGGAGCCGACGGGATGACCTTCACGGCCAAATACGGCGTCGTGGGGCTGTCCGTGGTGCAGAAGGAGTTCATCGCCGAAGGGATCAACGAAGCGGGGCTGTCGGCCGGACTCTTCTTCTTTCCGCAATACGGAGGGTATGAACCCTACGAACCGGCGCAGAACGACCGCACGCTCGCCGATCTGCAATTCGTGACGTGGGCGCTGACGCAATTTTCGACCGTCGATGAGGTCAAAGCCGCCGTCGGAGGCGTGCGCATCGTCGCGTTGGAAAAGACGTCGGTCGTACACTGGCGCATCGGAGAGCCGTCCGGACGGCAGGTCGTGCTGGAAATCGTAGGCGGAGTGCCGCATTTTTACGAAAACGAGGTCGGCGTGCTCACCAACGCCCCCGGTTTCGAGTGGCAGCTCACCAACCTGAACAATTACGTGAACCTCTATCCGGGCGACGCCCCCGTCCGCCGGCTGGACGGCGTAACGCTGCGGCCTACGGGCGGCAATTCGGGGTTTCTCGGCCTTCCGGGCGACGCTACGCCGCCGTCGCGCTTCGTGAGGGCCGCCTTCTACCGCGCCACGGCTCCGCAGCGCGCCACCGGGTTCGAGACCGTACAGCAATGCCTCCACCTGCTCAACAATTTCGACATTCCCATCGGTATCGAACATCCCGAAGGCGAGTGTCCGGACATTCCGAGCGCTACGCAGTGGACCTCGGCCATCGACCTCACCAACCGCAAAATATATTACAAAACAGCCTACAACTCAACCATTCGCTGCATCGACCTGAAAAATATCAATTTCAACACAGTCCGATACCAATCGTTTCCCCTGGATAAAACCCGGCAACAACCCATCGAATACCTGCCAATAGAATAGCCCCAGGCCTCCCGCCGATTCCAGCCACACCCACCCGGCCTATAACCCCGGTACGTGTGCCTGGAATATTGCCTGGTGTTATACAGGAAAATCATGCGGTTTTGAAGCAAGAAAGTAAGGCGACCCCATAGCCTT
>OLWJ01000949.1_pt1 | contig 11044 bp, 9 predicted proteins | sample 1674291 | NCBI WGS metagenome assembly OLWJ01 (sample SAMEA103958159, study PRJEB25191) | human gut metagenome | biome: human-associated habitat [ENVO:00009003]; feature: intestine environment [ENVO:2100002]; material: feces | place: Germany | collected 2013/2015
GTTCCCCTTGACGAAAAGCCGGAAAAATTGTAAAATTCAAATATCCTTCACATGTCGATACATATTTCTTCATATGTGACGGATAGAGTAGGATAAGAAAAGAGAAGGAGGTAACCACCATGGACACCTTTGCAAATAGCGAATATCCGGAAGAAAATAACCCGGCTCCCGAAGCGAGTTTCGACGCCCCGCAGGAGCCGCAGAACGAAGCTCCTCAGGAACCACGGAATGAAGTTCCTCAGGAGCACCAGAGCGAACCCCAGTCCGGCACCTATCATGCCGCCGGTACGGGCCGCAGGGAGTCTCCCTACGCCAATTCCCCTTATATGACCGGCCAGCCCCGGCCGTATCAGTATCAGTACCAGCCCCAGACGCAGCCGCCAGAGAAGCGGGAGAAAAAACCCCGTAGATCCGGCAAGTCGCCTTGGAAGACCGTTATCGCCGCCGTTCTCGTTGTGGCGCTGGTGGCTTCCGGCTGCCTGATCACGGCTTCCGGCGTCAACCGGAAGTGGGAGCAGAAAACCAGCCAGATCACCCAGCAGCTGGGCAGGCAAATTGACGATTTGCAGAAGCAAATCGACAGCGTTCCTTCCGGTACATCCGGCGCGCTCCCGGCAGCGGACGGTTCGGCCATGACTCCGGCGCAGCTGTATCAGAGCAATGTTGACAGCGTGGTCGCCATTTCCTGCACCATGCAGACCACCGCCTACGGCCAGAGCGTGGAGGGAACGTCCTCCGGTTCCGGCTTCATCCTGACGGAGGACGGCTACGTGGTGACCAATTACCACGTGGTGCAGAACGCGAGCAATATCACCGTCACCACCCACAGCGGCGACGAGTATGCCGCCACGGTGAAGGGCTACGACGCCACCAACGACGTGGCCGTTCTGAAGGTGGAAGCCGAGGGGCTGTCCGCCGCGACCATCGGCAGCAGCGGCAATCTTTCCATCGGCGACATGGTAGTCGCCATCGGCAATCCCCTTGGCCGTCTGGCGGCAACGGAGACCGTGGGCTACGTCAGCGGCATCAACCGGGAGGTCACCACCGACAACACCGTCATCAGTATGCTCCAGACCGATGCGGCCATCAATCCTGGCAACTCCGGCGGCCCGCTGTTCAATATGTACGGCGAGGTCATCGGCATCACCACCGCCAAGTATTCCGGCACCACCAATTCCGGCGCGTCCATCGAGGGCATCGGCTTTGCCATCCCCATTGACGACGTGATGGGCATTATCTCCGACCTGATCGACTACGGCTACGTCACCGGCGCTTACATGGGCATCACCGTGAAGGACAACGACAAGGAAGCCGCCGCTCAGTTTGGCCTGCCCACGGATGGCGCTTACGTCGTGGACGTGACGCCGGGCAGCAGCGCGGACAAGGCCGGTATCCAGTCCAAGGATCTGATCACCGCGGTGGACGATCATAAGATCACCACCAGAACCGACCTGACCCGCACCCTGCGGAACTACAAGGCGGGGGACACCGCCCAAGTTACCGTCGTTCGCAGCGGACGGGAACTGACGCTGACCATCACCTTTGACGAAAAGCCCCACAGCACCACCGTCGAGACCGCCCCGCAGGAGGATTCGTCCATGCCCAGCGAGGGGGACTACAACGACTGGTACGAATACTTCCGCCGTTTCTTCGGCGGCTGATAATTGAGCTGAGCAGCAATTGCCCCGGACATCCTTGAATGTCCGGGGCGTGTTTTTTATGGGATTACTTGCCCAGCAGCGCGGTAATGTCCGCGTCAGCCAGGGTGAAATTGGCTTCGCCGCCGGAGAGGGTCAGGCGGTAGACGTCCGAAGACGCGCCCTTGGCGATGACCTCGGCCAGAGAGAAGCTGACGGAGATGGTGCCGTTGGTGAAGGTGATGGTATCGATGCCCCGGCCTTGCAGGGTTTGCAGTCCGGAGACCGCGCCCTCCAGAATGGCGATGTCGGCCTGGGCGGTGAGCAGCAGAACGCCGTCCTCCTGCTTCGTCTCCACGGGGAGCGCCTTGCCCGTCTCGTCAATGACGCGATAGAGCGCCGCTTTGACCGGCTGGGGTTCAGCGGAGGCAGTCAGGAAGCTGCTGCGGGGCTTGGGCTGGGGGATGTCAAAGGTCGTTCCGGGGTCTAAGCGCTCGACGCTGCCGTCGGGGGACAGGCCGGAGGTATCCACATCCCCCTCCTGAGCATCGACGAGGGTTGTCCCCTGATGCGATCCGCCCGCGCCAATGGCCGCGCCTGCGCCGTCCATACTGTCGCCCACGCCGCCGGCGGCCTTTACATTTGCACTGCCGGAAATGGAGATATTCTTTCCTTCTCCGGCGGCAGTGGAGTCGAGGTTACGGCAGCCGCCGCCGATTCCGGCGCTGCATGTGCCGCCTATGGCGATTACTTCGGCATCGGAAATGGTGATGTTTTCACCATTGGAGCCATAGCCTCCGCCGATACCCGCAGAGTAATTGCCGCCGACTGCTGTGACACGTCCGCCGGTGATTTTGATATTGGTGCCGCTGCCGGCATTCGAAGTCTGAGATCCGCCGCCGCCAATGCCTGCGCCGCCAATACGGCCGGGATCGTCTTGTTTCCCTACGGCTGTGACATTTCCGCCGGTGATGGTGATGTCGGAGGCGCTGCAGTCCCAGCCACCACCGATCCCTGCGCCGCCGCCGTTTCCGATGGCAAAAATATCGCCGCCGGTAATGGTGATGTTTTCGGCACCTGTGTTTTCACCGCCGCCGATACCCGCGCCGCCGTCGCCGCCGGTGGCTACCAGCTGGCCGGAGCCGGATTCGGAGCCGATGGTCAGATTGCCGCCGTTGCCCTTTTCCACACCGGCGCGTGTGTTTCCGCTTTGCAGGGTGTTGTCCAGTTCAACGTTCAGGTTGACATTGCCGCCGCCCTCGGTTCTCACCGCCGCGTCGCCTGCGCCATTCGGCCCTGCGCCGCCGGTGGTGTCGATGTTGGTGTCCTCAAGGGTGACGTTGGCCGTCGCCCCTGTGTCCGCCCTGATGGTGACATTGTTGGTGGTGGAAGCGGAAGAATCCCGGTTCCGGATGACGGGGGCGGAATCCTCTTTGGTCACGCCGCCCTGGCTGACGTTCTGGCCGCTTTTCGTGGCGGAGACGGTGATGCTGCCGTCCTCCAAGTACCAGGTATCCGCCATCGCGACGGTGGGCAGAAAGACCGCGATCAGTGCCAGAGAGACGAGCCGGGTCAAAAGTTTTCGGATGTTCATAGCGTTGCCTCCTTACAGTGGGAAGGTTTCGTGGTGTACAAACCAATCATAACATGGATTGGAAGAAAATGCAAGAGGATTAACGGATTTATTTCGGGAGCATCTGCCGGTTTCCCTGTTGCAAAGGGTTCCCATTTGTGATAAGATAGCTGTAACTATATGCTGGAGGGGAACCATGGACGACGCGACTTTGAGAAATCAGATCGGCTCCAATATTGCCGCGTACCGCAAGCAGGCGGGACTGACCCAGGCGGGACTGGCGGAAAAACTGAATTATTCCGACAAGGCCGTCTCCAAATGGGAGCGGGGAGAATCCGTGCCGGATGTGATGACGCTGGTGCAGCTGGCAGAGCTGTTCCAGATACCGGTGGGGGAACTGCTGGCCGACCCCAACGCCCTGCCGGGAAACCCCGGCACCCTGGAAAAAGCCATGACCCAGGTGTCCGAAAAGGCGCTCAAGCGCAGGGCCAACAAGAATGTGATATTAGCGCTGTCGTCCACGCTGGTGTGGTTCATTGCGCTGCTGATATTCGTCATCATGTCCTCGTTCAGGGCCGTGGAGCGCTACAGCTGGCTTGCCTTTTTCTACGCCGTACCCATCAACGCCATCGTGATGCTGAGCCTGCTGTCGGCGTGGCACGATTTCCGGAAAAACCGGCTGCTGATCTCCGCCATCGTGTGGGGATTCCTGATCGCCATTCATGTTTCCGGACTGCTGATTTTCCGGTATAATTTCTGGAAAATTTACCTTCTGGGCATTCCGGGGCAGATCGCCATTTTCCTGTGGTTCCGGATGTTCCACCCGGTGAGCGAGAAAGCGGAGGGTACGGACAATGGATAAGACGGAACTGCGCCGCCGGATTCGGGAGAAAAAACGGGCGATGACGCCGGAAGAAATTGAAGAGCGGAGCCGGGAGCTTGGCCGCAAGTTTGCCGCGACGGAAGCCTACCGCAAGGCAAAGACTGTCTACGGCTACATGCCCTACAACCAGGAGGTGCGCACCGTCCCCATGCTGGAGCAGGCGCTCCGGGACGGAAAAAAAGTGGCCGTGCCCAAGTGTTACGGCGACGAAATGAAGTTTATTTACTTGGACGACCTGACCAAAGTGGCGAAGGGCTACGCCGGGATTCCGGAACCCATCGCGGACGAGCCGGTCGCCCATGACGAGACGGCGCTGGTGCTGATGCCCGGGCTGGCCTTCGACCCCCAGGGACACCGCATCGGCTACGGTGGCGGTTTTTACGACAAGTTCCTGTCCCGGGAGCCGAACCATCCCACGCTGGCGCTGTGCTACGATTTTCAGGTGCTGCCCCATCTGGACACCGAGGAACATGACATCCCCGTGGACACGGTGCTCTGGGCGTAGACGCATATATACAAGGAGAGAAAGATATGCAGTTTGTCATTGTTTTGCTGATCGCAGCCGCCGTGTTCGGTGTGTGCTATCTGGTGGATAAGGGCTTTTCCAGGGCGTTCCGGGGCAAGGCGCAGCACCGTTCCGGCATGGCCGTCCGGGCGAACAAGCGCTTCGGCGTGTTCGGCGTGGTGCTGACGGTGCTGGGCGTCATGGCGTTCTGCATTGGCATCGGCGACGGGCCGGTGCTGATCGTGGGCGGCCTGATCGTGTTTGCCATGGGCGTTTTTTTGGCGGTGTACTACCTGAGCTTCGGCATTTTTTACGACGGGGAAAGCTTCCTCATGTCCCGGTTCGGGAAGAAGGACGCTGTGCATCGCTATGAGGAGATCGTAGGGCAGAAGCTGTACGTGGTGCAGGGCGGCAGCGTCGTTGCGGAGCTGTACCTGAAGGACGGCTCCACTGTCAGTCTGCAATCCACCATGGACGGCGTGTATCCCTTTCTGGACACCGCCTTTGCCGGTTGGTGCCTCCAGACGGGGCGCGACCCTGAGAGCTGCGACTTCCACGACCCCAGCAAGAGCCTGTGGTTCCCGCCGGTGGAGGAAAGCTGATGGCGCACATTCCCAGCGGAACGACACAGGAGCTGGAGTTGGTCACCTTCCGGCAGGCGCTGGAAGCCGCCGACACCCCCAGCGACGAATACGATATCAAAAAGTGGATTTACGCTCCCAATTTTTACTCGGAATACCGTTACATATTGGGGACGCGGGGGAAAAAGCCGCTGATCTGCATTGGCATCAACCCCTCCACGGCCAGACCCGACGCGCTGGACAATACCCTCAAATCCGTGGAGCGCATTGCCTTGGGGAACGGGTTTGACAGCTTCGTCATGTTCAACGTCTACGCCCAGCGGGCGACCTCTCCCGACGATATGGAAAAGGTCTGCAACCCGCTGCTCCACGAGGAAAACCTGAAAGCGTTCCGGTATGTGCTGTCTCTTTCGGAGCATCCGGTGGTGTGGGCGGCATGGGGCGCGATTATTGAAAAGCGGAAGTACCTGCCCGACTGTCTGCGGGATATGCTGCTGGCGGGGGAGGAGTACGGGGCCGAGTGGTGCTGCGCCGGGGCCATTTCCCGGAAGGGACACCCCCATCATCCGCTGTATCTGCGGAAGGATGAAAAGCTTAGGCCTTTCGACGTGAAAGCGTATCTGGAACAGTTATAGAAAAATTAAGGGTCGGTGGCTTCACCGACCCTTGTGCAGCATTTGGAATATGGAGGATTTCTTATGAAATTGCTGATTGCGTCCGATATTCACGGCAGCGCCTTCTGGTGCCGCCGCCTTTGCGACCTGATAGAGATGGAACGTCCGGACAGGCTGATCCTGCTGGGAGACTTGCTGTACCACGGCCCCCGGAACGACCTGCCCCGGGATTACGCGCCAAAGCAGGTGATCCCCATGCTGAGCCAGTACCGGGAAAACATCATCGCCGTTCGGGGCAACTGCGAGGCGGAGGTTGACCAGATGGTTCTGCCTTTTCCCTGCATGGCGGAGTTTTCCCAGCTGCTTCTGGACGGGAAAACCTTCTATCTGACCCATGGACATCACCACAACCCGGATGATCTTCCGCCCCTGCCGGAGGGCAGCGTGTTCCTGTTTGGGCACACCCATGTGAAGATGGACGAAGTGCGCTCCGGCGTCCGCTGCCTGAACCCCGGCAGTGTCTCCATCCCCAAGGACGGGAGCCACAGCTGTCTGATTTATGAAAACGGAGAATTTTCTTTTCGGATTTTGGAGGAATGACCGTGGATTCGACAGAATGCGAGACCTGCTGGTATTATGATTATGATGAGGAGTACGACGAATACTACTGCATGATGGATTTGGACGAGGACGAGGTTTACCGCATCGCCAATTCCCCCTCCCGGCACTGCCCCTTTTACCGGCAGGGCGACGATTACACCCTTGCAAGGAGACAATAGATGAAACGATGGTATCCCGCGCTGATTCTGCTGTGCCTGCTGCTGGCGGGCTGTTCCGGGAAGGGGGAGGAAACGACGTTCCCCACCCAGACGGAGGCCGTTCCCGTGGAAGCAGCGCCGCCTGCCGGGCTGCATGACCCGAGTGACCCGGTGGAAGTGCGTTACGGCGACGCCCTGCGGGCGTATCCCCTGAGCGCTGCCAATGTGGCCGGAATGAAGGCCATGGGCAGTGACCTGCTGGTGTTCTCCGACACCGAGGTCAGCACCCGCATCACCCGGCTTTCCGGGGAGGAACTGTACATAGCGGCCACCGCCCAGCTGGATTTTGGCCTTACTCCGGATAACCCGTCCCTACAGGTCACGGAAAACGGCCTGAGCTATTTTGACCCGGTGAACCGGCAGACGGTGGTGCTGGATGCTTCTCTGCGGGAGATCACCCACATTCCCGTGCCGGAGGACTTGGAGGGAACGCCCCTGCTGTCCCGCGACCGGGAGACCTTGTACTACTGCACAAAAGCGGGCGTCCGCGCATGGAATCTGGAAACGGGCATCCGCCGGGTCATCAAGGAAGCCGGGTTCGCCCAACAGAGCGTGACGGGGCTGCACCTGAACGACACCGTCCTGCAATGCCGCGTGGCGGACAACGAGGGCAATGCCAGCACGCTGCTGCTTTCCACGGAAAGCGGGCGGATATTATATGAAGGGGCGCAGGAGCTGACGATGCGCTCCCGGGGCGACAGCTATTTTATCTCCTTCCCCACAGGCTGCACCCGGGCGCTGCTGTTCGGGCAGGCGGGGGAGGAAGCCCCTCTGGCGCTGACCCCGGCGGAGCTGAGCGGGGAGGACTTTCTTCTGGAGACCTTCGCCGACGCGGTGACGGCCAGCGTTGCGTCGGATACGGAGATCAAGCTGGACTATTACGATCTGGAAACCGGACGCCGCCGCAGTTCCGTGACCCTTCCGTTCTTCGGCCTGCCCCTAACGGTGGAGGAGTCCGCCGACGGCTGGGTCTATTTCCTGCTTTACAACAACGACGGTCGGCCGGTCATTTACCGCTGGGATACAGCCGCGCTGGAATTCGCCGTTTCCGACACGGAGGTCTACACCGGCCCCTATTATTCCAACCAGGAGCCGGACTATCACGGGCTGGTGTGGTGCGAGTATTACGCGAGATCCATCGGCGATACCTACGGCGTTGAGGTGCTATTGTGGGAGGACGCCAATCTGGTGCAGCCATGGGACTACAATTTTGAAACGGAATATCTGGTGCCGGTTTTCAAACGGGAGCTGGACTGGCTGAACGAGCGCCTTGCCAATTTCCCGGAGGGGATGCTGGAAGCCGCAGTCTCCCATTTTTCCTCTCTGAAGATCTGTCTGGTGCGGGAGATCATCGGCAGCGCCGAATCCGGCAGTGTGAGCAGGGCGAACGGCATCCAGTTTATGAACGGGACGGACGCCTACATCGTGCTGGCGGCGGGGGATACCTCGGAAAAAGCGCTGTACCACGAGCTTTACCATGTGATGGAGACCCACATCTTAGGCAACAGCATCGCCCTCGACCAGTGGGCAAAGCTGAATCCCGTAGGATTTGAGTACGATTACGATTATCTCGCCAACGCTCAGCGGGATGGCAGCGAGTTTTTGCAGCCGGACACCCGCAGCTTTGTGGACACCTACTCCATGAGCTATCCCAAGGAAGACCGGGCGCGGATCTTTGAGTATGCCATGACGGCGGGAAACGAGCCGCTATTTGCGGCCTCGCCCCTGCAATACAAGCTGAAAATGCTGTGTCAGGGGATACGGGAGGCTTTCGGCCTGAAAAAATCCCCGGAAAACTTTCTATGGGAGCAGTATCTGAACCAACCTATGGCGTATACGGGAAAATAACAAAAGCGCTGTCATTCAGAACCATCGGTTCCAAGTGACAGCGCTTTTTCATTATGGATTTGCCGCTATGTAGTTGATTCTGACGGTAAACGATCAGTCCTCGGGGAACAGCTTTTCCCGGCAGTAGCGGATGATGGCCTTTCGGGTGATGAGGCCGATGAACGCGTCCTTGTCGTCTACTACAGGAACAAAGTTCTGATTGGACGCCCGCTCTACCAGCTCGTGCATGGAGGTGGTGACCCGGACGGGGACGTTATCCTTCCGGCGGGCGATCTCCATGACCCGGCGGGCTTCGGCCTGACGCATATCCATGTAGCACATGTTCTTCATGGCCCACAGAAGGTCGCCCTCTGTCAATGTTCCCCGGTATTCGCCACGGTGGTTGAGAATGGGAATCGCGGCGTAGCCTGCGGATTCCATCTTTTCCAGTGCCTGCCGGATGGTATAATCATCGTACAAATATGCACACATCGCCGCGGCTGATTGGGAGGATGCCTTACTGCCGCCTTATACATTATAGCATAAACGAAACGGAAAAGTATGAAATTTTCTTGTTAATTTGCAACCGGCCAACCAAAAAATCACGACGGTTTTTGTGCGGAATGACGGTTCTATTTTCCAAAGTGAAAATCAGAAAAATCGAAGGTCGCGAAATAGTCCTCCGGCGTCTCGGCGCGGCGGATGAGCTGGAAGCTGCCGTCCTCTTTCAGCAAAACCTCCGCGGAACGGAGCTTGCCATTATAATTGTAGCCCATGGAGAAGCCGTGAGCACCGGTGTCGTGAATGGCTACAATGTCGCCGATCTGGATTTCCGGCAGACTCCGCTCGATGGCGAATTTGTCGTTGTTTTCGCACAGACCGCCGGTGACGTCATAGACGTGATCGAGAATGGCGTCCTCCTTGCCCAGCACGGTGATGTGGTGGTAAGCGCCGTACATGGCCGGGCGCATCAGGTTGGCGGCGCAGGCGTCCAGACCCACGTATTCCCGGTAGATGTGCTTTTCATGAATGACGGTGGAGATCAGGTGGCCGTAGGGCGCCAGCATGAACCGGCCAAGCTCGGTGAAAATGGCGACGTCACCCATGTCGTTGGGGGTCAGGATCTCCTCATATTTCACCCGCACGCCCTCACCGATGACGCCGATGTCGCATCTGGGCTGCTCGGGGCGGTAGTCCACGCCGATGCCGCCGGACAGGTCGATGAAGGAAATATGCGCGCCGGTGGCGTTGCGCAGCCGCACCGCCAGACGGAACAGCTGCCCGGCCAGAGCGGGGTAGTATTCATTGGTGGTTGTGTTGGAGGCAAGGAAGGCATGAACGCCGAAGTGCTTCGTGCCCAGCTTCATCAGCCGGGTGATGGCCCCTGCCATCTGGTCTTCGGTCATGCCGTATTTGGCGTCCCGGGGCATGTCCATGATGGTGTTGCCAAGAGAGAAGGAACCGCCCGGGTTATACCGCAGACACACCGTCTCGGGGACCGGCCCCATGGATGCCAGAAAATCCACATAGGTGGCATCGTCCAGATTGATGTACACGCCCATATCCCGCGCCTTGCGCATATCCAGCGCCGGCGTATCGTTGGAGGAAAAGATCACGTCATGTCCCGTGATGCCAACGGCCTCGGACAGCAGCAGCTCGGTATAGGTGGCGCAGTCGCAGCCGCAGCCCTCCTCATGGAGGATTTTCAGCAGGAAGGGGTTGGGGGTGGCCTTGACGGCAAAATACTCCCGGAATCCGGGATTCCAGGAAAACGCCGCCTTCAGTAACCGGGCGTTGGCGCGGATGCCGGCCTCGTCGTAAACGTAAAAGGGGGTGGGGATCTGCTCGCGGATTTCCTTTGCTTTTTCCAGACATTCTGTACTTTGCAAAATCATTGCTGCGCCGGTTCCTGCCGCATTGCCCAAAACCTGAACCTTATTTTGAAATGACGGCGGCAGAAGACCGATTGTAATACAGCTCTCTATATCTACATAACTGCCGAAACCGCCGGCAATATAAACGCAGTCAAGCCCGGCTCCGTTTGGAACCAAAGTTTCAATTCCTGCACGAATTGCCGCTTTCGCAAGCTGTATCTGGCGGATATCTGCCGCAGTGATGGTAACTGCGCTGTCCGGAAAAGTAAAATCGTCTTCCATATATCCGCTGTCTTCTATAATTCCTGCTTTTAACAGGCAGGCCGCCGCGTCCATCAAGCCGCTTCCGCAAATTCCTGTGGGTTTGGCATGATTGATTGTGCGGTACCTGATGATTCCGTTTTCTAACCAAACACGGTCTATCGCTCCGGATGCGGCCGGCATTCCGCACGAAATTCCGGCGCCTTCAAACGCAGGCCCCGCCGCGGTTGAACAGCAGGTAAAGCCGCCGTTGCTCCAATATGCCATTTCTCCGTTGGTTCCAATATCAATTAAAAGCGAAGAGCCGTCTTTTTGCATGTTGCTTGCCAGAATTGCTGTTGTTATATCCGCGCCGACATATGCAGAAATGCACGGCGGCAAGTAAAAGTTTTCCTGAAAATTTCCAAACAGGCTCTTTGGCGTAAACGGCGAAACGGCAATTCCGCTGGGGTCAAGTCCGGAAAAAAGATG
>OLWJ01000954.1_pt1 | contig 11027 bp, 10 predicted proteins | sample 1674291 | NCBI WGS metagenome assembly OLWJ01 (sample SAMEA103958159, study PRJEB25191) | human gut metagenome | biome: human-associated habitat [ENVO:00009003]; feature: intestine environment [ENVO:2100002]; material: feces | place: Germany | collected 2013/2015
TCCCGCTGGCCGAGGAGACCCGCTTCATCGCCACCATGAACTACGGCTACGCCGGTACCCGGGAGCTGAACGAGGCCCTGACCTCCCGCTTCGTGGTCATCCAGATGCCCACCATCACCCAGGACAACCTGGAAAAGCTGCTGCGGGCACAGTTCCCGGATCTTGCTGCGAAGTACGTCCACCAGTTCGCCCTGCTGTTCCTCGACTTGCAGAAAAAGTGCGACAGTGCGGAAATTTCCACCAAGGCACTGGACCTGCGCGGCATGCTGGACGCGCTGCGCCTGATCCGCCGCGGCATCCCCGCAGGGGCCGCGCTGGACATGGGCATCACCAACAAGGCCTTTGACAGCTACGAGCAGGGCCTGATCCGCGACGTGATCGCGGCCCGCATCCCGGCCAAACTGGATGCGGCCAAGCTGTTTGCCTGATGGAAGCCCAGAGCTACACCGCACAGGAGCGGCGGGCGGCCAATCAGGTCTGGGCGGCTGCGGGCGCCTATGGCTTTGAGCCGCTGTTTCTGGCCCACAACACCGACGGCACGGTGGATTTTTACATGAACACCATCGTGGGCCTTGTGCACAAATATTACGGAGATCCGCTTGTAAACAGCATCTTTGACCACTGGGCGGGCGATCTGCGGCAGGCCATGCTGGACGATCTGGCGTGGCTCTACCTCGAAAATGCGGCCTACCGGCTGGAGCTGCCCCACCGCCCGGTGCTGGAAGCGCTGCGCTATTCTCACGCCGACTACTTTTTTGCCATCCAGTACAAACTTTCCCGGCAGGAGTGGATGGCCAGGAACCAGCTGGTGTACACCATGCAGGCGGCCCGCTGGCGCAGCGTGCTGGGGCGCAATCTGCCCGTGATGACCCCCTACGAGAGCGGGTTGTTCCGGGCGCTGGCCCCGGACACCGCCCCGCAGCCGGACCAATTGCAGGACGCCCTGCTGGCCGTGTACGCAAAGTTTGACCTCTTCGACGGCACCGTGCATCCGAAAGCGGCGCTGCACCTGCATCTGGACGGCCTGCTGGCCACCCTTGCCACCAAGGCCCTGCCCACCCAGATGATCAAGACCGACCGCGTGACCGTGGAGCACTCCAACGCCGTGGACGCCGCCGGCAGCGGCCCCAGCGTGGACAAACGGCAGGCCCACATCACCCTGAAGCAGAACGCCGCGCAGGACCGCGCCTACATCGAGAGCTGCTTCGGCCGCTCCCTCTACCCGCCGGAGCGGCTGCGCAAGGCCGAACAGGAGCTGTGCACCGGGGTGCATCTGGGGTGCCATTTGTGGTTCAGCGCGGGCGTGCCCAGCCCGGAACAGGCCCCCACCCCGGAGGCCCGGCATCTGGCCGAACAGGCCGAGCTGCAGGCCGACCGCAACCGCGCCTACTACGCCAAAAATCAGGAGCTGCACCGCAGCGTGGTGCTGCGGCTCACCGAGCAGATCCGCAACTGCATCCTGGTGCATCAGCAGCCCAACGCGCGGGTGGCCCGCAGCGGCAATGTGGACCCCGGGCGGGTGTGGCGCGCCCCGCTTTTGAACGATGACCGGGTGTTTTTGTGCGCCGAAGAGGAAAATCACCCCGCCTTTACGGTGGACCTGCTGCTGGACGCTTCCGCCTCCCGCCTGCACTGTCAGGAGGTCATCGCGGCGCAGGGGTCCATCCTGGCCGAGAGCCTGGCCAACTGCGGCATCCCGGTGCGGGTGAGTGCCTTCAGCAGCCTGCGGGGCTACACCGTGCTGCGGGTGCTCAAGGACTTTGCCGACAAAAACCGTCAGAACATCAACCGCTATTTCGCCTCCGGCTGGAACCGCGACGGCCTGGCCCTGCTGGCGGCGGGCGATCTGCTGGACTTTGCCCCCGGCCCTGCCCCGCGGCACCTGCTCATCCTGCTGACCGACGCTTCCCCCAACGACAGCCGCCGCATCCCGCCCAGCCCGGAAAACCCGCTGGGCTGCGGCTACGAGGACGCCGCCGGTGTGGCCGACGCGGCCGCCCAGGTGCGCGTGCTGCAGCGCAAGGGCATCCGGGTGTCGGCCGTGTTCATGGGCGAGGACCGCTCTGCCGCCGACGCTGCCCGCATCTATGGTAAAAATATGGCCCGCATCCGCGGCATGGACCAGCTGGCCCGCGCCGCCGGCCGCCTGATCCAGAACGAGATCCGGGAGCTGGGAGATTGAGAGATTGCCTTCCCCTTTTGGGGGAAGGCTTTTTTGTTGTCCGGCACACAACCGCTTCGGGCATTTTACAACCAACCGTCGCGTTGTATTTTGGAGCAGTTCCGGGGTGTTCGCAAAAATCTGGTTGTTTTTGCAAACTTTTAGTTGTTTTTTGTCGTAGTTTATGCTATACTATGTTCAGACGAACCACAGGAACACGCGATGTCCCCCGCAGTGCACGGCGGCGGCCCGCGTTGGAAGTCCTTTGAATACAACACTTTGCTGTCAGTCGGACCATTCAGGGAGGAACGTATCATGGATGCCAACCGCTACTTTACCGCCATGCACAACGCCATGTCATCCCGTCTGCCGGGGGCGCAGCTTCTGGCCGCCGTGCGCCTGCAGGATCTCTGCGGCAACGACGCCTACCTGGAAGTCCGGCGGATGCCCGGGGAGCACTGCGCCACCGTGTGTTACTCCACGATGGGCCGCAGAGGACTGAACTTCCAGCTGTTCCGCAAGGGGTGGATGCTCTGCCACAACGAGAGCGGCCAGCTCACCGGGCAGTTCCCCGCCAAGGCCGAGAGCCTGCTGGAGGACACCGACTTCCACGCCTGCTGCCGCGAGGACCGGCTGGACGCTGCCCGCACCGACCGCATGGTACAGGAGCTGGAAACGCTGGCGGGCACGGACTGCGATCTGCCTTTGCCCCGTGACGCCCGCACCGGGGCCGTCATCACGGTGGACAGCTTTGTGGGCCGGGGTGCCCACTGGAGCTACAGCACCCTGAGCAAGGCCCCCTGCCTGCCGGTGGCCGCCATCCTGTACTGGCTGGCCGACAGCCTGGCCGGAGCCGAGCGCCGCACCCTGCAGGCCGACCCGGAGGCTGCCCAGCTGGCCGCACAGTGGCAGAGCGGCACGGTGGAGATGTTCTTCCACCCGGCCGTACCGGCTGCCGCCCAGCTGCAGACGCAGCCCCAGACCCCGCCGGTGAGCCGTCCGGCCCGCCCGGCCCCCACCTGCGCCCGCACCAAAAGCTGGCAGAGCATTCTGGCCGTGATGGCGAGCATGTAAAAAGGCTCCCCCTTGCGGGAGAGCCTTTCTATGATAAATTCTTATTCCAGATAGGGGTCCAGCAGCTTGTCCACGGTCTGGCTGCGCTTGGGCGCGGGCTTTTTCACCATGCGGCCCCGGCAGGCCACCAGCTCCAGATGCTGCAGCGCCCGCAGGTCCTCCAGCGGGTTCTGACGGGTGACGATGAGGTCCTCGCTCTTGCCCACTTCCAGCGAGCCGGTCACGTCCCCTACCCCGGCCAGCCGGGCGTTGCGCAGGGTGGCGGTGTACAGGGCAAACTGGTTGCTCACACCGCAATACTTGTGGAAGTAGCACAGTTCCCGCCAGAAGTCGTACTGGGTGATGTAAGGGCAGCCCACGTCGTTGCCAAGGCCCACCGGGATGCCGTTGGCCAGCGCCGTTTTGGCGCTTTCCACGATGCCGTCAAACACGATCCTGCCGTTGTACTGGTCTTTTTCCGACGCACCGGACACCGCCGTGTCAAACAGCGCATACGGCAGCGCCGGGGAAATGGTGGTGCACAGGAACGCGCCGTGCTCCTTGTACAGTTTTACCGTTTCTTCGTCCATTTTTGCGCCGTGCTCGATGGAATCCACGCCGTTTTCCAGCGCCACCCTCACCCCTTCGGGCGATTCGGTGTGGGCCGCCACGGGATAGCCCATGGCGTGGGCCTGATCGCACACGGCCTTTACCATCTCCGGCGGCATCTTCAGCTCGCCGGGGGTGCCCTTTTCGGCGGCATCCAGCACGCCGCCGGTGATCATCAGTTTGACAAGGTCCACCCGCTGGGTGCTGACCTTGGTGAGCTGGGTCAGGGCCTCGCCGTTGTTGTGGGCCGCCACGGCCACCGAGCCTGCCATGTGGCCGCCCGGCACCGAGATGCCCTCGTTGGCGGCCAGAATGCGCGGGGCCAGGATCTTCCCGGCCTGGGCATCGTCCCGGCAGCGGGTGTCAAAATCCGCGATGCCGCCCACGGTGCGGATGGTGGTCACGCCGCCCAGCAGCTCCAGCTTTGCATAGCTGCACACCATGCGGTAAGCCACCGCACGGGTCAGGCCGTTGCTCAGAATTTTACGCACCAGCGCCGCATTATCCCGCGGCTTTGCGCTGGGCTTGCCGTTGCCGGCCAGATGCACATGCAGGTTGATGAGGCCCGGCATCGCATAGCCGCCGTGGAGGTCGATGACCTCATAGCCGTCCAGGTCGGTGCCCTCGTCCGCAACGGCGGTGATGACGCCGTCCTCGCACAGCAGCACCTTGTGTGCCTGCGGCTCCATATGCTGGGTGCCGTCCAGCAGAATGCCATTGATATATGCCCGCTTCATGGTCGTTTCCTCGCTTTTGTACAACCTTGGTTGTTTTTTGTTTCAGTATAGCACGTTCCGGCGGGCGGTGCAACGAAAAAGGCAGGAAAGGTCCTGCCCTCTCCTGCCCGGTTGATGCAATGATGCTTTACTGTGCTGCGGCGCTGGAGGCTGCGGCTTCGCTGGAAGCAGCCTCGGAAGAAGCGGCCTCGCTGGATGCGTCAGCACCGGCGGCCACGCCGCCCTCGACCACCAGTTCGTCCTCGTAGTCGATGCCGTAGGTGTCCACCAGAGTGGCCTCGTAATCCTTGTGGAAGAAGTTCTCCTCGCCCAGCTTCTGGATCTCCTCGTTCAGCCAGTCCAGAACGGTGGTGTTGCCCTGGCTCACAGCGGGAGCGATGGTGTCCTGGCTGCCCAGAGAAGCGATGCCCACGGTGTAGCCGGGGTTCTGGTTGGCAAAGGCGATGACCTCGGTGTTATCGTTGGCCCATGCCACGCCGTTGCCGTTCTCCAGGGCGTTCTTGGCGGTGGCGTAGGAATCGTACTTCTGCAGCGGGATGTCGGGGTACTCCTTGGTCAGGTAGGTCTCGGCGGTGGTGCCGGAGATGACGATCATCTGGTCGTCAGCGTTCCAGTTGTCCAGGGTGGTGACGACGGCGCTGTCCGGGGAGATGACGCCCAGGGCCACGTTCATGTAGGGCAGAGCGAAGTCCACTTCCTCGGCACGCTCCGGGGTGACGGTGAAGTTGGCCAGGATCACATCCACCTTGCCGGTCTGCAGGTACTCGATGCGGTTGGCAGCCTCGGTGGAAACGTAGTTGATCTCCACGCCCAGGTCCTCGCCCAGACGGTTGCCGAAGTAGACGTCGTACCCCTGATACTCGCCGTTCTCGTCCACATAGCCGAACGGGTTCTTGTCGGAGAACACGCCGACGTTGATGGTGCCGGATGCCTTGATCTCATCCAGGGTGCGGTACACCACGCTGCTGCCGGATGCAGCACTGCCAGATGCTGCGCTGCCGGAAGCGGCAGGGGAAGAGGAACCGCCGCATGCGGTCAGGACGGCTGCCGCAGACACGGCACCCAGACCCAGCAGGAAGGAACGACGCGAAATTTTGGACTGTTTCATGATCGGTTACTCCTTTACAATCACTTTCCCAGTGCGGCTCCGGACCACCCGGGGCCTTTTTTATATGATCTGTGACTCATTTCACAGCATCAAACGTGAAGGTACGCAGGAAGCGCTGCGCGCGCTCGGTCTTGGGGTGGTCGAAGAACTCCTTCGGGGGAGCCTCCTCCACGATCTTGCCGCCGTCGAGGAACAGCACCCGGTCGGCGATGGCGCGGGCAAACTGCATCTCGTGGGTGACGATGATCATGGTGCGGCCGTTCTTGGCCAGATCCATCATCACGTCCAGCACCTTGCGCACCATTTCGGGGTCGAGGGCGGCGGTCACTTCGTCAAACAACAGGATCTCCGGGTGCATGCACAGCGCCCGCACGATGGCCACGCGCTGCTTCTGGCCGCCGGAAAGCTCCCGCGGATAGCTGTTTTTCTTGTTCAGCAGGCCCACGCGGTCCAGCAGGGCCTCGGCTTCCTTCTGCACCTCGGCCTTGGGGCGCTTCTGCACCTTGGTGGGGGCCAGCAGGATGTTGTCCAGCACGGTGAGGTGCGGGAACAGCTCGTAGCTCTGGAACACCATGCCGATGCGCTGGCGCAGCTGGGTCAGGTTCTTGCCGCCGTAGGCCACGGTCTCGCTGCCCAGGCGGACCCGGCCGCTCTGGGTGGGTTCCAGACCGTTCAGGCAGCGCAGCAGGGTGCTCTTGCCGCAGCCGGATGGGCCCACCACCACGATGACCTCGCCGGGCTTCACGGCAAAGCTGATATCGTCCAGCACCGGCGTCTCGCCGTATGCCTTGATCAGATGTTCAACGGTCAAAATAGGTTCTGCCATCTGCGGTCACTTCCATTTCTTTTCCAGGTAGCTTGCCAGCAGGCTGATGGGCCAGCAGGCAAGGAAATACAACACGAACACCGTGAGGTAGATGCCAAACGCCGCGTTGGGGCTGGCGGTGCGGTTGGCCTCGATGATCTGCTGTGCCACCTTCAGCACCTCCACCACGCCGATCATCAGCACCAGACTGGTGGTCTTGATCATGCGGGTGATCAGGTTGATGGACAGCGGGATCAGCCGCCGCACGGTCTGCGGGATGATGATGTACCAGTAGGTCTGCGCCCGGCTCATGCCCAGCGCTTCCGCGCTCTCGTACTGGTGCTTCGGGATGGCGATCAGCGCGCCGCGCACCAGGTCGCTCATCTCGGCGGCACCCCACAGCACGAACACGATGACCGCCGCCGTCTCGCCCGACAGGTCCCATCCGAAGGCGCGGGTGGTGCCAAAGTACACCAGGAACAGCAGCACCATCTGGGGCATGAAGCGGATGAACTCCAGATACAGCCGCAGGATGGCTTTGAGGATCGGGCTGCGGAAGGTCATCAGCACGCCCAGCAGGATGCCCAGCGGCAGGCTGATGAGCACCGACACGGCACTGATCTTCAGCGCCACGCCCAGGCCGCCCAGCAGGCGGATCATGTTTTTGCCCTTGAACAGGACGTCAAGACCCAAATCCGGCATAGCGCAGCCTCCTTTCGATCAGGCTGCCCACAATGGATACCGGCAGCAGAATGATGAGGTAGAACACCACCACCAGGAACAGGCACTCGAGGGTCTTGGAGTACATGCCGATGAGGTCTTTGGCCGTGAACATCAGGTCCATCAGGCTGATGGCGCTGAACACGCTGGTCTCCTTGAGCAGGAAGATCACGTTGGCCATGAAGGCCGGCATGCTGGTGGACATGGCCTGCGGCAGGATGATGTACCGCATGGTCTGGGCCTTGCTCATGCCCAGGCTGTAGGCGCTTTCGGTCTGGATGGGCTCGATGCTCTCCAGCCCGCTGCGGAATGCCTCTGCCATGTAGCTGCCGCCCAGAAACGCCAGACCTGCGATGCCGCACACGGCGGCGTTGGTCTTGATGCCCACCTTGGGCAGGCCGTAGTAGAGGAAGAACAGCTGCACCAGCAGCGGCGTGTTGCGGGACAGCTGGATGTAAATGCTCACCAGCTGCCGCAGCACCGGCACCTTCTCATATTGGATCACCGCACAGACAAGGCCGATGAGGATCGCAAAGAAGATCCCCGCCACGCCCAGCCGCACGGTCAGTACGGCAGCCTTCTGGTACAGCGGCAAATATTGCTGGATGACGTTCCAGTCCATTCCCGACTCCCCTCCCTTTCTTTCCTGTGGATTTGCGGGCCTATACAAAAAGCCCGGGAGCTTGCAGGAAGCTCCCAGGCAGATCGCAGTTCCGTTTTGCACCAAACCTGTGTTCAGTGCTGCTGTGCGGGCGCGCTTACAACACACCCTGCCGCAAAAGGCTCTGCCTGGGATGCGCACATGGAACAACAACAGGGACAACACATTGCGCTGGACATCATCATGACAGGCTCCTCCTTTTGCATGTTTCCGGTCTGCTCGGACCCGGTACCCGTATCATAAACACATTTACCCAGAATGTCAATATGTTTATAGGCATTTGGGCAAAATCTTTTCGCATCCGCCGAAAATCCGGCCTGCGGTCGGGTGATTTTTATGGAATATTTCCCGTTGACTGTTTCTGTGCGGTGCACAGGGTCAGCGGCGGCGTTTGCGGCGGGGCAGCGCGAAATAGTAGCCGAAGGCCGTGCCGCACAGCCCGCCCACGATGTGCATGAAGTTGGCCACGTTGTCGTGCACGAGGATGATGTCGTACACCTGCTGGCCGAAGTACAGCGCCGCTACCAGCAGCATGGTGACCGGGATGCCGCCGGAAAAGCCCGCCAGCGACGACAGCATGATGAGCATGAACACGATGCCCGACGCCCCCAGCAGCCCGGTGCGGGGGAACAGCACGCATTGCAGCACGCCGGTGACCAGGGCTGTCAGCACAATGCCCTTCAGCAGGGCCTTGCTGCCGTATTTTTCCTCCATGGGCGGGCCCACCACCAACAGCAGCAGCATGTTGTTCAGGAAGTGCTCCCACCCGGCGTGGCCCAGCACATGGCCGAACAGCCGGATGTAGAACAGCGGGTCCTTGAGCGACGAGCGGTAGACGCAGAACAGGTGCATGGTGGTCCAGCCGCCGGTCCAGTCGTCGAGGAACAGCACCAGAAGCGACAGCAGAAAAAAGGTGAGGATCACCGGGGAGTTATATTGAAGCTCCAGCTTGAATCTTGCCTTTTTCGTAACGATACGATCCTTTCTCTCTTATATTGTAGGGGGTCAGCCGCGGGTCTGCAGCCAGTAGGCCCCCATGCTCTGGCCGGGCTGGCCGGTCACCTCGTCGCCCAGGTAATCGGCAAGGCCCCAGGCGGCAGGCTGCCAGGCGTTGGCGGCCTCCACGGTGGGGTACTCCACCTCGGCGTACCAGAACGCGGTGGGCCGGCCTGCGTCCACATGGTTCACTTCCAGCGCACTGCCGTCCGGCAGGCGGTAGGTGCGGCGGGTCTTGGGGATGAGGGGTTTGCCGATGATCTTGTGTTCCAACTCCTCAAACAGTTCTTTGTCGATGCTGCGCTCGATCTCCTCCCGGGCAAGGCCGCCCTCGCTCTTGAAGCAGAGCACATAGTCGGTCCTGCCGCCCGCAAGGGCTTCCTCCCGGATGCGCACCGTGGGCCGCACACTGATGTAGCCCTGCCGCATGGCAAATTCTTCCTCCATGGGCAGGCCCTCCGGCCAGCCGGTCACCATCCATTTGCGTTCGATCTCCATTGCAGATCCCCTCTTTCCGGTCTTTTTTGGAAATTTCTTATTTATAATACCATGGATCTATGGTATTATAAAGGGGTGAATTTGAAAAGAGCAACCAAGGAGATCTCCATGAAAGAACGCGCTTATCCTGTATACACCGTCAACAAACACGCCGAGGGCCTGCTGGTGGGCGGCCACCCCTGGGTGTACGAGAACGACATCCTCCACGCCCCGGACACCGAACCCGAAAACGGCGCCCTGGCCGATGTGGTCAGCCCCAAGGGGGCGTACCTGGGCACCGGCTTCGTGTCGCTGCACAGCAAGATCCGGGTGCGGCTCATCAGCCGCAACGCCAACGACACCTTTGACGCCGCTTTCTGGCGCCGCCGGGTGGAGTACGCCTGGGCCTACCGCAAAACGGTGCTGGAGCCTGCAGACCTGACCGCCTGCCGGGTGATCTTTGGCGAGGCCGACCAGTTCCCCGGCCTGACCGTGGACCGCTTCCACGATATCCTGGTCACCCAGACCCTCAGCGTGGGCATGGAAAAGCTCAAGCCGGTGCTGTTCCCCCTGCTGGCCGAGGTGCTGCGGGCCGACGGCCAGACCATTGCCGGCATCTACGAGCGAAACGACGAGGCCCTGCGCGCCAAGGAAGGGCTGGAGCAGAACAAGGGCTGGTTCGACCTGCCCGGCGAGACCCACCCCGCCAGCACCCAGACCGAGATCTGCGAGAACGGCGTGTTCTACCATGTGGACTTTGAGAACGGCCAGAAAACCGGCTTCTTCCTGGACCAGAAGTACAACCGCCGGGCCGTGGCACGGCTGGCAGCAGGCCACACGGTGCTGGACTGCTTCACCCATACCGGCAGCTTTGCGCTGAACGCTGCCAAGGGCGGGGCCGCCCGGGTCACCGCTGCCGACATCAGCGCCGACGCCATTGCCATGGCCCAGCGCAACGCTGCGCGCAACGGCCTTGACAACATGGACTTTTTGTGCGAGGACACCTTCGCGCTGCTGCCCCGGCTGGAAAAAGAGGGCCACCCCTATGACTTTATCATCCTGGACCCGCCCGCCTTTACCAAGGCACGCCGCACGGTGGACAACGCCATGCGGGGCTACAAGGAGATCAACTACCGGGCCATGAAGCTGCTGCCCCGGGGCGGATATCTGGCCACGGCCAGCTGCTCCCACTTTGCCACCGAGGAGCTGTTCATCAAGATGCTGAAAGCAGCGGCGAAGGACGCCCACCGGCAGCTGCGGCAGATCGAGGTGAAGCAGCAGGCCCCGGACCACCCCATCCTGTGGGGCGTGCCGGAGACCAATTACCTGAAGTTCTTCCTCTTTCAGGTTATTTGACGACGATTTAAAAATTGCTCCGCTTCGCTCTGCAATTCATTAAGGTAATTTTATTTTATACTTTCGTGTTTGTCGCGTCCTGCGGGACGCTCCAAACACATTTTCACAAAAGGGGTCGTAGCGGGTAGTAGCATCTGCGGCTGTCACGCAACGGATAAGCCCAGGTTTTGCAAATGCAATTGTCCGTAACGACTCCTCCCGTGAAAAAACAGTTCCGGCTGGCCCGCAGGCCTGCCGGAACTGCAAATTTAAAAATATTATTTCCGCTGAATATGGCCAGAGCGCAGCGGAGCCATTTCTAAACCGTTCGGCCTGACAAAAGGCGCAAATCCCATCCGATAAGT
>OLWJ01000958.1_pt1 | contig 11011 bp, 6 predicted proteins | sample 1674291 | NCBI WGS metagenome assembly OLWJ01 (sample SAMEA103958159, study PRJEB25191) | human gut metagenome | biome: human-associated habitat [ENVO:00009003]; feature: intestine environment [ENVO:2100002]; material: feces | place: Germany | collected 2013/2015
GACACGGGCCAATTTTCAAGCATTTCATGCTTACACTTTTCCCATGGCTACAGAATCCAAGATCAAAGAAGATAGCGTTGCCGTTCCTGTTGCACAGGGCGACCTGGATGCAGTAAGCAACGGTACGTTCTACAATCCACACGAGGTGCTCGGCGGGCATCTCGGCCCCGACGAGCATGAGGATGTCGTCACGATCCGCGTGCTTCGTCCGTTGGCGAAATCCGTGACGATCATCACCGAAAATGCCCGAACCCAGGCGGTGCATGAACACAATGGCGTTTTCATGGCACTCATTCCGGCCATCAAGACCGATGACGGCTTCGACGTGCCCGATTATCGCATCAGCACCGAATATGAAGACGGTTCCACCGTGGTGTCCGACGACCCGTACCGTTATCTGCCCACCATCGGCGATTTGGACATGTACCTGTTTGGCGAGGGACGCCATGAGCGCCTTTGGGAGGCTTTGGGAGCGCGCGTGCTGCGCTATGACGATCCGTTGGGCTCCAATGACGGCGTCAAGGGCGAACAGCTGGTGGGCACCGCATTCACCGTGTGGGCTCCGAATGCCCATGCGGTACGTGTGGTGGGAGATTTCAACGGCTGGAACGGACGCACCCACGCCATGCGTGAACTGGGCTCCTCTGGAGTCTGGGAGCTATTCATTCCTGGTGTCGAAGCGGGAACGATTTACAAGTATGAGATCCTCAACGCCAACAACGAATGGGTCATGAAGGCCGATCCGATGGAGCGTTCGCATGAGATTCCGCCGCGCACCGGTTCCATCGTCGTTGACTCCGTCCATGCGTGGCATGACGAGAACTGGATGGACCAGCGAGCCAAGACCGACCCGCACAACGGTCCGGTCAGCATCTACGAGGTCCATGCCTCTAGCTGGCGCAAGGATGTGAAGAACTATCGCGAACTGGCCGACAAGCTGGTCCCCTACGTCCAGAAGGAAGGTTTCACCCATGTGGAATTCATGCCGCTGGCCGAGCATCCCTTCTCCGGCTCGTGGGGTTATCAGGTAACCGGCTATTACGCGATTGATTCGCGCCTTGGCGGCCCTGACGACTTCAAGTATCTCGTCGAGAAGATGCACGAGGCCGGCATCGGCGTAATCATGGACTGGGTTCCGGCGCATTTCCCGAAGGACGCGTTCGCCCTTGGCAGATTCGATGGCACGCCTCTGTACGAGGATCCGGACCCGACCCGTGGCGAGCATCCGGATTGGGGCACCTACGTGTTCAATTTCGGACGCCGCGAAGTGCGCAACTTCCTGGTGGCCAACGCCTGCTTCTGGCTGGACGAGTACCATATCGACGCGCTGCGCGTGGACGCGGTCTCCTCGATGCTGTACTTGGATTACAGCCGCAAGCCGGGCCAGTGGCATCCGAACATCTACGGTGGACGAGAGAACCTCGAGGCCATCGACTTCCTCAAGGAAGCCACGGCGACCGCGTACAAGAACAATCCGGGCATCATGATGATCGCCGAGGAATCCACCGCGTATCCCGGCATCACCGCACCGACCGATGCCGGCGGTTTGGGCTTCGGCCTCAAGTGGAACATGGGTTGGATGCACGACACCCTGCAGTATCTGCACGAGGAGCCGATCAACCGTAAGTGGCACCACAACGAGATCACCTTCTCCATGGTGTACGCATACTCGGAGCATTATGTGCTGCCGATCAGCCACGACGAGGTCGTGTACGGCAAGGGCTCGCTGTTCGGCAAGATGCCGGGCGATGACTGGCAGCGCTATGCCGGCGTGCGCGCGCTGTTCGCCTACCAGTGGGCCCATCCGGGCAAAAAGCTCTCCTTCATGGGCAATGAGGTGGCGCAGTACGGCGAATGGGATCATGACGGTTCGGTGGATTGGGATGCTCTCAATTGGCCTGACCACCGTGGCGTACAGAAGCTCGTCGCCGACCTGAACACCCTGTACAAGGCGTCTCCCGCATTGTGGAGCCAGGACTTCGATCCTGCCGGATTCCAATGGCTGACCAGCGATGACGCCGACCATAACACGCTCAGCTTCGTGCGTATCGGCAAGGATGGCGAGCAGATGGTCGTTGTCGTGAACTTCTCGGGCGAGGCATGGGAGGATTACCAGGTTCCGCTCACCAAGGGCGGCAAGTGGACCGAAGTGCTGACCACGGACGATAAGAAGTACGGCGGTTCCGATATTCACAACGGCACCTTCAAGGCGGTCAAGGGTGAGTATCATTCCCGTGATTGGTCCGCGAAAATCACCGTTCCGGCACTGGGAGCAGTATTCTTGAAGCCGGAACTCTGAGAAAGGCGGAACGCTATGCTCAATTCATCAGCACAATCCACAGTAATTCCACGTACCGTTCTGGTGGTCGAAGATGAACCGACCTTGGCCACCGCCATCGCGCAGCGCATCACTGCGGAGGGTTGGACCGCGCGCGTGGCTTCCGACGGCGCCAGCGCCGTCCAGGCCGCTTCCACGCTCCGTCCGGATCTGGTCATCATGGATATCATGCTGCCCGTGATGGATGGTCTTGAGGCCACCAAGCGCATCGTGGCTGAACGTCCTGTGCCTGTGCTGATTCTGACGGCGCGAGACGACGAGGCCGACAAGGTCATCGGTCTTGGTGCCGGAGCCGACGATTACATGACCAAGCCGTTCTCCATGCGCGAGCTCATCGCCCGGTGCAAGGCGCTACTTCGTCGTGTGGACAGGGCGAAGGTCATCGCCAAGAACTCCGAAAACGAGAAACTGCTTGATTTCGGCTCTCTGGTCATCGATCCGGCCCAGCGTATCGTCACCGTCAATGGGGAGCAGGTGCATTTGACCCCAACGGAATTTGATTTGCTGGCCACTTTGGCCCGCAAGCCGAAGTCCGTGCTCACTCGCGAGAAGCTGCTCGAGGAAGTGTGGGATTGGGTGGATGCGTCCGGCACCCGTACTGTGGATTCGCATGTCAAGGCGCTACGTCACAAGCTGGGTTCGAAGACCATTCGAACCGTGCATGGCGTAGGCTACGCGTTCGAACCGCCGGAAGAATAGTATGATGCGCTAAGATTTGGTGGTATGCGTACCACTGATTCAAAACCAGGGCGTTCGGTCAATCCGTTGGATACCGAACGCCCTATTGGTTTGTTCTCTTCGCTCAAAATGGAATTGAGCGTGCTGATCACCATTTCCACCATCATCGCATTCATCATGGCTTGGTTCCTGCTCAAAGTCGGATTGAGCCTGTGGATAGCCATGCCGATCACACTTGCCGTGGCTTTGGGCATCACCTATTTCTTCTCTAGAGGACTCACCTCTCCCCTGCGCGAGATGCGGGATGCCGCGGAGGCTATGGCGGACGGCGACTACACCGTCCGGGTGCATGTCGATGCCAACAGCCGCGACGAAGTCGGACAGCTGGCTTTGTCTTTCAATGAGATGGCGGAGGAACTGCAGCATGCCGACCAGATGAGACGGGACATGGTAGCCAATGTGAGCCACGAGCTGCGTACGCCTGTATCCGCGTTGCAGGCCATGGTCGAGAACATGGCCGACGGCGTTGTGGAACCGACCCCATCGAATCTGGAAAGCATTCTCAACCAAACGCACCGTTTGTCGGATCTGATCGCGTTTCTGCTTGATTTGTCCCGCATGGAAGCCGGTGCGGCGAGCCTGCAGATCGATAAATTCAATTTCGCGGATTTCATCGACGAAACCGTGGAACCGTTGGAAATCGCCGATGCCGGGCATGCCCACAATATCGAAATCCACGTGCCCGACAACATCGAAATGGAAGGCGATCAGGATCGTCTGCGCCAGTTGTTCACCAATATCATCGCCAATGCGCTCAAACACTCCGCAGACAATACCGCGGTGCTCATCGAAGCGCATGAAAACAAGGATTTCGGCACGATTGTGACGAATGTCGTCAACTTCGGCTCGCAGATTCCCCAAGAAGCGCGGTCCGATATCTTCCGTCGATTCGTCAAAGGCAAGACGGGACCAGGTACCGAATCGGGAGGAACCGGTCTTGGACTGTCAATCGCCCGATGGGCGGCGCAGTTGCATGGCGGCACGGTACGAGTGGTGGATGATCCGCGCGGCGCCGATTTCGAAATCACTTTGCCGAAATATCACATTTCCGATGACGAGTGACGATTTACGCCGTCAAAGGTCTGCCGGCCGGAGTGTGTGCCAACGCCAGCACGGTAATGACCAAAGCTCCCTGTGAAGTTAGAGCGTCAACACAACGACGCATGGTGGCTCCAGAGGTGACGATGTCATCCACCAGAATCACCGCCTTGTTTTGAAGGGTGACGCCCGGACGAACCATGACATGCCCCTTAAGGCGTTGCGCCCTCTGTTCCGTGCCCTTGGTCTCGACGGATTTGCCTTTGATTCCTTTGTTCGTCAACGCATCGCATACCTGTACGCGGAAACCTGTCCGGCACCGTAGAAACGCCGACAACCGTTTTGCCAGCGGCATCATGTGCCGTCGTCCGCGCTGACGCATGGAAGCAATCGACGACGGCGCGGGAACGACCAGTATGGTATCGCAGATCTCACGAACGCCATCCATGGCATCAATCACACCGGCGCGTTCCGCAAGTCTGCACAACGCATCCGAGAACGGACGGTCGCATTCCTCGTCTCCGTGGTCTTTCCATGCCAGAATCGACTGTCTGGCGGCACCCCGATACCATCCGCACGCGAACCATCGACCCATCTCAGCCGTTTCCAATGGTTGGGACAGTTCGCAGTCGAATGACGCAAGACAGGCATCGCACAACACGTCATCAGGCTTGTCGCATCCCGCACAGCCTCGTGGGAACAACAGATTTGCCATATGCGCGAATGAGCCCGCCATCAGATTCACACCGGCTCCGTCATCGGGACAATCTGGCAATGATCTCGCCGCATAATTTCACGGTATCCGCGGGACCGTTCACTTTGACAGCCCTTGTGCCGGCCTTCGCCGCGGGATAATCATTGCCGTCGGGTTCCATCCGGTCTCCGATGAACACGATCTGGCCGACCTCGATATCGAGAATATCCGCGAGTTCACGGACGGCGAACGACTTATCGACGCCACGCTGCGAGATATCAACACTGCTGGAGCCTCCAGGTCTTACTTCAAGATTCGGTAGTTCGGCAGCAACTGCACAGGCCAATCGGTTCTTCTTCTCGTTGGTGGGGTCCCAAGCCTCCTTGGCCTCGACGGGGGCAAGCTGCCCCAATGCGGAAAAGGTGATCTGACTGCCTCTGTCCTCGATGCGCTCGCCCCAGACATGAGTGGCCCAAATGCCTTGCTCACGAGCATTCCGTTCCAGCGATTCCTTCGCCTTGGCACGGTCCTCGTCGCTTAGATCGTGGGAGAACACTTTCCCCCACCGTTGCCCGTCCCACCGGTAGTAGCGGGTTCCGCTGGTCGGCATGAGGTGAAGTTTCGACTTGTCGGCATGGTCGGACAGCCTGTCCACCACCTGACTTTGCAGCAACGAGTATTTGCCGCCGGTGATCACCGCGACGTCAATCAATGATGTCAATGCAGAGAAGCATTCGGCCATGTCCGCTTTCATAGGTTTCTTGGACCGCGCCAACGTGTTGTCGAGGTCAAACCCAATCAGCCGCGCGCCTTCGCACAGCATGTTGACATCAACGATGTTCCAATAAGGTACGGAAATATCCGCCATGATCATTTCTCCCCTTGTCGAGCAGCCCATACCATGGTATCGCATGTTTCGAATAAGCCCTGATAAGGTAGAAACCATGCAACAGATGCCTTGGGAGACCCCGATATACCGCAACCGCCATGGACGTGGCACGCGTACGCCCATGTTTGGTACCAGACTGCCCCGGTACCGTACCAGAAGCGGTATGTTCGACGATATGCTGGTGGCGCAAATCCGCAGACTCAACGGGGCATGGCCTGAGCTCATAGCTCCGGTCCAATTCGCTGTGGAGGATGTTCCGCCATCCGATCCCGCGCCTTGGGAGGACGTTCCGCATCTTGGATCGCAGTCATTTCCCGCCGGGCACGGCATTCCACCCCGTATCGTGCTGTACCGCATGCCGCTGCAATCGCATGCCCGTAACCGTATGGACCTGCAATTCGCAATCAGGGACGAGGTGGTCTCACGTCTGGCGGAAATCTACGGACGCCGTCCGGAAGAAATAGATCCTGATTGGGGCATGTGACTTTCAACGGACAACAGTCATATCCTGATTCGCCCAGACCTGCTCTCTGGCCTCCTTCAAATCGACGGCGCCGATGATGGCAAGTCCGGCGAGTTTCGCACCGGACACATCTTTCTGTCCGACACGAAGATTCCAGACCACGGCTTGGGCGGGATCCTTCAAACGGATGGCGGCGACATCGCCATCATTAATATCGGCGATGCGCACCGACGTCGAAGCCGAGGGACGGATGGCGATTTCACGCCTGTCCACTTGTTTGCCGTCCGTGTCGTAAGCCGTCATGATCGCTGTCCGATCCTCATCCGCGGTGTTGACGAAGCCTACCGTCGCGGTGGATTGGTCAGGAACCGCGATGGCGGAGATCTTCGCCGGAGCGGACGCATTGACTAGGGCGAAATCGGATTGTCCATCGGGGCCATCGTCTGAAATCTTCGCCGTGGCAGACACCGGTTCGGAAGCGGCTATGGCGATGCCGGTAGCGGATTTTGGAACGTCTCCAAGATCGATGGCGGACGCGCGGTTCGCCTTCAGCTCCTGCTGATTGGTCTGCTGTGCCCCCTTGGAGTCGATCCAGGATACGGTGACATCCGTTTTGCGGGACGTATACAGGTACAGTGTCGCATGGTCTCCGCCATTCAAGCCGTAGAGGGCCAGAGATTTCGCGAAAGCGTTATTCGGAAGCGCATAATCCGATCCCCTTGGGGTCAATCCGTCCATGGAGACGGTGCGGACGATTGCGGCCACAGGAGTGTCAGTTCCAGTCACCGTGGCATACAGCGCGTCTTGGCCGGAAGCAGCTGCGGAAAGATTCAGTACCGTTTCTTTGCCTGAGGCCACGGTCAGCGTCGATCCGGTGGAGAGCGCCAGCGCGCCGGATTTGTCGGAGCCCCAGATTCTGATGGTCACCGATGTGTCCTTGGCGGAGGGATTGGCCACAACAAGCTGTTGCGTCAAGCCGGTCTTCGTACCGGAAAGCAGGAACGCCTGTTTCAGCGCCGGCACGACGCAGGAGGCTGCTGATACGCCCTTCAAATCACCGTCCGTGGCCCATGACATCACTGAGGAAACCGCGCCGGTACCGTTCGAAGCCGTCAGCAGACGCGTGTCTTGCAATCGGGAGCCGTCATCGACATTGCCGGAAGCCACAAAGATGTCATCGGACGAGTCGTCTTTTTTGTCCAGCATCGACACGGATGCCGTCATGTCGGCTCCCATCGAGGCGACGGATGAATGGAACACCGAACCGAAGGCGGCGTATCTCGCGGAAGACGCGATATTGCCGTTGGATGCCTGGTATTCGCTATCTCCATAGGCATCGGTATCGGCAATGGTCATGCGAGACGGGCAGTACGTCTGCCGCTGCCGGGGGCTGACGGTACGACCCACCGAGGAGCGTTCCACCGTGGGCGTGTCCACATGCAGCCATGATGGCCGGTATATGAGCGTCACGGCCATCAGGACCACGATGAGCAACACCGAGATTACGGCAAGCGCAATACGCAAAGGCGTATTGGGACGAGAATGTCTGCTCATGCTTCCTCCAGACCCTGACGACGAATGCGCGGAAGCGCCACCAGGCAATACGCTACAAGAACGACGCCCATGCACCACAGCCATGAACGACGCCACACACTTGAGCCGGCCTTATCAAGCCCGCTTCGATCGATATGCTGCTTGGATAGATCCTGAACCGTCAAACGATAATACGTGCCATTATCCAGACTGACGACATTCTGTGTCCCGTCAGAGGCTCCAATGTTCGAATTGAGCTGGTTCGAGGCCTCTCGCTGCGCTTTGTCGCCGTTCTGCTTGATAACGTAAATGCCGCCGAAACCCAACTTGCCAAGCTCGTTGATGGCATCGGAATCGGCATTGGCCAGCAACTGGGCGCAATCCTGCGCAATGGTTCTGCTGGACCCGTCGGAACGTCCCGAAACCACTTCGACGCGTTGCGCGGGAGAGCTGTCAATCAAGTCGCCACGACCGGTACGCATCACACTGTAGCTGACCGATTCGGCGCTATCGGCACGCAAGGCAAGCACGCGACGTGCATCATCCTGCCCAAGGAAATCGGTCGCCACCATCGGCAGTCCAGCATCGCTGGTCTTTACCTGGCTGTGATCGCATTCGACATAGTTGAATCCCGCACAGGCCACGACGGAGACGGCCAGCAGGCAAACCAATACGGCACGACCCACATGCGAGGCAATCGACACTGCCTTCGAGCCGCGTCCTTCGATTTCGACGGCGCCGGTCTTCTCATGCTGTCTCAGCATGACGAAACGTCGAACCGCGCCGCCCGACATCATGCAGATGCAGGCGAGCAAGCCCATCATCGCATATGTGGTTCCCGGAAGCATGGAACCGGAGACCGGACCATCCACATCGACGGCCACCGCAATCGCCGCGGACAGCAAGGCCGTCGCCAATCCCGCGAACACGGCGATCCACATCATACGGGACACGCGCAGCACGAAAGGCAACACCAATGACACCGCGGCCAGCAATACGATCAACGCCAGCATGGAAACCGCCACATACCGCCATGCGCCACCGTCGGCGCCGATGCCGAACACCCGCAGCAACAGATCGGACAGATTCGCGACGACCGGTTTGCCATCATGCGCGGAGGAGGGCAGCATGACGCTGCCGAACAGCTGACGCCATGTACCGTCGGAAGCGAAACGAACGGCATTGACCAACGTCGGCGCGCATACGAACGCCGCCGGAAGCGGAATCAGAAGCAACGCGGGCTTATGGGAGCGGACGAACAGCAGGAATCCCAGGAAGGTGAGCATCAGCGGCAGCAACAACTGCGGCTGCGCGGCGACGACCGGAATGAAACACAGCGCCGCAACCGCCGCCGCCTGGACCGACGCGTGGGGATTGACCAGATCCTCCGTCCGATACATGCCGACCGCACGGAACGAGAAGGCGAAAGCGGCCGGAAGAAACACCATGACCGTCAGCATCGTGACATCCGCGTCATCATAAAGTCCCATGGACAACGCCAACGCGAACCACGCCAACGCGACCACGCAGCGCACCGCATCCGAGCGGGTGAAGATGCCGGCCAGCGCCCAGAAGGAAAACACCATGAGCGGGGCTGCAAGGAAGAACATCAGTCCGACAGCTCCGGCAACATGTCCACCAGTGAGCACCGACGCCAGCGCAAGCACCAACAGCCATGGCGCGTTAGGCGCACTGATGCCCGTGCCTGAGGCATACGACCATGACGTGGTCGCGGTATGAAGCAACTGGGTGAAGCTCGCGCCCGTGGGCAACAGCTGTGCGGAATACATCGACGCACCCGAACATACGGAACGAAGCACGTCCCAATACAGCACGACTATCCATATGCCGGCAATCAGCGCCGCGCCGAAGGCCAATCCCCATCTACGCAGCAACCGTTTACGCAGATGGTCCTTCTCAAGAGGACTGAGCAGCACGACATCCCTCTGGTCGCGCAACGCACGGCGACGGTCGAGCCATTCCCTGACCTGCCGATGATTCGCAGACAGCGTGGATAGCGATTTAAGCGTGACCTTGCTTTGCCTGCGCAACCGCGCATGGGCGCGCCAAGCACCCCGCAGACGCAGCAGCGCACGCCACGGCATCGCCAGCTCGCAGCATGCATGATACGGCTGTTTGCGCGCCAAGCAAAGCACGGCCAATCCCAACGACTGGATGATGGACCACAGCCAAAGCAACGGCCACCGTGAACGGTGCATGTCAGTGTACGCGTATTTGGCATTCGCCTCGCGTACGGCAAGATACGGATCGATGCGACCGTCCTCGTCTTCCACAGGGCGCCCGTTCTTGGAACGGATTCCTTCGAATCGGGCTCTTCTGTGGGCGATGCGAGCCTGGGGAACCACTACGACACGCCCACCGCCAAGACATATGCGGCGGCACAGGTCCGTGGATTCCGCGAAGGTGCCGAACCAGGGGTCAGCCCCTTCGAACGCACGCAACGTAGCCAACGGCACCAACGCGCCCGATAGGGAGACCGACAGCACATCCTGACGCCCGTCATATTGCTCCTGGTCAGGCTCGCCGTCGACCACCAAGGAAACGACATCATGGTGCCCGGCATACAAACCCACATTGTGCAGGTTCTTCGCCTGCCAATCCAACTGCTTGGCACCGAGCAGCGCGGCTGTCGGCGTGTTTCTCCACGCATCCAGCAACGTCTCGAAGCACCGGTCATCCGCCGGCCGCGAATCGTCATGCAAGGTCCACAACGCGCGGATGCCGGCATCAATGCCGATCTGATCCATCGCACGCGTTACAGCGTCCATGAAGGACGCCGCCTGCTTCACTCCCACCAGAATGACCCTCACCGTTTTGGCTTCCGGCACTTCCGTAAGCACATCCTGTGATGAGTGAATGACATCGAAGGTCATCTGCATGGGCTGCTCGATCTGCCCCGTGCAATCGGCGATAACGATCATTCCTGGAAGCATGCGCTGCGCAAGCACCGCTCCAACGGTAGAAGCGAGGAATCGAAGGTCATGCTGCGCGGTGATCACCGCAGCCACGGACATATCGACGTCCTGCCGATGCGTATACGGTCTGCTGTTCAGCACATCGGTCACGATTGTCTGGATATCGCTGCTGGCGTTAGAATTCATAATTTAAGTGTACGCACGGGACGCACCATGCCTTCAAGCCCGTTCCTTGTGCTCTTTTTTGTAGCGACGACGCTCACGCTCGCTCATACCGCCCCAGATACCGAAACGCTCATCATGGTCGATGGCCCATTCCAGGCACTGTTCACGGACTTCACACTGGGCGCAAACCCTCTTCGCATCCCTGGTGGAACCGCCT
>OLWJ01000960.1_pt1 | contig 11003 bp, 9 predicted proteins | sample 1674291 | NCBI WGS metagenome assembly OLWJ01 (sample SAMEA103958159, study PRJEB25191) | human gut metagenome | biome: human-associated habitat [ENVO:00009003]; feature: intestine environment [ENVO:2100002]; material: feces | place: Germany | collected 2013/2015
CCGCATCGAAAAAATCATCGTGGCCATCACAAAGGCCAACAATGCGGCCGAGGAGGCCGAGCGCCTGACGCCGCTGCAGATCGACCGCATCGCGCAGGCCGTCGAGATCCGCTGCGAGGAAATGAACCGCAGCCTGTCCGTCGAGGAGATCCAGGATCTCGTCGAGGACCAGATCATGGCGCACGGGGCCTTCGAGGTCGCCAAGCGCTATATCACCTATCGCTATACCCGCAGCCTTGTCCGCCAGTCCAACACGACGGACGACCGCATCCTGTCCCTCATCGAATGCAACAACGAGGAGGTCAAGCAGGAGAACGCCAACAAGAACCCGACCATCAACGCCGTGCAGCGCGACTATATGGCGGGCGAGGTCTCGAAGGATATCACGCGCCGCATCCTGCTGCCGCGCGACATCGTCGAGGCGCATGAGGCCGGTATCATCCACTTCCACGATGCGGATTACTATGCCCAGCATATGCACAACTGCGACCTCGTCAATCTCGAGGACATGCTGCAGAACGGCACGGTCATCTCCGGCACGCTCATCGAAAAGCCGCATTCCTTCTCTACGGCCTGCAATATCGCTACGCAGATCATCGCGCAGATCGCCTCGAACCAGTATGGCGGCCAGTCCATCTCTCTGACGCATCTGGCCCCGTTCGTGGACGTCAGCCGCCGGAAGATCCGCGAGAGTGTGGTGCGCGAGATCCGTGAGCTCGGGGCCGAGGCCGCGGAGGAGCGTATTTCCAAGATCGTCGAGGAGCGCCTGCGCGAGGAGATCAAGCGCGGCGTGCAGACCATCCAGTATCAGGTCGTCACGCTCATGACAACGAATGGCCAGGCGCCGTTCATCACGGTGTTCATGTACCTCGGTGAGGCGCGCAATCCGCAGGAGAAGCACGATCTTGCCATCATCATCGAGGAGACGCTCCGTCAGCGCTATCAGGGCGTGAAGAACGAAAAGGGCGTGTGGATCACCCCGGCCTTCCCGAAGCTCATCTATGTGCTCGAGGAGGACAACATCCACGAGGATTCGAAGTATTTCTACCTGACGCGGCTGGCTGCGGAGTGCACGGCGCGCCGTATGGTGCCGGACTATATCTCCGAGAAGAAAATGCGCGAGCTCAAGCTCTCAAAGGGCGAGACGCCGGGCAACGGCGATGTCTACACCTGCATGGGCTGCCGCAGCTTCCTGACGCCGGATTCCTCCGGCAACGGCTGGGACAACGTGGCCAATGCCGGGAACTATGAGCCGGGCAAGCCGAAGTATTACGGCCGCTTCAACCAGGGCGTCGTGACGCTGAACCTTGTCGATGTGGCGCTGTCCTCCGGCAAGGAAATGGACAAGTTCTGGAAGATTTTTGACGAGCGGCTGGACCTGTGCTACCGCGCACTGATGTGCCGTCACGAGCGCCTGAAGGGCACGCTGTCCGACGCGGCCCCCATCCTGTGGCAGTATGGCGCGCTGGCGCGCCTGCCGAAGGGCGAGCCCATCGACAAGCTGCTCTACAACGGCTATTCGACCATCTCGCTCGGCTATGCGGGCCTGTATGAGTGCGTGAAGTATATGACGGGCAAGTCCCACACCGATCCCTCGGCGACGCCGTTTGCGCTGGATGTTATGCGCTATCTGAACGCGGCCTGCGCCAAGTGGCGCGCGGAGACGCACATCGACTTCAGCCTCTACGGCACGCCGCTGGAATCCACGACCTACAAATTTGCCAAGTGCCTGCAGAAGCGCTTTGGCATCGTCCCCGGCGTGACGGACAAGAGCTATATCACGAACTCCTATCACATCCATGTGACGGAGAAGATCAACGCCTTCGACAAGCTGGCCTTTGAGTCGCAGTTCCAGGCTCTTTCGCCCGGCGGCGCCATCAGCTATGTCGAGGTGCCGGATATGCAGAACAACATCGACGCTGTGCTTGAGGTCATGAAGTTTATCTACGACAACATCATGTATGCCGAGCTGAACACGAAGTCCGATTATTGCCAGGTCTGCGGCTACGACGGCGAGATCGAGGTGCTGGAGGACACGGATGGCAAGCTCGTCTGGACCTGCCCGAACTGCGGCAACACCGACCAGAGCAAGATGAATGTCGCCCGCCGCACCTGCGGCTACATCGGCACGCAGTTCTGGAATCAGGGCAGAACGCAGGAGATCAAGGAACGCGTGCTGCACCTGTAAGACGTGCTTCTGTGCCCAAAGTTCCAATATTCCGGGTGGGGCTGCTGTTAACGGCAGCCCCACCGATATTTCGGGAGGAAAAACCATGTTCGGCGATCTGCATATCCATATGATCCTCGACGGCGTGTATTATCGCGCTGCCATCGACGCGCAGAAGGAGCATCCGCTTGACGGCCTCGTCCGCGCGCGGCTGTCTGATTATCAGGCGCGCGGGGTCTGCCTCCTGCGCGACGGCGGGGACGCCTGGGGCGTCAGCCTGCGGGCGCGGGAGCTGGCGGGGGAATACGGCATCGATTACCGCAGTCCAGCCTTTCCCATCTACCGCCGCGGGCACTATGGGGCCTTCATCGGCCGCGGCTTCGACACGGAGGACGAATACCGCGCCCTGCTGGACGAGGCAGGGGAGAAGCGGGCGGACTTCATCAAGCTCATGATCTCCGGCCTCATCGATTTTGACCACTGCGGCGTCCTGACGGAGCCGGGCCCGGAGCCGCAGGACATCCGCCGGATGATCGAGCTGGCCCACGCGGCCGGATTTGCCGTTATGGCGCATGCGAACGGCGACCGCGCCGTCATGGCTGCCCTGCAGGCGGGGGTGGACTCCATCGAGCATGGAGCCTACCTTTCCGAGAGCGTGCTGCTCCGCATGGCGCAGCAGCGCACGCTGTGGGTGCCGACGCTCTCGACCATCGGAAACCTGATCGGCAGCGGGCGCTATCCCGACGCCGTGCTGAAGCGCCTGCTCGCCCAGCAGCAGGAGGCCGTCCGCTTTGTCGCCGCGCACGGCGGCCGCATCGGCCTCGGCAGCGATGCCGGGGCGTGGCATGTGATGCACGGACAGGCCATTCCGGACGAGCTCGGGTATCTCACTGCAGCGCTCGGCCCGCGCACGGAGCCGCTTCTGCTGGAGGCCGAAGCGTACGCTTCTGTTACATTCTGCCGAAAGTGACCGTTGATTTGCCGAAATTTCTCCGATATAATAATTAAGGAACCTCTGAATAAATCGACTGCGGCGCTCAGCGGGTCTTTCGCCCCAACTTATCGGTTTGAAAATCTTGAAATACACAAAGTATTCCTGCAATTTCCAAACCTCAATTTGGAACAAAATCCCTCGCTGACCGCTCTTGCAATTTAATCAGAGGTTCCTTAAAAATGCCAAAAGGAGAGAGAACGGTATGCAATACGTGCTTTTTAATCCGCAGGCCGGAAACGGCAGCGGTGCGCAGCAGGCACGCGCTCTGGATGCGCGCTTCCCGGAGGAGACGTTTTCCTATACCGATATGACAACGATCAGCGACTATGCGGCCTGGCTCGGCACGCTCCCGGCGGATGCGTCCCTTATCATCGCGGGCGGTGACGGCACGCTGAACCGCTTTCTCAACGACACGGACGGCATGGCCCTCCCGGAGCAGCTCTATTATTTCGCCACCGGCAGCGGAAACGACTTCCTGCATGACCTTGGCCTCGAGAAGGGCGCGGACCCGGTCCCTGTGACGCAGTATCTGCGCGATCTGCCCACGGTCACGGTGAACGGAAAGCACTGGCGCTTCCTCAACGGCATCGGCTACGGCATTGACGGCTACTGCTGCGAGGTCGGCGACGCTCTGCGCGGCAAGTCCGACAAGCCCGACAAGCCCGTGAATTATACGGCCATCGCCATCAAGGGCCTGCTGTTTCACTTCCACCCGGCTAACGCCGAGGTCACGGTCGACGGCAAGACGAAGCGCTATCGCCGCGTCTGGCTCGCGCCGACGATGAACGGCCGCTTTTACGGCGGCGGCATGATGGTCACGCCGGACCAGCATCGCGGCAATGCTGAGGGCAAGGTCAGCGTGTGCGTCATGCACGGCAGCGGCAAGATCAAGACATTGGCGGTATTCCCGTCCATTTTCAAAGGCGGCCATGTGAAGCACACGGAAATGGTCGAGATCCTGACAGGCCATGACATCGAGGTGCGCTTTGACCGCCCCTGTGCGCTGCAGATCGACGGCGAGACCATCCGGAATGTGACTTCCTACAGCGTCCACGCGGGCGTCCCTGCGCGGGTCTGACAGAAAAAACGGCCGGAGTATGTATTCCTCCAGCCGACGGTGTGTCAAAAAAGCCTCGCAGAGTTCGCCGTCCGCAGGCGGCGAATCAAATCGGATCATTTTCTCCGGCGGCGTGTACGTCGGAGAAAAATACTGCGCAGTCCGCCAGTGTGCGGATCGTCCGGCAAAGGCGGACGATCGTGCGCGCAGCGGACTGTAGTCCCTTTGTTTGGAAAGCCCAAAGGGCTCTTTCCAAACAGTTAATTGGCCGGAGCGCTCAGCGCTCCGGCCGTTTTATGTGGGTTTTACTGCTTCGTGAAGACCATGGGGAACAGATCGCCCAGCATCTCGCTGAGAGACTGCAGGTCCATCGCGTCGCCCGTGACGGACGTGAAGGTCAGCTTGCCGCCCTCGAGCGTGTAGGAAACATAGTCCTCTTCGGAGAAGTCGGCTTCCTGCTCCTCAAAATAGAGCTTGCCGTCAGCTGCCTTGTAGACGCCGGACTCCTCGTCCTCTTCCAGAGAGCTCAGCAGGGACTCTTCGTCGAGCTGGCTGATCTGTTCGGCGACATAGTCCGAAACGCTGGAGCCGGTGCTCTGCTCGAAGGCAGCGTCGAAGTCCTCGCGGGACAGTCCGGATTCCTCGGCGGTCTTGTAGAGCGCCGCCTCAATGGCGGAGCCGCAGCCCTGCAGATAGGTGTGCAGCGCGGTAACGGTGGCTTCCTTGTCGGCCTGCATGGAATAGGTGCCGTCTTCGCCCAGCGTCAGAGTGTAGGGAACGGGCAGGGTCAGGTCGGCCAGATCCTCTTCGGCAAGGCCAAGCTGGGTCATGGCGGAGTTCAGGGCAGGGGCCAGATCGAGATCGATCTTGTAGGTACCGGGCAGGTCGGACTTGCCGCCGCCGCAGCCGGCGAGCGCAAGGACAAGGGCCAGCGCCAGCAGGCACAGTGCGAGAGACTTTACATGTTTCATGATTTTCTTCCTTTCTTTTTTGCAAAGAATGCAAGTTGATTATAGCATAACAGGATGTGGGTGTCAATCCATCGGGCGGCCGTTCAGAACAGTTTCTGCCAGCCGGTCGCCCTCGTAGCGGAGCTTCAGCGAAAAAAACGGCGCATGCTCCCGCATAAGGCGCAGGAAAATGCGGTCCCCCTCCCACTGCGGCAGGGCGGCGAACTGTGCCTCCGGGATCCATGCCAGCTCGCCCTCGTCGCAGTCCCGCAGGGTTCCGCGGCAGGCCGAGGCGTGGAACAGGTGCATGTATTCGCCCTCCCAGCAGTCGCTGACGAAGGTCACGATGCCGCAGTAGCGGTACTCCGTCAGCTCCAGCCCCGTTTCCTCGCGGAATTCGCGGCGGACGCAGTCGTCCGGGCTTTCGTTTTCCTCGAATTTTCCGCCGATGCCGATCCACTTGTCGTGATTCGGATCGTTTTTCTTTTTGTTGCGGTGCAGCAGGAGCCAACTCCCGTCCTGCTCCAGATAGCAAAGCGTGGTATTTTTCATAGCGTTCTCCCGAAAAAAGCCCCTGCAATCGCATGACGGTTGCAGGGGCCGGTTTTATTCTGCGGCGCTGGGATCGGTGGCGGGGTTCACGATGACTCGCACAGCATTGTGCAGGTTCTCTGCGACGCAGTGCGCCTGTCCCTTGGCCTGCTCGCCGTCGAGCGTCCAATCCATGTCGGCGGGGGCGTCGATCTCCAGATGGCTGGCGCTCGTGAACGTCAGCATGGGCGTGTGGTAATCCTGCGTCGTCAGGGCCAGCACGCAGTCGCTCAGCTCCATCAGGCTCTGCGGCTTGCGCACGAGCAGCAGCTCGAACACGCCGTCGTTCATGTCCACGATCTCCGGGGAGAGCGTCAGAATGCCCGCAACGGATGTGGAGTTGCTGATGGCGCCGAAGATATAGTCGTCCTCGAGCACGGTCTCGTGGTCGAGCAGAAAGCGCACATGGCGGCTGCGGATGGACGGCAGCTCCTTGATGCCGCCGAGCACATAGGCCAGATGGCCCAGCGCATTTTTTACGCTCTGCGACGTGGCGTAGGATGCGCGGGTGAACGCGCCGAACGAGGCGACATAGGAGAAGCAGCGGCCGTTGAAGCTGCCGAGGTCCAGTGTGCGCGGCTCGCCCTCGACGATGTCGCGCGCGGCCTGCAGCAGGTTGCGCGACAGGTGCATGCTGCTGGCAAAGTCGTTCGTGCTGCCTGCGGGGATGTAGCCGATGGGCGTGTCGCTTCCGGCCGCATAGACACCGGAGACGACCTCGTTGAATGTGCCGTCGCCGCCTGCGCAGACCACGCAGTCGAATTCGCGGCAGCGGGATGCTGCGACCTGCGTTGCGTCGCCGCGGGCAGCTGTGGTATAGACCGTGACGTCGTAGCCGCCGCGGTTGAAAATGCTGACGATCTCCGCCAGCGCGCGGTTCGCACGCTTTTTTCCCGAGCAGGGGTTCAGAATGAGCAGCAGCCTCTTCATCGCACGATCCTCATGCGGAAACGCACCCAGACAAAGATGCAGCCTGCGGCGATCACAAGGCCGATGCCGAGCAGCGCCCACTGCTCCTTGGAGCGCGGCTTACGGATATGGAACGGCATCACAAAGCTGGCGCCAGTCAGCGCCATAACAACGAGCAGCGCCCCATGCAGGATCGCGGCACGCTGGAAAATGTCGAGGAAGCAGAAGAAAAACGGGAAAATGAGCGCGGCTGAGGTGATGGGAAGGCCCGTGTAGGTCTTGCGGCACTCGTCCGTTTCCTGCTGGCGCAGCTCCTCCGTCACGTTGAAATAGGCAAGGCGAATGAGCCCGGCGAGCACATAGAGCGCCGCGATCAGCACGGCATACCAGACAGAGCCGCACACGACGATCGTGATGACGGCGGGCAGGATGCCGAAGGCAACGATGTCGCACAGAGAGTCAATCTGAATGCCGAAGCCCTTCTGCTCCGCCGTGCGGTTCTTCTTCGTGCGGGCGACGCGGCCGTCAAACATATCGCAAAGGCCGCTGAACATCAAACAGAGGATTGCCAGCAGCGGGTGGCGGGCGACGGCCAGCCCGATGCCGGTCACGGCCGACAGCAGGCTGAGGTAGGTCAGAATGACCGTGTAATCATAGAAACCAATCATAAATAACTCCTTCTGCCGCAGGACGGCACCGGAAAACGGACGTCGGATAGACGAATCATAGTCGTCTTGTTATTATCCCACATTTTCGGCGATTCGTCAAGTCCCGGTATTTTCCGACAGAATGCGGCAGAGCAGGACGGAAAAGGCTTGGTCCTGCGCGGGCTTCCGGGCAGCCGTACGGTGCAGGCGGACACCGCCGCGGCGCAGGCGGGCGGACTCGGCGCGAACGGTGAGCAGAGCGTCGATATTGTCCTTTGTGTAGGCATGGCCCGCCGGATGCAGGGCCTGCGCGCTGCGCGCAAGGCACAGGGCGGCAAGGCCGTAGTCCTGCGTGATCACAACGTCGCCGGGGCGCAGGTGCGACAGCAGCAGATAGTCCGTGCTGTCGTGCCCGCAGTCCGCAACAAAGACCTCCACGCCGGGAATGGAAAAGACATGCGCCGTGTCGCAGAACAGCAGACACGGCACATGGAAGGCGGCGCATTGCCGCACGGTCTCGCGGACGACGGGGCAGCCGTCCGCATCGATCAGAACGCGCATGGGCTTCAGTGGCGGGGCATCAGCAGGCCGCGCTTGTCGTGGATGACATTGCGCGGGCAGGCCATGGCGCACATGCCGCAGGAGAGGCACTTATCCGCGTAGATAAAGGCGCGGTTCTCCGAAACAACGATGGCTCCGGCCGGACAGGTGCGCTCGCACAGGCCGCAGCCGATGCAGCTCACGGCGCAGACATCGCGGCAGCGGGCGTCCTTGTTCGAGCAGAGGACGACAATGGGGTTGTCCTCGAGCCGCAGGTGGATGACGCGCTGCGGGCAGGCCTGATAGCACGCGCCGCAGCCGATGCAGCGGCTCTCGTCGACCTCGGCCACGCCGTAGGAGTTCAGCGAGATCGCGCCGAAGCGGCAGACCTCCATGCACGCACCGCAGCCGGTGCAGCCGTAGAGGCAAAGATCGTAGCCCTCCGGGCTCTGGTTGGCGCGGCAGCCGCCGTTGCAGTGGACGCAGGCAACCTTGGACGGGAACTTCTTTCTGACTTTCATCTCATGCAACCTCCCCGTTATTTGCGTGCATAGGGCGTGCCGGTCAGCGGCAGACTGGTGCGCGGCTCGCCGTCGAGCCGGTAATAGGCGTCCGCAATGGCCGGTGCGGTGGGGATCGAGGTGATCTCACCGATGCCGATCGCGCCGCAGGCCACGTTCAGGCCCGGCTTGTCGATGACAATGGCCTTGATCTCCGGCACCTGATGGGCACGGAACAGGCCGAGCGTGCCGAAGCGCGCCGTCGGGCGGCAGTTTTCGTCGATGGGATACTGCTCCGTCAGGGCATAGCCCATGGACATGACGACGCCGCCCTCGATCTGGCCCTCGCAGGAGAGCGGGTTGATGGCCTTGCCGACGTCGTGCGCGGCTATCATTTTGCGGATGAGGCCGGTCTTCTCGTCGAGGATACAGACCTGCGTGGCGTAGCCGTAGGCGACGTGGGAGACCGGGTTCGGCACATCCGCACCGAGCGGGTCGGTCTTCGCGAGGTATTCGCCGTAGAATTCTTTCCCGATGAGGTCGCTGAGCGACTTTCCGGCCAGCGCCTCGTGGAGCTGCAGGCAGGCGCGGCGGCAGGCCTCGCCGGTCACAAGCGTCTGGCGGGAGCCGGACGTGTCGCCGGAGTCCGGGGCGATCCAGGTGTTGGAACGCTCATAGACGATGTCGTCGCGGGAGAGGTTCGTGTTTGAGCAGACCATCTGCACCAGCACGGTGCCGAGGCCCTGCCCGATGCACGAAGCGCCGGAATAGATATGGACCTTGGAATCGCCCTCGACGATGAGCTTGCAGCGGCCCCAGTCCGGCAGGCCGACGCCGAGGCCGGCATTCTTCATGGCGCAGGCGATGCCCTTGATCTTGGCGTTGTCGTATTCGTCCTTTACGGCAAGGAGCGTCTCCACAAGGCCGGTAGAGTCATCGACGATCTGCCCGTTCGGCAGCACACCGCCGGGACGGATAGCGTTGCGGTAGCGGATCTCCCACGGGGAGATGCCGACAAGGTCGGCCGCGCGGTTCAGCAGCGTCTCCACGGCGAAGCACGTCTGCGTGACGCCAAAGCCGCGGAACGCACCGGCAGGCGGATTGTTTGTATAGTAGGCATAGCCGTCGATCTCGAAGTTTTCGTAGGCATAGGGACCGGCGGCGTGCGTGCAGGCGCGCTCGAGCACCGGGCCGCCCAGCGAGGCGTAGGCGCCAGTGTCAGAGACGACCTTGGCCTTCACACCCTGGATGATACCGTTTTCGTCCACGCCCATCGTGAAGTCCATCTCGAAGGGATGGCGCTTCGGGTGGATGAGCAGGGACTCGGCGCGCGTCAGCTTGCACTTGACGGCGCGGCCGGTCTTGTAGGCGATGAGCGCGGCCAGCGGCTGGACGGTCATGTCCTCCTTGCCGCCGAAGCCGCCGCCGACGAGGGCATTCTGGATCTTGACCTTCTCGGGCGGCAGGCCGAGGGCCATCGTGACCTCGTGCAGCGTGGTGTGGGCGCTCTGGTCCGTCGTGTAGAGGCGGATGCCGTCTCCGTCCGGCACGGCCACGGCGCATTCCGGCTCAAGGAAGGCGTGCTCCGTGAACGGGGTGGAGAAGTGATCCTGCACGACAAATTTCGAGTGGGCAATGGCCTCCTCGGCATTGCCGCGGGAGACGTGCTTGTGCGCCAGCAGGTTGCCCTTGCGGTGGACGAGCGGCGCATAGGGCGCGGCCGCCTCCTCTGGGTTGTGCACGGCGGGCAGAATCTCATATTCGACCTTGACGAGCTTTTTGGCCTTTTCCAGAATCTCCGGCGTCTCAGCCGCGACAAGGGCCAGTGCGTCGCCGAGGAAGTGGACGACGCCGCCGACGGGGACCATGACGTCCCAGTCGTGGACGATGTGTCCGATGATGTTCTCGCCCGGCACGTCTGCTGCGGTCAGCACGCAGATAACGCCGGGCAGCGCGGCCGCCTTGGACGTGTCGATGGACAGCACGCGGGCGCGCGGATATTTGCTGCGCACGGCGGAGCCGTAGCACATTTTTTCGGGGTAGTAATCGTCGGGGTATTTGCCGGTGCCGAGGACCTTCTCCTCGACGTCCAGACGCTGGACACGGGAGCCGATCTTCCAGTCCGTCGTGGCGGGCAGGGGGATCTTCTTTTCGCGCAGGATCTTCCCGGCCAGACGGATGGCCTCGACGATCTTGACATAGCCGGTGCAGCGGCAGTAGTTGTTGCGGATGGCCCAGCGGATCTGCTCCTCCGTCGGGTCCGGCGTGCGGTCGAGCAGGGCCTTGGCGCACAGCACCATACCGGGGATGCAGAAGCCGCACTGGACGGCACCCGCCTCGCCGAAGGCGAAGGTGTAGGCGGCCTTTTCAAAGTCGGAAAGGCCCTCGACCGTCAGGATGTGCTTGCCGTCGAGCCGTTCGGTGTCCGGAACGCAGGCGCGGCAGGGCTCGCCATTGATGAGCACGGTGCATGCGCCGCAGGCACCCTCGCTGCAGCCGTCTTTTACGGAGGTGAGATGCAGCTCATCGCGCAGGTAGCGCAGCAGCTTCTGCTTTTTGGCGACGGTAACTTCGGCACCGTTTATGTAAAATGTTGCCATGGAAACAGGTCCCCTTTGTAAAATAATCCGGTCGCAGCCGGTGGACGG
>OLWJ01000962.1_pt1 | contig 10998 bp, 7 predicted proteins | sample 1674291 | NCBI WGS metagenome assembly OLWJ01 (sample SAMEA103958159, study PRJEB25191) | human gut metagenome | biome: human-associated habitat [ENVO:00009003]; feature: intestine environment [ENVO:2100002]; material: feces | place: Germany | collected 2013/2015
CTCGAGGATCATCGGCGTGTTTGTCAACGACCACGAAAAGTATGAGGGGCGCACGCTGAGCGATTTTTTTATCGCTGAATCTTTGAACGAGCTTTCCACGCAGATCGAAAAGACCGGCCGGTTCATGATGGTGAAAAAAGCGAAGGACGCCGGGCAGATCCTCCGCTTTGCCTCCATGTGGAACATGGAGGGGATCGTTGTGATCGGCTTCTGCGCGCAGGACTACCAGACGCTCCGCAATCACATGCGGATCCCATTCGTGGTATATGACGGGATCTGCGGACAGACGGAGCGGATCGTCAACCTCAGCATCGACAATTCTGGCGGCGGCGAGCAGGTCGGCCGCCACTTCCGGGCGCTGGGGCATACGCGCGCGCTTTGCCTGTCCGACAATGGGACGGGCATCGACCGCGACCGGATCGAGGGCTTTTTCCGCGGCTTTGCGCCGGGACACGCGGAGCTGCTGCGGATCCCGATGCAAAAAGATGCACGGTGGGCGTACTATGAGCAGCAGCTGGAGCGGCTGCGGGGCGTGACGGCGGCTTTTGCGGTCTCGGATCATTATGCCATTGACCTGATGAGCTTTTTGCGCGGGAAGGGGATCGCGGTGCCGGAGGAGATCTCCGTCGCGGGATTTGACGACACGCCGGTATGCGAGATGGTCAGCCCGGCCCTGACCACGGTCCGGCAGGACGGCGCAGCCCGGGCGCGGATCGCCATGGAAAAGCTGCAGGCGCTGCGGGAGGGCCAGACGGTTGGGGAGGAGGTCATCCTGCCGGTCACGCTTGTGGTGCGGGGCAGCACGCGGATACGGAAATAAGCATTCTGCACAAATCAAACATCTTATTTTTGTCGAAAGTTACGCGCTTAACCTTTGCGTCCCGCACATCCGGTCGTTACAATGAAAGAAAAACGAACGGAGGGACCGGGATGCAGGAAGAAAGGCGCTTTTTCAGAACGGTCTGTACACTGGCGATCCCCGCGGCGCTGCAGTCGCTGCTGCAGTCGTCGTTCAGCCTGGTCGACCAGATCATGATCGGGCAGCTGGGCGCCGTCAGCGTGGCGGCCGTCGGGCTGGCGGGGAAATTCGCCTCGATCTACGCGGTCGTCATCGCCGCCATCGGCGCGGTGGCCGGGATCATGATCTCGCAGTATCTGGGGCAGGACGCGCCCGCGGAGGTCCGGCGGAGCTTTTTTACGAATCTCTGGCTGGGGTTCGGGCTGGCCGGGGCATTCACCGCGCTCTGCCTGCTGTGCCCCGGGGCAATCATGCGGGCCTATACGGCGGATGTACAGACGCTGCAGACGGCGGCGGGCTACCTCCGCCTGCTCGCCGGGACATATCTGCCCATGGCCGGGGCGACAATGCTTGCCGCGGCGTTCCGCTGCGCGGAAAAGCCGCGGCTGCCGCTGTACGCGGGCATCGCGTCCGCGCTTTTGAATACGGTCCTGAACGACCTCCTGATCTTCGGGAAATGCGGCTTTGCCGCCATGGGCGCGACCGGCGCAGGGATCGCGACGATCGGCTCGCAGTGGGTCAATTTCCTGCTGATGCTCCTGTTTTGCCGGAAGACGCCGCCGCTTCCCGCGGCGGACGGCAGGCGCGTGCCGCCCGTGCACGGGCGCGGACGGCAGTATCTGGCTATGCTGCTGCCGCTGCTGATCTGCGAGGTGACGTGGAGCCTGGGCGAAAATGTCTACGCCGCGATCTACGGGCGCATGGGCACGGACGCCAGCGCGGCCATGACGCTGACCGCGCCCGTGCAGGGGCTGGTGATCGGCGCGCTGTGCGGCCTGTCGCAGGCGGCGGGCGTGATCGTCGGCAAGCGGCTTGGCAGCGGGGACGAAGACGCCGCCTATGCGGCGGGCAGGCGCCTGCTCGTCTACGGCGCTGCCGGGGCCGCGCTGCTGTCCGTGCTCGTGGTGCTGCTCAGCGGTGTCTATGTGGAGATCTATCAGGTGGAGGACGGGGTAAAGCGGCTGACCCGGCAGATCCTCACGGCCTATGCGCTGGTCGCGCCATGCAAGGTCCTCAATATGATCCTCGGCGGCGGGATCCTCCGCAGCGGCGGGCGGACGGCGTACGTCATGGTCATCGATCTTGTCGGAACGTGGGGCTTCGGTGTTCCGGCGGGGCTCGTGACGGCCTTCGTGTTTGTGCTGCCGGTCCCGTATGTGTATTTTGCGCTGTCACTGGAGGAATGCCTCCGCTTCGGCATCTCGCTGGCCGTCTTCCGCAGGAGAAGGTGGATGCGCCGCCTGTCCGCGCATGCGGACTGAGCAAAAAAGAAGAAAAAGCCCGGCTGGCGCACAAGCGCCAGCCGGGCTGGTCATGTTACCGGGGAAAACGCTGGTTCCGGATCTTACTTCATGAAGGTGTCGGCCTTCATCTGCTCGATGTAGCCGAGGTACTTTTCCTGCACGTCGGCCGGGACCAGATCGCTCAGCGCGCCCGCGGACAGCGTGCCGTTCTGCAGTGTGCCGTAGAGTGTCTCGCCGCCGAAGGTACCGGCTTCCACAGCCTCCATGGAGGCGACGACCATGGCGGAGTTGTCGGTCACCTGCGAGCAGATGATGCACTCGTTCTGGCCGAGGATGTCTGCCGGCTGGCCGATGTCGTAGATCTTGATCTCGCCTGCAGCGGCGTTGGCGGCATCGATGGCCTCGCGCGCGCCGGAGTCAACGGCGGAAGCGTCGCCGAAGAAGACGTCAGCGCCCTGGGAGATCAGCTCGGTGGCAAATTCCTTGCCCTTCGGGGCGTCGGAGAAGGAGTTGGCGTACGGCACGTTGAGCAGTTCGACGGTCTTGCCTTCCTGCTCGGCGACGTACTTCGCGGCTTCTTCAAAGCCCGCGATCTTGCCCTTGGTGGTGTCGAGCTCCATGCCGCCGATGAAGCCGAGCTTGCCGGTCTCGGTCATCAGGCCCGCCAGCGCGCCGGCGATCCAGCCGATCTGCTGTGCGTTCGGGAGCAGGGAGGAGACGTTCTTGTTGACAGCCTTTTCCGGGGTGTCGACTGCGCCGTTGAGCAGGGCGAAGGCGACGTCGGGATATTCCTCAGCTGCCTGCAGGACAGCGTCGGTGTACTGATTGCCGGGGGCGTAGATCATGTCATAGCCCAGCGCGCAGTAGGCGACGATGGAGTCATAGTAGGAGTCCTGCGAGATGGAGTCGGTGACCTCGGTCTGCCAGCCCTTCTTCTCGGCTGCGGCGACCATGGCGTTGTAGCAGGCTGCGCCCCAGCCGCCGTCGTTGATGCTGGAGTCGCAGATCATGGCGACCTTGTAGGTCTTGCCGTCGGTCTTGGTGTCGGCTGCGGGAGCGGTGTCGGTGGTGTCGGTCGTTTCGGCCGGGGCGGCGGTGTCCGCAGCAGCCGGGGCGTCGGTCTTGCCGGAGCTGGCGCAGGCCGCCAGCGAGAGGAGCATGACAAGAGCCAGAAGCATTGCGATGATCTTTTTCATAGTTTTTCCTCCGTAGATTTGGATTTTGCGCCGGCAGCCCGCGCCGCCGGCATCATCTATAATAACACAGGGCGTGTTATTACTGAACGGGTGCGCCAGCGTTTACCGCTGCTCGCGGCGGTAGGGCTTGCCGTTGGCCTTGGGGCCCGCCTGCCGCGTGCCGATGAGGCTCAGGACGACGACTGTCGCCACGTAGGGGATCATCTGGAAGAACTGATAGGGGATGGCGATGCCGGACACCTGCAGACGGATCTGCAGCGCGTCACAGAAGCCGAAGAACAGGCAGGCAAGCAGAATGCCGCCTGCGTTCCAGCGGCCGAAGATGACGGCGGCCAGCGCGATGAAGCCGCGCCCGGCGACGATGCCGTCGGTGTAGGTGCTGGAGTAGCAGGTCGTGAGGTACGCGCCGCCGATGCCGGCCAGCGCGCCGCAGATCACGCACGCGAGATACTTGACGCCGATGACGTTGATGCCCAGCGTCGCCGCGGCCTGCGGATGCTCACCGACGGATTTGTAGCTCAGGCCCGCGCGGGTCTTGCCGAAGAAGACGGCCGTCACGATCACGAGCACGAACGTCAGATACACCATCGGGCTCTGGTCAAACAGCAGCGGCCCGATCACCGGGATATCCTTCAGCCCCGGGATGGCGATGGAGGCCATCGTGGTGATCTGCTTGAGGTCGGAGCCGGTGCCGAAATAGACCCGGTAGATGAACGAGGCCAGCGCCGGCGCGAAGATGTTCACCGCCATGCCGTAGACCGTATGGTCCGCGCAGAGCGTGACCGTGGAGAACGCGTAGATCATGTTGACCAGAATACCGGCCAGCGCGCCGCACAGCAGCCCCAGCCAGTTTGACCCCGTCACATAGCAGACCAGAAAGCCCACCAGCGCGCCGATGGACGCCAGACCCTCCAGACCGATGTTGACCATACCGGCCCGCTGGCCGTAGAGCTCCGCGAGGGAGATCAGCAGCACGGGAATGGCCAGACGGACCGTTGCCAGCAGTAAGCTCAAGATCCAATCCATTACACAGCACCTGCCTTTCTCTTGCCGAACACGCGGCTCTTCCAGCTCTGGAACTCCGGCAGCTTCGTCAGCGCCATACCGGCGACGGAGAAGACGATGACAAGCGCCTGGATGATATCGGATACGCTGGTCGGCACGCCCGTGGCGGCCTGCATCGTGGTCGAGCCCACGCGCAGGACGGCGAAGAACAGCGCCACGACCATCGTCGCGATCGGATGCAGCTGGCCGATCAGCGCCATGGCCACGCCGTCAAAGCCATAGCCCGCGCCGAAGCCGTTGATGAGGCGGAACTGCGTGCCGAGCAGCTCTGCGCCGCCGCCGAGACCTGCGATCGCGCCGGAGACGATGAAGCTCATCAGCATATACCGCCGGACCGGGAAGCCGTTGAAGCGGCTGGCGGTCTGGTTCAGGCCAACAGCCCGGAGCTTGAAGCCGGGGCTGGTCCAGAACAGGAAGTAGTACAGGAGCAGGCCCACGACCACCGCGATCACGAGCCCCCACGTCATGCGCATCCCGCTGATGATCCGCGGCAGGTGCACCGCATCGTCGATCGCGGGCGTCTGCGGCACGGAGGCGTCGCGGATCCAGCTGGTGTAGATCACGCCCATAAACAGCGTCGCCACATAGTTGAGCATGATGGAGATGATCATCTCGTTCTGCCCGCGCGTGATCTTCAATACGCCCGGGATCATGCCCCAGAAGCCGCCGGCCACCGCGCCGGCCAGCAGCGCCAGCAAAATACCGCCGAAGCCGGTCAGGCCCGTAAAGTAGCAGGTCAGAAACGCCGCGATGGAGCCCATCAGAAACTGGCCCTCACCACCGAGGTTGAATACGCCGCAGCGGTACGCAAAGCACGCGCACAGCGCCGTGAACATCAGGGGCGTCGCCTTGGCCAGCGTCGTGCCGATGCCGGCCTTAGAGCCGAACGCGCCCTGGAACAGGTATTTGACTGCGAGGAACGGATCCGCGCCCAGCGCGGCCATGATGATCCCGCCAATGACAAACGCCAGCAGGATCGAAAGCAGCGGGACAAGGAAGGCCCCGAGTAATTTTTTGAATTTCATACGCGCGCTCCCCTCACTTTCCGGTCATGGCAAGGCTGATCTCTTCGATCGGCGGGTTCTTGCCGGAATATTCGCCCATGATCTGACCTTCAAAGATGACAAGGATCCGGTCGGACATCTCAAGGATCTCATCGAAGTCCGCGCTGATGAGCAGAATGCCCACACCGCGGTCGCGCGCGGCGATCATCTGATCGTGGACGAAGCGCGTCGCGCCGATATCCAGTCCGCGCGTCGGGTGTACGGCGATCAGCACATCCGGATCGGATTCCAGCTCGCGGGCGAGAATGACCTTCTGCTGGTTGCCGCCGGAGAGATTCCGGACCTCCTGGTCGGAGGACTGGCAGCGGATGTCGTATTTGCCGATCATCTCCCGGGCATAGGCCGAGATGGTCTTCTTTTTCATATGCAGGCCGTGCAGCGAGGAAAACTGCGGCTCGTCGGTCTGCTTGAGCACGAGATTGTCCGCGATCGACATGTTGCCGATCAGGCCCTGCAGATTCCGGTCCTCCGGGATGAGCGCCACGTCGTCCTCGATCGAGGCCCGCGGGCTGAAGACCGCGATCTTCTGTCCCTTGCGCTGGAACTCGCCGCTCTCCGGCGAGAGCACGCCCGTCAGCAGCTGCGCGAGCTGCGTCTGTCCGTTGCCGTCCACACCGGCAATGCCGACGATCTCGCCCCGGCCGATGCTGAGGCTGACGTCATTGAGGCCCGCGTGCTTGGACTCCTTATGATAATCGATGTTCTGCAGGGAGATGACCGCTCCGGCCTCCACGTCCTTCTTTTCGTACTGCGACTGCTGCAGCTCGCGGCCGATCATCATGTTGGCCAGCTCCTGCCCGGTGACGCCGTGCGCGTCCACCGTCGTGACGACCTCGCCCGCGCGCAGGATGGTGATGCGGTCGGAGATGTGCAGCACCTCACGCATCTTGTGGCTGATAAAGATGATGGATTTTCCTTCGCTGACGAGCTTTTTCATGATGGCGAACAGACCCTCGACCTCGATGTCCGTCAGCGCCGCGGACGGCTCGTCCAAAATCAGCAGCTCCGCGCCGTGGTAGAGCGCCTTCAGGATCTCCACGCGCTGCTGCGCGCCGACGGAGATCTCCGTGATCAGCTTGTCCAGCTCCACGTCCAGCCCGTATTTTTCCGACAGCGCGAGGATCTCCTTCCGCCGCGCCTCCCGGTCGATAAAGATCCCCTTGGAATTCCGGTCGCCGAGGATCATGTTTTCAAACACGGTCATCGCCTCGACCAGCATGAAGTGCTGATGCACCATGCCGATGCCGAGCTTGACCGCCTGGCTGGGCGACTCGATCCGCACCTGCCTGCCGTTGAGAAAGATCGACCCCTCCGTCGGCTGGTAAAGACCGATCAGAATGTTCATCAGCGTCGATTTGCCCGCACCGTTTTCGCCGAGCAGGGTATGGACCTCGCCCTTGGCTACGGACAGATTGACATCGTGGTTCGCATAGAAGTCACCGAATCGTTTGCTGATGTGCTCCATGCGCAGCAGTTCTTCCAACTAAATCACGCTCCTCTGTATTCACTTTCCGGCTCTTTTTGATAACGCCTTCTCTCTTCGAGCCGTCCATCACGCCGGCTGACCATCTGTCCGGGCCGGCGGTTATCTTAATTTTCAATATACACGAATTTACTCGAGATTTCAAACCTTTTCTGCCCGCCACGCATTTTTCTATAAACTTCACAAAACCATTGGAAAAACCTGCAGGATCAAGGCAATCCTGCCACCTCGCAGCAGCTTCCGAGCGGCGGAGATCGCGGCGGATTTGGACGGCTTTCCGCCGTGCCGGAAAGCTGGACGCTTTGCCAGCATGCCGGTATTTACCAAAAGAAACCATTTCCGTATCCTTTTGGTGGGAGGCGGCTTTGGACATGCAGATAGAGAAAAATATTGCAGCCATGCTACAAAGCAAAATGAAGGAAACAGGAAAAACAAAACTGGAATTTTCAAAGGAGCTTGGGATCCCGCGCTCGACCCTGCAGGGGTATCTGAAAGGGGACAAGTGTCTGCGCTCGGATTCGATCGAGGAGATCGCAAAACGCCTGGATCTCCCATCGGCGCAGCTGATCTCCAGGCCGGTGTACGCGGAGGAATTCGTGCTGTTCCTCCTGGACACGCTCCAGGAGGAACTCCGGATGCTGCACCCGCAGGCGCAGGGACTCGCGCGGGAGGCTGCCGCGCTCCTGCACGCAGCATTCCGGCTCTCGGCGGAATGGAACCGCCTGGATGTGCACCCCACCGCAGCCAAGACAGAGGATTCAGAAGGTCTTACTTACCGGCATATTCCTTATGAAGCGCATGGCGAGGCGCGGATGCTCTATGCCTACGGAATGCTTGTGCAGAAATATCTGCAGATGCATTGGGCGACGATCTTCTTTGTCGTGCCCTTTTCCAATGACCGCTCCAGCGCAGCCCGGCTGGCAAAGCTCTGCACCGAGCACCAGCTGGATCCCATCCATCTTTTCGATGTGATCCACGATTTCATGAATACGGAGACGCGGAGCTTCTAACCAAAGCGGCGGCCGGATGACCCGGCCGCCGCTTTGCGCCTGCCAGGCAGCGCCTTTGCATACGCATGGGGCACAAGGCAGAAAACAGGGCTGCCCCCTTTGGGGGCAGCCCTGTGCGGGAAAGGATCAGGCGGTGGTCTTTGCAACATTCTCCACGAAGCGGTGGAGGATGGCGGCGACCTGTGCTCTTGTGGCGTTGCCGGTGGGCAGGAGACGGCCTTCGGAGCCGTTGACCAGCTTTTCGGCGACGGCCCAGCTGAGCGGGGCTTTGGCGTAGGCGGAGACCTTCGCGGCGTCGGAGAAGCCGTTCAGGCCTGCGCTGGCGGTGGTGCCATACTGCTTGTACTGCGCGTAGCGGTAGAGGATGGCAGCCATCTGCTCGCGGGTGACGTTGGCGTTCGGGCTGAACATCGTGGCGCCGGTGCCGTTGACGATACCGTTGTCGGCGGCCCAGGTGACGGCGTCTTCGTAGTAGCTGTTCAGCTTGACATCCGAGAAGCCGCTGCGGCCGGAGACAGTGGGCTGGCCCTCGAGACGATAGAGGACTGTGACGAGCATGGCGCGGGTCATGGAAGCGTTCGGGCTGAACGTCGTGTCGCTGGTGCCGGAGAACAGGCCGTTCTCATAGGCGTAGACGACATCGTCATAGAACCAGTCGGCTTCGCGCACGTCGGTGAACGGGAGCACGCCGTTGGTGAACTCGACTTCGATCCTCGTCGAGACGGTCAGCTTGTCCACGGTGTAGGTCGTGACCGCGCCGACGGACTTGCCGTCGACCTTGACGTCCTTGACGTGGTAGCCCTTGTCGGGTTTGAAGGTGAAGGTGACGGATCTGCCGATGTGCGAGAGCGCCAGTTTCGGCTCGACGGTGCCGTTCTTGCCGACCTTCAGGATCTTGCCGAGCAGCTGCTGCACATACTGCTCCGGGCTGATGTCCGCCGCGCGGAGCCAGCCGTTGTAGTAAGTGCCGTCGCCGAGGGCGGGATAATCCGGGTCGTCGAACCAGTCGGCTGCCTCGTGCGCGTAGTCATTGATGTAGTGCCAGACGACCACGTCGCCGTCCTTGAGCTTCCAGTTCTTCAGACCGCGGTCCGGATGCGTGCCGTTGACCGTGTACATCCAGCCGGAGCGCGCGCCGTTGGTGAACTCGCTCAGGGCGTAGCCGCCGAGGCAGGACGGGGCGTAGATCGTGCGGACATAGTCGTTCTCCTCGCCGATGGAGCGCAGACCAGCCTCGCCGATAGCCTTGGTGTAAAGATCGTAGACCGTGGCATCCTCCTGCAGGTCGTAGGAGGTGGTGGGGATCCAGGTCACGTATTCGGGCAGGTAGCTGTCCTTCGTCAGGTTGACGTCCTGCGTGGCCTGCAGCGCGCCGATGAGGCGGAAGGTGACCGTGATATCCTTGCCGTTGAGCTTGTTGATCTTCTCCGCGGCTGCGTTGAAGCTGCTTTCGACCAGCTTGCAGTCGTCGGCGTTGTTGATGTTCCGGACGCCCTCTTCATAGGCCTCCTTGAGCTTCTGAAGGCCCCTGGCGGTGAAGGCCTTGGTGTCCTTCGCGTCGTAGATCTTCTTGAGATCGTCGAGCGCGGTCTGGCGCTTGTTGGTCAGGCGCTGCTGATACTCGGCTTCGGCCCGTTCGAGCGAGGTAAGGTTGGTGACCTCGCTCTTCTTGTCGCCGAGGGCTTCGTAGTAGCGGCGTGCCTGCTTGATGGCAGTGAGACTGTCGTCGGTGATCGGGAAGAGCGCGTCGATCATGTCCTCGACCTTGCTCACGTCGGTCTCGATGACCTCGCGGGCAAGGGCAGTGAGGTAGCCGGAGTCGTTCTTGAAGTAGAGCGTGCCGCGGGCGTCGCAGATCAGGCTGCAGAGGTTATACTGCTTTTCTGCGCCTGTCGGCGTGTAGAGCTCCTTTGTCACGCCGGTGTCGAAGGTATGCGCCGTGACGTCATACTTGAAGAAGTTGATGGTGCCGTTCTCCTCGTTGCAGGAGCCGTAGATGTAGAGCTTGCCTTCGTCGGCCTTGTAGGCGTTGGAGACGAGGTTGTAGAGAATCTTCTCCAGCGCATCGCGGTCGCTCACGATCACGACGTCGGCCTCGGGGAGCGACATGCGCAGGTCGATGCGGCGCTGCCCGTTCACCTCGTTGAAGTTGTCGGCGATCGAGGAGAGCAGCTCCGAGACATTGACCTCGGCGTAACGCGGTTCGTAATGGCCCGTATCCACCCGGCGGAAGTCCATCAGTTCGCCGATCAGGCGCTGCATCCGCGCGGCGTTGTTCTTGACGATGCGCACGTGGCGGGCGACGTCGGGCGAGAGCGTGTAGCTGCTCAGCAACTGCTCGCCCGAGCCGTAGATCAGCGTCAGGGGCGTGCAGAACTCGTGGGCGACGGAGGTGAAGAAGCGGAGCTTCGCCTCGTAGCTGTCGCTCTGCTGCCGGCGGGTCATCGACTCGATCAAGCGCATCGACGATACCATGTCCTCGGTGCGTCCCATCCTTCCTGGCGTGCGCTATACCCTGCCGCCGGCACAGGATAAGCTCAACCTCATCGAGGCCACCCCTGAGCAGATCGAGCAGCGGCTGCGCACTGGCAAGGACACCCCACTGTCCAAGGCGCTGCTCGCCTCCATCCAGGGCGTGTCTCCCATCGTCTGCCGCGAGATTGCCAACTATGTTTTTAACAGCGACGATTGTGTTATTTCCCAGATGACCCCCAACCACTTCGACCGCCTGCGCTTCTTCCTTGCTCGGGTCATCGACATGGCCAAAAACTACACCGGCACCCCCACCAGTGTCATCGACGCCCGAAAAAAGCCGGTCGACTTCTCCTTCATGGACATCCACCAGTATGGGGGCATGATGTTCACCCGTACATACGACACCTATAGCCATCTGCTGGACGACTTCTACACCCAGCGCG
>OLWJ01000965.1_pt1 | contig 10976 bp, 9 predicted proteins | sample 1674291 | NCBI WGS metagenome assembly OLWJ01 (sample SAMEA103958159, study PRJEB25191) | human gut metagenome | biome: human-associated habitat [ENVO:00009003]; feature: intestine environment [ENVO:2100002]; material: feces | place: Germany | collected 2013/2015
TGGGTTTTCCACATTTTTGCGCCCCTACTGCTGCTATTTCTAAAAACTATTCTTTTTCTTTTCCAAAAGAGAAAAAATCACCCGTTTTACGAAAGGAACGCCGCTATGAAATTCTCCTGCGAAAAGCTGCTGCTGCAAAATGCAGTCAATACCGCCTCCCGCGCCGTCGCGGCGAAAAGCTCCATCCCTGCGCTCGAAGGACTGCTGCTGACCTGCGGCGGCGAGAGCCTGACCGTTTCGGGCTACAACATGCAGACCGGCATCCGCACGAAGTTTACGGCCGAGGTCGAGGAATCCGGCGAGCTGGTCGTCAACGCGCGCCTGATCAGCGAGATTTTAAGAAGACTGCCCGACGACGTCGTGACCTTCACCGCGAACGACAAATTTTTGATCCACCTGACCTGCGGCGACGCGGATTTCGACATCATGGGTCTCTCCGCCGCCGATTTCCCCGAGCTGCCCGAGGTCGAGGAGAAGTACGCCGTCCAGATCGCCGAAAAGACGCTCAAGACCATGATCCAGCAGACGAGCTTCGCCGTTTCGACGAACGAGGCGCGCCCCGTGCACATGGGCTCGCTGTTCGAGGTATCTGCCGAGGGGCTGACCGTCGTCTCCGTCGACGGCTTCCGCCTTGCGCTTCGCAAGGAAGCACTTGAAAAGATCGAGGGCGGCGCGTTCTCGTTCGTCGCGCCCGGCACGGCGCTCAATGAGGTCGAGCGCATCTGCGAGGAGATCGACGAGGTCGTGACCATCACGCTCGGCCAGCGCCATATTCTCTTCGAGGTCGGTGAGACCGAGCTCATCTGCCGCCGCTTAGAGGGTGAATTCCTCGATTATAAGAACGCCATCCCGCGCAGAAACCCCATCAACGTCGTCGTCGACACGAAGACGATGCTTCAGAGCCTCGAGCGCGTGAGCGTCGTCATCAGTGAAAAGCTCAAGAGCCCCGTGCGCTGCCAGTTCGGCGAGGACAAGGTGACGATGTCCGCCAAGACCGCCAACGGCGACGCAAAGGACGTCTGCCGCATCGCGGGCGACGGTCAGGGGCTTGAGATTGGCTTCAACAACCGTTATCTGATGGACGCGCTGCGCTACGCGCCCGCCGACACCGTGAGAATGGAGCTCAACACCGGCATTTCGCCGGCCATCATCGTTCCCGTCGAGGGCGAAGAGAACTTCCTCTACATGGTGCTGCCCGTGCGCCTGAAGGCAAATTGAGACAAAAACTGAATCCATATCGTATAAAATGGTACAACGATTTCTAATAGGAATCGCTTTGTAAAGGACTTTTTATGACTGACATTACCATCACCACGGAATTTATCAAATTGCAGGACCTCTTGAAGCTGGCGAATTTAGTCGGCACGGGCGGCGAGGCGAAGATCGTCATCCAGAACGGCGACGTTTCGGTCAACGGCGAGGTCTGCACGATGCGCGGCAAGAAGATCCGCCCGGGCGACACGGTCGCCTTCGACGGCAAAGAACTGACAGTCTCCTATGCGGATCGATAAGCTGGCGCTGCAAAGCTTTCGCAATTACGACACGCTGAATGTCATGTTCGCGCCGGACTGCAACGTCATCGTCGGTGAGAACGCGCAGGGAAAGACGAATCTGCTCGAAGCCATCGTCTATCTCTCGTCTGCCCGCTCACCGCGCGCGAGGGCGGAAAAAGAGCTCATTTCGTTCGGCAGGAGCGAATGCAGCATCAAGGCGAACGCGTTTGCGCGCAGCCGAGATTTTCTGCTCGAGATCGCGCTCGCCGCGGGGAGAAGACGAAAAATTCTCATCAATAAGGTCCCTGCGAAAAAGGGCTCGGATTTGAGCGACGTGCTCGGCGCGGTCTACTTCTGTCCGGAGGATCTGCTGCTGATCCGCGACGGCGCGTCGGCGCGGCGCAGGTTCATGGACGACGCGCTCTGCCAGCTTCGCGCGCGCTACGCGCAGGCGCTCAGCGACTATCACCGCGCCTACGAGCACAAGACGCGCATTCTGCGCGACAGCGAGGAGTATCCATCGCTTCTTGATACTTTGCCGGAATTTGACCTGCGCATGGCGCAGAGCGGAGCGGTCATCATCTACTACCGTGCGCGGTTCTGCGAGCGATTGAAGGAATATGCGGGCATCGCGCACCGCGAATGCTCCGGCGGCAGGGAAGAGTTGGGCGTCGAATACCAGACGGTTTCGACCATTTCAGACCCGCTCGCGCCAATTGAAACGATTTACGACCAGCTGCGCGCGCATCAGGCATCGCACGCGGCGGCGGAACGGGCATCAAGAATGTGCCTTTCCGGCCCGCATAAGGACGATATCGCCGTGACGATCGGCGGCGTGAACGCAAGGCAGTTTTCGTCCCAGGGCCAGACCCGCACGGCGGCGCTGGCGTTCAAGCTCGCCGAGCGGGAGATTTACCGCGAGATCACATCCCGCACACCGCTGCTGTTGCTCGACGACGTGCTGTCCGAGCTTGACCCGAAGCGGCAGGAATATGTGCTCAACCGCATCCTTGGCGGACAGGTGTTTATCACGTGCTGTGAAGAGGATCGGTTGGGGACACTTTTGAGTGGAAAAGTGTTCCATATCTCACAGGGAGCGGTAGTTTAGCCGCACCTATGCGGCTGGGAGATGCCGCCTGCGGGCGGCAAGACCACACCCCCCGTTTTCTTTCCCGAGAAAGAAAACGGGCGGTGTGACCGTCCAAAAGAAAGGCGTTTCCCATTGAGAGCAAGTAGCTCGAAGAAGTGCGGCGCTTGCCGATTGCACTTCCTTGCGCGCGGCGTTGCCGCGTTGGGTATTGCTATACGATTTGGTTTGCTTCTATTATCCGCTGCCGCTCTGCTGATCTTGTAGAAGTGCTGACTAATTACCGTCTACCGCGGCACCCATCAATGCGGCGAGCGAAGCAATGCCGCATTCCGCACGCAGTCTGCCGCCAAGCAAACGTCACTCGCGCCTCACGACAGTAAGGCGCGGTTGAGAGTGGTGACGACTCTCAGAAGATTCATGGCGAAGCCATGTACACCGCACCCACACTGCGCAGCGCGTGCAGTTATTCAAGCTACAGACTGCCAATGTAAATTTTCTCTAGGAGGGTTTAAGGGAGGGGTATCTCTTTTCTAAAAAGAGATACCCCTCCCTTTATCCGCACCCCCGCATCAGGCGGAGGAAAATCCGCTCTCTGCACCAGTGCAGAAAACCTTATTTCTCTTCCTGAGCCTTCAGCTTAGAAAGTTCTTCTTCCTCCAGCTGGCGATACGCCACCTTACCAACCAGAGTCTTGGGCATATCCTCCTTGAACTCGATGTCATACGGCATGGCGTACTTCGCCACATTCTTGCGGCAGTAGGCCAGAAGCACCTGCTTGGTCTCCTCGGTCGCGGGCACACCGGCGGCAAGCTTGACGAACGCCTTGACCTTCTGCATCTTGTAGGGATCGGGCACGCCGATGACGCAGCTCATCTGCACGTACTCGTGCGCGTCGAGGATATTTTCGATCTGGCCGGGATAGACATTGTAGCCGGACGAAATGATCATGCGCTTGGCACGGCCGCGGAAATAGACAAAGCCCTGCTCGTCCATCATGCCCAGGTCGCCCGTGTAGACCCACGTCAGGCCGTCGGCGTGCGTGCGAAGCGTCTGCGCCGTCTCTTCGGGATTGTTCATGTACTCCTTCATCACGGTCGGGCCCGCGAGCAGGATCTCGCCCTCCTGCCCGTAGGGAACCTCCCGGTCAGTGTCCGGCTCGACGATCTTGATGTAGGTATCCGGGAACGGCAGGCCGATGGAGCCCTCCTTGAACATGTGCGGCGGTGTCAGGCAGCAGGCCGTGACCGTCTCGGTCGTGCCGTAGCCCTCGCGCACCTGAATGGACGCCTTATGGTCGTAGAGGAACTTGTCGAACTTCTTCTTCAGCTCGATCGACAGGCTGTCGCCGCCGGAGAATACGCCCTTGAGCGAGCTGAGGTTCGCCCCGTCCATGCTCGGCAGGCGCAGCAGCGCTTCGTAAAGCGTCGGAACACCCGCGATGAAGTTGCACTTGTACTTCACGATCTGCTTGGCGTAGCTCTTGGCCGTGAAGCGCGGGATCAGGATGCAGCGTCCGCCCTGCGAGAGCATCGTGTGCACGCACACGCCGAGGCCGAAGCCGTGGAACAGCGGCATCGCCGCCAGCATGCGGTCGCCGGGACGGAACATTGGGTTCGCCGCGATGACCTGCTGGCCGAGGGCGTTGAAATTCTTGTTCGTCAGCACGATGCCCTTTGTTGTGCCGGTCGTACCGCCGGAATAGAGGATCACAGCGGGGTCCGCGCCCTCACGCTTGACCTTATAGGTCTTATAGTAGCAGGAGCGGGAGAGCTTCATGAAGTCCTTCCACATGATGACCGGCGCGTCCTCGGGAATCTTCTCGATCTTGCGTCCCTCGGTGAGCATATAGCCCGCCTTGATCGTCGGGGACAGCGCGTCGCGCACGCTTGCGATGATCATGTTCACGACCTTCGTGCGCTCGCGCACCTTTTCAAACTTGTTGTAGAACTGGTCGAGCGTCACCGCCGCCACGCTTTCCGAGGCGTTCAGGTAAAACTCGATCTCCTTCTCTGCCGACAGCGGATGGATCATGTTCGCAATGCCGCCGACGAGGTTGACGGCGTAGAACATATAGATGGCCTGCGGGCAGTTCGGCATGGCAATGGTCACCTTGTCACCCTCGCGCACGCCGATGGTCTTGAGCGCCTTGGCGCACTGCTCGATCTCGCGGATCATCTGGCGGTAGGTCGTCGACTTTCCCATGAACGTAAAAGCGATGTTGCCCGGATATTTCTTAGCGATCTGCTCCACGGCCTCGAACATCGAGCCGTCGAAATACTCAAGATGCATCGGCACCTCGCCCATGTAATCCTTCCAGGGCATTCTGACAATGGAATCACTCATATTCTACTTCCTCCGATAGCGGTCGTTCCAAAAGGGTGGGGTGTTCTAACAGATATTTGAAAAGGCGCACGCTCTTTGCGTAATAGTAGCCGTCGGCAATGCGCTCATCCACGGTGAGGCCGAGGTCCACCGTCTCCTGCATTTCGACAAGGCCGTGCTCGTCGTACAGCGGCGTCCACTTCTTTTCGCCGATGATGCAGAACAGCGAGCTCGTGCCCCAGTTCGTCAGGTGGTGGTAGCCGCTTTTGAGATGAATGGAACCGAGGTTGGAGATGAACACCGAACTGTAGTTCGGGTCCTTGCCGATCAGGAAATCGGGGCACCAGCCGTGCTTGTCGAGCCAGCGGATAAATCGCACCGCCGCCTTGGACAAAAAGCGCGGCAGGCTGTTGAGCACATTCATGCTGTTGTCGGTCGTGTTGACCTTCTTCTGCTCGCGGCAGGCCGCAACCTCCTGGTGGATCTCCTCGTGGATCGTGTCGATGGTGCTCTCAGGCTTTATCTCCAGCAGAGCCATGGCCTCTTCGCTACCGTCGGCAAACTCCTTTTTGATGACAAAGCCCGCTGTCACCTTATTGCGCTGATAGTAGTTTTCATTCGCGTAAAAGCGGTTGAGCTTCGGCCGTAAAATGACCGTCTTAACGAGCGCCGTCAAAATCACGTGGAAAAACGTGTACTTGAACGGGATGCCCTCGTAGTTTTTCGTCGCAATGTAGTCCTTGATGGGCTCTAAATTCACGCGCTCTGCGATATACGCCTCGTTGTCCGCGCGGTTGGGATAGATGATGCCCATGATAAAGTGCAGCGAATCCACATCCCGCAGCAGTGTTGCGTCGCGCCGGTCGCCCCAGCGTCTTTTCTGTTCTGCCATAAAACCTTCTTCCTTTTCTTTCGGTTTTGCTTCTTTTCCCCCACCCTTCCACAAGTGGGACCCCTCTTTAGGGAATAAACCGCTCAAAAATGGCGATCGCGCCCTCGCGCTCCGCCGTCTCCAAGTCTTCTTTCGACCGGATGGTCCAGTAAACGCCCTGCGCGCCGTAGAGCTTACGGCACAACCGCGGTGCCCAGTTTTTCTTATCTTCAAATTTATAGGCGACAAAATCCGGCTGTGCCATGATGTTGCCCAGCAGGTTCGTCGTCGCAAACGCCATCGGCAGGCTCAAATTGCCGCGGTCTTTCAAAAAGTCGCAGCTCAACTGCCCGCGGATGACCTCTGGCCAGTGCTTTTTCAGCCACGCCACGCACCGCGGGTCGAACGACTCCACGCAGTACTTGACGTCAAACTTGTCGAGTTCCGCCATCGTGCGCTCGGTCAGCTCGGCAAAATTGTCGCGAAAGCTCTTGACCTCCACAATGAGCGGTAGCCCCGTGCCCGCAAACAGCGCGAGCACATCCTTGAACTGCGGGATGGTCTCCTTCGTCCCGTCCAGCGCGTAGTCCTTGAGCTCGTCCGCGCTCAGGTCTTCGAGATACCCCTCGCGGCCCGTCATACGCTTCACATCGCTGTCGTGGAACACGGCAAGCGTCCCGTCGCGCAGCAGGTGCACGTCGAGCTCCGCGCCGAAGCCCCGCGCGATCGCGCGCGAGAATGCCGGCAGCGAATTTTCGGGAATGCCCGCCTCCTTATCGTAGAGCCCGCGGTGCGCATAGCGGAATTTCCGCAGCGCCGCCATCGACTCCGTCCCGCGCCGCGCGCGCAGTAAAACCGCCCACGCGACCGCCAGAATCAGGCAAATTCCGACAACGATCCGTAAAATTTTCATTTTAGATCACTTCTTGTATTCGATTTAGTCCGCATCCATGTCCTCAAACGCCGCAAGGCCGGCCTTGGCCTCCACTTTGCAGTCGCCGTGGCGCACGAAGCACATCGTCACAAAGCTGCACGCCACGAAGAACGCCGCATACGGGAACAGCATGCTGTAGCTGATGTGCTTCAAAAGCGTGCCCGCCAAAATCGGCGTCACGACCTGCGCCGCCATCGAAAATGTGTAGTAGTAACCCGTGAACTTGCCGATGTCGCTGCCCTTGCACATCTCGACGACCATCGGCAGCGAGTTGACGTTGATTGCCGCCCACGCAAGGCCGACGAGCGCAAACACGACAAACATCACGGCGTTGATGCTCTGATAATGCGTCGTCAAAAAGTACGCCGACGCAAAGCACGCCGCAAGCAGGATGACGCCGCCCTGAATGGTCTTCTTGCGTCCGATCTTCGACGCCAGCTGCCCCACGGGGATGTACGACACGATGGCCCCGCCCGTCGCGACGAGCAAACACGTCGACGCGCCGCCGAGGCCCTGCCCCATCACGCGCCCGACATACGTTGTCCACCACGTCGTCACGCCGTTGTAGCCGATGTACCACAGCGCGATCGAGCACAGCAGCATCACAAGGCTGCGCCTGACTTCTTTGGGGAGATCCTCGCTGCCGTCCGGCTCCTCCTCCACGAGCTGCTGCTCGGGATGCTCGGCCTCGTATTCCTTCTCCGCCGCCGCGAGCTTCGGCTCGTTTGTCGTGAAGTACAGCACAATGACCGACACCGCCATCAGCGCCGACACGACGACAAACAGCGGCTGGTAGTTCACATGCGCGGCCCCCGCCGTCTTGCTGTTCGGATACAGCACCGCCGCCACGAGCAGATACGAAATGCCGCCGACCGCGCCCATCAGATTGATGATCGCGTTCGCGCGCGACCTCAGGGGCTTGGGTGTCACGTCCGGCATCAGCGCCACCGCGGGCGAGCGGTACGTCCCCATCGCCACGAGCAGCAGCCCCAGCGTGACGACGAACATCGCGAGCTTACCCGTGCTCGCGCCATTTGCGTAGCCGTTGTCAAAAAGCGGCAGCAGATTCATCAGGATCACCGCAGCTGCCGTGCCGCCGAGGATAAACGGCATCCGCCGCCCGATCTTCGTGTTCGTCCGATCGCTCAGCGCGCCGAAGAACGGCAGCAAAAACAGCGCCAGCACATTGTCCGCCGCCATGATCGCGCCGGAAATGGTCTCGTCTAAGTGGAACGTGTTCGTCAAGATCAGCGGGATGATGTTGTCGTACATCTGCCAGAACGCGCAGATGGACAAAAACGCCAGCCCCACCAGCACCGTGCGCTTGTGGTCAAGCTTCATAGCCGTTCTCCTTGCAAAGAAAAGTCGATTTCCTTAGAATCACAGTAGAATATCATGTTTTCGCCAAAATAGCAAGCGCCCGTCACCCGCCGCTCTGTCAAATTCCCGTAAAGCACCAATATTCCTTGCCTTTTCGTCCCGTTTTCGCTATAATGGAACAAAAATTGCGAAAAGGAGCCCCCATGCTGTTTTGGAAGAAGAAAACGCCCCCGCTCGTCCAGTCCTCCGCCTCCGCGTGGCGCGAGCAGTGGCGCGCGATCGTCCCGCCCGAGTGCCGCAACGTCCCCGTCACCGTCGGCGATAAGACCGTCACCGCCTACGTGCAGATCAACCATTTCGTGATGATGCTCCAGGACGGCTTACTCATGGAGGAGCATTTTTTCGACGTCTGCTCCCACTTTCAGCGCGCGGGCTACCATGTCATCTGGCTCATGCGCTGCACGCAGGACATCGAAAACGGCTATTTGAAGCTCAAAAAGCAGCGCGGCGACAAATGCCTCTGGAAGTGGCGCAAGCCCACGACGAACTTCGGCCGCTGGACGTCCGACAACCGCTGCGTGACCATCCTCCTCCAATATAAGCCCGCGCCCGACGGCCCGCTCGAGCACTGCACGGAGCACATTTTGCAGCGCGTCCAGTGGGCGGAGAGCTCGGACAACGCGCAGATGGTCCCCTCGCGCACGGAATTTGCCACCGTCGGCGTCCCCGGCACCCCCGCCGAGCTCGCCAACTGGCTCCGCGGCGGCTTCATGTCCGGCGATCTGTAAAATTTTCAGTTGGTTGCCGTCTTTCGTCCAACAACTCCTTTCATGCTTGACAAGCATGAACCCCCGGTTTTCCGGGGGTTTTATTTTTACTGTTTTTAAGGAGATTGCTATGAAACGGACTACAAACTACGCTCTTCCCACGTGGGAAAAATCGGACTTCATCCAAATGTCGGACTTCAACGACCTGACGCAAAAGACCGACGCGGCGCTCAAAGCCAACGCCGACGCCATCGGCGAAAAGGCCGCGGCTGCCGCGCTCGAGGCCCTCGCGCAGAACCTCGGCGTCCACGGCCGCAACGCGCGCATCGCGTTCGGCTCGTACACCGGCACAGGCACTTACGGCTCAGCCAACCCGAACATGCTGCAATTCGACTTCAAGCCCGCGCTGGTCTTCATCGCCATCGCCAACTGGGACGGCGGCATCCACAATCCCAGCCTTCTGATGCGTCCGCGCGCCGTGGGCTCCTCGCGTCCGACAGCGGACAGCTACTCCCAGCTCACGGTCACGTGGGGCGACCGCTCCGTCGCATGGTACATGAACGGCAAGGAGTCCCCTTACTACCAGCTCAACGTCGGCGGCCAGTTGTACTACTACACCGCCATCGGCTACGACGAGTAAAAAAGCAAATCGCATAAAAAACAGCCCCGAGGGAATTTCCCTCGGGGCTGTAAAACTATGCAGTTTTAAGTGTTTGGGTATTTACTTACTTGGAAGCAGTAACCTGGAACACAGCATAGTAGGGAGTACCATCAACGGTGATGGAGACAGCAACAGCGTTCTGCGCGTTGGTGAACTCGATCTTACCCGTAGAGATGATCTCCTGATCGATCTGAGCAGCAGTGACATCCGCAGTGCTGGTAAAGTTGCGATACTTCACGCTGGAGGCGTTCACACCGCTGTTGAGCATGAGCTGCGCAGCCTGGGCCTTATCATAGGAAAGGCTCTTCACGTTGGCGATAGCGGTGTCGAGGTCGGCATAGCAATCACCGTTTTTGCTGTAAAGAACGGTCTCGTGGTTGTTGAAGTCGATCAGGCTGGCAATCAGATCCTTGACGCCGGAACCGGCAACATCCCAAGTCAGGGTGTACTCAGTCACGCCGTCCTCAGCGAGGACCTTAGCGCTGGAATCGAGGTCGGAAACATTGAGCTTGAACGCACCGGTAAGGTAGTCCATATCAGCATAGGAAACGAGCCAGGTGTAACCATCATAGTTGATAAAGGAGTTCACACCAGCGGTGACCAGCTTGAAGTTGCTGTAGGTGTACTTGCTGTCGAGCTTGGTCTCGAGGTCGAGCTTGAGAGCGTTGTTCTCGTCCGCAACGAGAGCGAACTCGCCGGTCTTGGCAACGCCCTTCGCGTCGGTGTAGGTGTAGGTCAGCTTGGCGGTAACGTCATCGCTGAGCTTCTCGCCGACGTAGACATACTTAGCGTGGTTGTAAGCGCTGACATCGTCGTTGGCAACAACCCAAACACCATAGGTGTCGAAGATATCGCTCTTGGCGAGGTCCTCAACGGAAGTGATCTTCTCATCGGTGGAGATGACAGTAGCACCAGTCAGATAGTAGCCGACACCCTTACCGTTGGTATCGGGCTCGTTGCTACTGACAATGCGGTTGCCGGTCACTTCAGCCTTGCTGCCGGTGATGTAGTCAACCAGATACTCGCCAGCATACTGATGATCGGTGCCCTCGTTGACAAGGTCAAGACCATACAGGTAGCCGTAAGCATAGTACACATCATCGAAGGTCACGCCGCCGCGCTGAGCGAGGTCAGCGACGAAGAGCTTACCAACGTTCTGAGCGAGGGTCTCCATCAGTTCCTTGTTCGGGGTCTTGATGGTAACCTTATCACCACCGAGGTAGGCATCCATGTAGTAGATTTCCTGCTTTTCCTTGTTGTTGGTCTCAACATAGCTCTTGTAGCTGTCGGAGATGGAGAACAGCAGGTTGCTCTGCTCTTCAGCAGCATCAAAATCGTAAACGTAAACGCGCTTGGCGATCTTGTTGGAGTTCAGGTCATACATGACATAGACAGAGCCAGCAGCCATCTCGGGCAGCTTGTCAGTGCCGGTGTAAGCGGTGTAAACATTGTTGTCCTTCTTGTCGACCGTGCGGACGATGATCTGAGTGTCATCGGTCAGGTAGGCGACAGGCTTCT
>OLWJ01000973.1_pt1 | contig 10880 bp, 9 predicted proteins | sample 1674291 | NCBI WGS metagenome assembly OLWJ01 (sample SAMEA103958159, study PRJEB25191) | human gut metagenome | biome: human-associated habitat [ENVO:00009003]; feature: intestine environment [ENVO:2100002]; material: feces | place: Germany | collected 2013/2015
TTTCCGGCCAGACGGAAAAGATAGGGCCGTCGGAGACATACAGCAGATACAAATCTGCGGCAACCTCTCAGTCTCGGCTGCGCCGAGCCAGCTCCCCTGGGAGGGGAGCCTGGGAGTGCGCTTTTGGGGCACTTACCATACAGAAGGAGGATCCACCATGACTGATTTCCACGCGCTGATCCACAGCTACCAGAACTGCGCCTGTGGGCAGGCGCATACGTGCGCCATCCGGGATATCGAGATCGGCAGCGGTCTTGTCCGCAGCGTCGGCGATATTCTCCGGAAAAACGGCTTCGGCCCGCGCCTGCTGCTGGCGGCAGACGAGCAGACGCTCGCCGCGGCGGAGGGCATCGAGGCCTCGCTCGCCGGTTTTGCCGTCGTGCGGCACATCTGGCCGACCATCCGCGTGGCGACGATGCAGGACGTGGAGAAAATCGAGAGTTATTTTGACCGGGTCGACGGCGTGCTGGCCGTCGGGACGGGCTCGGTCCACGACCCATGCAGGCTTGCCTGCGCGCGGCACGACGTGCCGCTGTGCCTGTTCGCCACCGCTCCGTCGATGGACGGTTTTGCGTCCTACTCTGCGCCCATCGTGAACGGGAATTTCAAGATCACGTATCCCGCCAAATGCCCCGAGGTCATCATCGGCGACACGAAGATCCTGGCGGACGCCCCGGCGGCGCTCAAATCCGCGGGCTTCGGCGATATGATCTCCAAATACGTTGCGCTGATCGACTGGCAGGTATCGAATCTTCTGACCGGGGAATCCTATTGTGAGCGCGTCGCCGCGCTCACGCGGCAGGCCGCCGACCAGATCTTTGCCATGGCCGGGCGCGTCACGAAGCGCGACGAAAAGACCGCGGCCGCGATCTTCGAATCGCTTCTTCTGACCGGCATCGCGATGAGCTTCACCAAGACCTCCCGCCCCGGCAGCGGCACGGAGCACATCATGGCCCATTTCTGGGAATGCATGGAGCTGCTCGACGGCAAAACGCCCAACTACCACGGCGAGGACGTCGGCGTCACGACGCTGATGATCCTGCAGTACTATGAAAAGCTCGCGCAGCTGCCGCAGGTGACGGCCCATCCGGAGGTCTGCAACTGGGACGAGATCTACAGCATCTACGGCGCGCTCGCCCCGGACGTGCGCAAGCTCAATACCCCCGACACCATCACCGACGGCATCGACCCCCGCCGCATCGAAGCCTGCTGGCCCGAGATCCGGCAGATCGTGCGGTCCGTGCCGTCCTACGAGGCCTGTCTTGCCGCCATGCGGCAGGCGGGCTGCAAGACGACGATCCAGGAGGTCGGCAAGGATCCCGACTTCGTCCGCGTCAGCTTCCGCTTCCACCCGTACATGCGCCGCCGGCTCTCGCTCAAGCGCGTAAGCCACATGCTGGAGCTTCCCGCCGATCTTTTTTGAACCAATGATACAAGGAGCACCGAACGATGGACAATTACGATGAAAAACTGAACTACAGCTTTGAACCGGCCGACCCCGCGCCCGCCGAACCCGCGCAGCCGCTGCAGCAGGCCAAAGAGGAGATCCGCCGCAGCGGCAGGCATACCGGCCTCAAGATCGCGGCCCTGCTCACCGTCGTGGCGATCGTCGCCGCAGCCGGCGGATACGCGCTGAAGCAGGCGATCGACGCGCTGGGAGAAAAAAACCTCGCCGGGCAGCAGACCAGCGTCGACGCCATGGCCGAGCAGACTGTCGAGCCGGAACCTGCCGCTGAGACCGCCGCGCAGCCCACGGACGACAAGGGCGCCTACCGCCTTGAGCGCCGGCCGCTGCCCGATACGCTCCCGTCCAACGACACGGGCAAGACGCTCACCCCGACGCAGGTCTACCAGATGAACGTCGGCGCGGTCTGCGGCATCGCCACGCAGGTGACCACCAACGTCTGGGGCCAGACCACGACCTCCGCATGCACCGGCAGCGGCTTCGTCCTGACGGAGGACGGCTACATCGTCACGAACAACCACGTCGTCGCGGACGCGAGCGAAGGCTCCATCGTCGTGCAGCTCTATTCCGGGGAGGAATACCCCGCTGCGATCGTCGGCACGGACAGCATGAACGACGTCGCGCTGCTGAAGATCGAAGCCGAGGGCCTGCAGACCGTCACGATCGGCGATTCCGACCAGATCGAGGTCGGCGAGACCGTGGAGGCCATCGGCAACCCGCTGGGCGAGCTGACCTTCACGATGACCGCGGGCTACATCAGCGCGCTCGACCGCGAGATCACCCCCGACCGCACGCCCATCAACATGCTGCAGACCGACGTCGCCATCAACGCGGGCAACTCCGGCGGTCCGCTGTTCGATATGGACGGCAACGTCATCGGCATGACGACGGCCAAGGTCTCCGGCACGACGGAATCCGGCGTGTCCATCGAGGGGCTCGGCTTCGCCATCCCGATCAACGACGTCATGCGCGTGGTCTACGACCTGCAGCGCTACGGCCGGGTCCTGGGCCGCGCCTATCTCGGCGTGACGCTGCAGGATCTCGACAGTGAGGTCGCCGCGACCTACAACCTGCCCGCCGGTCCGCAGATCGTCACCGTGACCGAGGGCAGCTGCGCGGAGACCGCCGGGCTGCAGCCGCGCGACATCATCCTGCAGTTTGAAGACCGCGAGATCAGCTCCTTCACCGACCTGAGCGCGGCGCTGGCCAAGCAGAAGGCCGGTGACACCGTCACCCTGAAGATCTACCGCGCCGGCGCGGAGCTGGAGATCACTCTCACGCTCGACGAACGCCCCGGCGAGAGCGAGATCGACGCGACCGAGCAGCAGGCGCAGGCCGAGCTGGAGGGCCAGACCGCCCCCGACACCGACATCCCCGACTTCGGCGGCTTCGAGGGCTACGGCTACGACTACGATATGGACTGACACAGATACAAAACGCGCCCCCGGACAAAGGTCCGGGGGCGCGTTCTGTTATTTGGAAATTTCTCAGAAGATCGCAACGACAGCGCCGTTGTAGGTGTTCTCGATGTAGGTCTTCACAGCGTCGGACTGCAGGGCCTTGACCAGGGCCTGGATCTTGGCGCTGTTCTCCTCACCTGCGCGGCAGGCAACGATGTTGGCGTAGGTCTGGGCCGCGTCGCCGGAGGCGTCTTCGATGGCCAGGGCGTCAGAGGCGTGGAGACCGGCCTGCAGAGCGTAGTTGCCGTTGATGACAGCGACGGTGCCCTCGTTGGAGTTGGTCAGCTGTGCCGGGACGGTATCGGCCTGCAGGGCCTGCACGTCGTGGCCCTTGGCGTCGACGATGTCGAGCGTGGTCACGCCTTTTTCCGCGGAAGCGTCGGCGGGCAGCTCAATGAGGCCTTCCTGGGCCAGCAGGAGCAGAGCGCGGGTCTCGTTGGAATCGTCGGCCGGGATCAGGATGGTCGCGTCGGAGGCGATGGCGTCGACGGAGTCCACACCGTTGCCGTACAGGCCGAACGGCTCATAGTGGATCTTGGCAGCGGAGACGAGGTCAGTGCCGTTGGCAGCGTTGAAGCTGTTCAGGTACGGGGTGTGCTGGAAGTAGTTGGCGTCGAGCGAGCCGTCCGCCAGGGACTGGTTGGGCAGGACATAGTCGTCGTACACAACGATCTGCAGGTCGTAGCCCTCAGCGGCCAGGGTATCCTTGACCTGCTCGAGGATCTCTGCGTGCGGGGTGGAGGAAGCGCCGACCTTCAGCACTTCCAGCTTGCCGTCAGTGGTCTCGGCAGCGGCGGTATCGGTGGTGGCAGTAGTGTCAGCGGTCTCGCTCTTGGCTGCGCAGCCGGCGAGGGCGGCAACGATCAGCAGAGCGGCAAGAACGATTGCAAGTACCTTTTTCATGATAATGACTCCTTTTTAAATGTAATATAAACTGGCTGTTTGGTTTTTCTTATCCGGACGACTTCGGTCACATTCGTCCGCAGCGCCAGTTGATACGCAGAAGATATTCAAAGATCTGTCTCATCGGCAGCTCCTTTCAGCGGGCGCGCTTATCCGTCCTGCGGAGGATGCGCGTGCCGACGATCTGGATGACCTGCACGATGATGACGATCAGGAACACGCAGACCCAGACGACGAGCTTCTGGCTTCTCTGGTGGCCGTAGATGATGGCGACCTGGCCGAGGCCGGTGCCGCCGAGTGTGGCGGCGAGGGCGGTATAGCTGAGGATCGTGACCGTGGAGATGATCGAGCCGGAGATGAGCGACGGCTTTGCCTCCGGCAGCAGCACATGCCAGATGATCTGCAGGTTCGTGCAGCCCATGGCCTGTGCGGCCTCGATGACGCCGGCCGGGACCTCTTTGAGCGAGGATTCGACCATGCGGGCCACATACGGCGCGGCGGCGATGATCAGCGTGACGATAACTGCGCCGTTGCCGGTCGACGTGCCGAGCAGCAGTCTTGCCGCCGGGATCATGGCGACCATCAGGATGACCGCCGGGATTGAGCGAAAGAAGTTCACGATAAAGCCGAGCACCGTATTGACGCCCTTGTTGGGGTGCAGCCCGTCCTTATCCGTGACCCAGAGCACCACGCCGAGCGGCAGGCCGATGACATAGGCGAACAGCGAGGTCAAAAACGTCATATAGACCGTCTGCCACACGCCGAGCTGGATGATGTGATTGTCCCACAGCTTCAGGAAAAATTCGGTTGCCATTTACCGTTCCTCCTTCCAGGTCAGGCCGCTGTTTTTCAGCCAGCTGATGACCTTTTCCGCGTCGTGCTCGTCGTTGGGCAGCTCAAAGATCATGTGGCCGTAGGCCGCGCCCTCGACGGATTTTGTGTCGGCGAACAGCACGTTGACCGGCACGCGGCACGCGAGGATCATCTCGGAGATGACCGGCTTCTGCGTATTTTCGCCGTTGAAGATGATGCGGACCTTGCGCCCGCCGGTCGTCGGCTCGAGCACCGGCCGCTCCTGCGGCAAAACCAGCTCCCGCGCGATATCGGACTTCGGGCTCGTGAAGACATCCGCCACGCGGCCCTCTTCTGCGATGCAGCTCTTGTCGATGACTGCAACACGGTCACAGATCTGGTCGATGACCTTCATCTCGTGCGTGATGACGATGATGGTGACGCCGAGCGTCTTGTTGATCTCGCGCAGCAGCTCCAGGATCGAGCGCGTCGTGTTGGGGTCGAGCGCGCTGGTCGCCTCGTCGCAGAGCAGATACCGGGGCTTGGTCGCCAGGGCTCTTGCGATGGCCACGCGCTGCTTCTGGCCGCCGGAGAGCTGCGAGGGGTAGCTTGCAGCCTTGTCGGAAAGGCCGACGACCCGCAGCAGCTCCTCCGCCCGCTTCTTCGCTTCCGCCTTCGGCGTGCCGGAGATCTCCAGCGGGAAGCAGATGTTGCGCAGGACCGTCCGCTGCTCGAGCAGGTTAAAGCCCTGGAAGATCATGCCGATCTGCCGCCGGACCTGCAGCAGCTCCTTCTGGCTGAGCGCCATGATGTTCTGCCCGTCCACCAGCACCTCGCCGGAGGTCGGCCGCTCAAGCAGGTTGATGCAGCGCACCAGCGTCGATTTGCCCGCGCCGGACAGGCCGATGATGCCAAAAATTTCGCCGTCTGCGATCGTGAGATTCACATCCTTCAGCGCTTCCACGCTGCCGGAGGCCGAGGAATAGATTTTGCCGAGATGTTTCAGCTCGATCATGGGTGATCCCCTTCCAATGTTTTTTCTGCACAAATAAAAAGAGCCGGGAAACTCACATCGTTTCTCAGCCCCGATCCCGGCAGCCATGCTGCCAATCTGGAATTTTATGAAACAAAGCGAGCCGAATTTTGCGTATGCGAAAACATGCACATGCTGCGCATGCACATCGGCATCATCATAGCGGTCGTAAACAGCTGCTTCATCGCGTGTCGGCTCCTTTCCTGATTTCTGGGGCCATTATATCTGCCCGGTCAGAAAATGTCAATGGGTGATTCGGTGAAAAAATGTTGCCGGCTCGCCGTATTTTTTGTGCAGACAGAGCAAACCGGCTCCCGCGCGGGCGGGAGCCGGTTTGCAAAACGCTCATTTCATGAACTTTTTTACCATCCGCAGCTTCTTTTCCGAGTACGGGTGGTAGCGCAGCGGCAGGTCGAGCCAGGTCGATTTTTTGACGATCGAGCGCGCGTGGGTGAAGGTCTCGAAGCTCTTTTTGCCGTGGTAGCTGCCCATGCCGCTGTGGCCGACGCCGCCGAAGGGCATGTGCGTCGTGGCCAGATGGATGATCGTGTCGTTGATGCAGCCGCCGCCAAACGAGCAGCTGCCCAGCACCTGCCGCTCCGCAGCCCGGTCGGAGGTGAACAGATACAGCGCCAGCGGCTTTTCCCGGCCGCGGATGAAGTCGATGGCCTCCTGCAGCCGGTCAAAGGTCAGCATGGGCAGGATCGGCCCGAAGATCTCCTCCTGCATCACAGGGCTGTCCGGCGAAACGCCGTCCAGCAGCGTGGGCGCGACGAAGCGCGTTTTTTCATCAAAGGTGCCGCCAATGCACGCGTTTTGCCCCTCCAGCAGCTTCGTCACGCGGGCAAAGTGCTTTTCGGATACGATCACAGGCATCTCATCCATCCGGCCGTCCGGGAAGAACGCCTGCAGCGCCGCCCGGTATTCGCGCACGAAGGCGTCCTTGACCGACGTGTCGATCAGCAGATAATCCGGCTCCACGCACGTCTGCCCGGCGTTCAGGACCTTGCCGAAGGCGATGCGCCGCGCGGCGAGCTTCAGATCGGCCGTTTTGTCGACGATGACGGGGCTCTTGCCGCCAAGCTCCAGCGTGACGGGGGTCAGGTGCTTCGCCGCGGCCTCCATCACGACCTTGCCGACGGCGACGCTGCCGGTAAAGAAGATCGTGTCGAACCGCTGGGCGAGCAGCGCACTGTTCTCCGCGCGGCCGCCCTCGACGGCGGCAATGTAGCGCGCGTCAAAGGTCTCGCGGATGAGCTTCGCGATCGCCGCGCTCGTGGCCGGGGCGTAGGCCGAGGGCTTGACGACGGCGCAGTTGCCGCCGGAGATCGCGCCGACCAGCGGCGACAGGCACAGCTGCACGGGGTAATTCCACGGCGAGATGATCAGCGCGACGCCATACGGCTCCGGCGAGACGAAGCTTTTTGACGGGAACTGCGCCAGCGGCGTCGGGACGGTGCGCTCACGCATCCAGCCCTTCAGGTGCTTCAGATGGAAGCGCAGCTCCTCGAGCACCATGCCGGTCTCGCACATGTAGACCTCCATCGGCGCCTTGCGGAAGTCCTGCATCATCGCCTGCTCGAGCAGCTGCTCGTTGTCCCGCAGGGCCTGCTGCAGCTTTTTGAGCTGCGCGAGGCGGAAGGCATACGGGCGCGTCGCGCCGGTATCAAAATACGCCCGCTGCGCACGGACAAGCTCCTGAATGTCCATGGTATCTCCTGTTCCAAAACCGCCGGAAGCGGCGCTTCCGGCGGTTTTTATGCGTTATTTGCCGAAGCTCAGCAGCTTCTGATAGGCCGCTTCCCACTGCGGCGTGTGATGCGGCTCGTAGGTGTCGACCGGCTCGGAGCGGCGCACGACGGCGCGCAGCTCGTCCACATCCCGGATATCGCCCAGCGCCATGGCCTGCGCGAGCAGGTTGCCGATGGCCGCGCCCTCGACCGGGCCGGTGATAACAGGGCGGCCGGTCGCGTCCGCGGCGAACTGGTTGAGCAGCTTGTTGTTGCAGCCGCCGCCGACGATGTTGAGCGTGTCGATGCGCGCGCCCTTGATCCCCTCCAGCCGCTCGAGTGCCCAGCGGTACTTGAGCGCAAGGGATTCATAGATGCAGCGGGCGATCTGCCCGACGGTCTCGGGGACCGGCTGGCCGGTCCGGCGGGCGAAGGCACGGATCTTCTCCGGCATCTGGCCGCCAGCGTAGAAGGTGCTGTCGTCCGTGTCGATGATCGTGCGGAAGGGCTCGGCCCGCTTCGCTTCCTCGACGATGTCGTTCCAGCTGAGCTTCTGCCCGGCCTTCTGCCAGTCTCTCCGGCACTCCTGGATGAGCCACAGGCCCATGATATTGTTGAGCGGCCGGAATCCGCCCTGGATCGTGCCCTCGTTCGAGAAATTCGCGTCGCGCACGGCGTCCGTCAGGATCGGCTTATCCGTCTCCACGCCGAACAGCGACCACGTGCCCGACGAGCAGAACGCGAAGCTGCCCGTGCCGGGGATGGCGGCCACGGCCGAGGCCGTGTCGTGCGTGCCGACGGCGGCGAAGCGCGCCTGATTGATGCCCAGCTCCTCCGCCAGCTCCGGGCGGAGACGGCCGCGCAGCGACCCTGCGCGGTCGATGGGCAGGAAGATCTTTTTGGGCAGACCCAGCGCCTCGATGGTCTGCCAGTCCCAGTCCTTCGTGGTGGGGTTATAGAGCATGGAGGTGGTGGTCTCGGTGTATTCGGACTTTTTCTCGCCCGTCAGGAAAAAGCCCAGCAGGTCCGGCATGAACAGCAGCGTCTGCGCGTTCGCGAGCGCCGGATCATCCTGCAGCTTGCGGCGGTAGAGCTGATAGACGGTGTTGAAATTCATCGTCGCAATGCCCGTGCGGGCAAAGAGCGTCGGGAAGTCGACCGTCTTCCACACGGCCTCCATATCCGCGTCGACCGCGTAGCGGTACGACCGGGGATTGGACAGCAGCTGGTCGTTTTTGTCGAGCAAACCATAGTCGACGCCCCAGGTATCGATGCCGAAGCAGTCAAGCTCGCCGACGTTTGCGTTTTTGAACGCCAAAAAGCCCTGCTTCAGCTGGTTATAGAGATACGGCAGGTCCCAGTAGAACACGCCGTTCATCTCGATGTAGTTGTTTTCAAACCGGTGCAGCTCGCGCATGGTGATCTTCTCACCGTCAAACTGCCCCAAAATCGCGCGGCCGTTGCTCGCGCCGAGGTCGAACGCCAACAGGTTTCTCATGGTGTCATGCCCCTTTCGTTTTGGCTCAGCAGATGGCAGAGCCGGTCTTTTCGTGCTCGATCAGCTTCCAGGTCGCGTCGATCAGGTTGGCAAACAGCGGGTTTTCCATGGCCTTGATGACGAACGACTGGCGCGGGGAGTTGATATCCTCGCCCGAGACCTGGAACAGGCCGTTTTCATCGCACAGGCGGCGAAGCCGCGCCAGCTGCTCCGGCGTGTTGCGGGTCGGCATATAGGTGACGGCGCGGATGCCGCAGGTTTTGATGCAGGCGATCACGTCGTCCAGATACTCGTCCTCAAACTTCTGCGCCTTCTTGTCGCCCGTGACGGAGGCCGTCACGTCGCCAAGATACGCGTAGCACAAAAGCGCGTCGATGTCATTGCACAGCTTGGCCACGTCGCGCACGTTTGGGCATTCCTCCGTCGCATCGATATAAATTTTCGGCACGAACGCCGATTTTAAAATGCCCAGCAGGTCATACTCGTAGAACGGGTATGCCGTGTCCAGCATCTGGGCCTGCTGCTTGGCAGACAGGTTCAGACCGATGGAGGCGAGGTAGTCCACCATTGGCTGGCCCTTTCCGGCTTTTACAACCATTTTCTTTGCCAGTGCGTACATGAGATGGCGCTCGGTTACGCCGCCGTCCTCCTTCGCCTCCGACAGCGGGAGCACGTCGCGGTCATAGTCCAGCGCGATGCCGTCCAGCAGCGCGTTGATTTTTTCAACCATCGCGCGGTTCCGGCGGCCTCTGGCCGCGCGGTAGGGCGCGAACCATGCGTTGAGCGTTTCAATTTTGTCGTGCGGAACGGACTGGATGGTCATGTAGCTGACGCCGACCTGATCGGGGTTGTTCGTGCGCTTGCTCTGCATCGCCGTGCTGTCCATCGATACGCGGCACTCCATGCCGACGGTCACCGGCATGCCGACCAACTCTGCCGCCGCGAGGAATTCCCGCGCGCCGGAAATAGAGTCGTGGTCAATGATGCCAGCTGTGCACAGGCCTTCCATCCGCGCGGCATAGACCGCGGCGGTGGGGGAGTAGGGCGAGAACGAATAGGTCGTATGAATATGATTGTTGATGTACTGCGGCACCATGGGCGGGAATTCGGTGGTCTTCAGAATCTCTTTGAGATTTGCAAGGCGTTCTTCCCGCGTGGGCGCGTTGAGTTTGTTCAGAATGTCGATCTCGATCATCGCGCGGCCCTCAGTTCAGCATGACCTGACCGCCGGTGACGGGGATGGCCTGACCAGTCTCGTACTTCTGCTCGACGCAGTACATGACGGCGCGCGCCACATCGACAGGCAGGCAGCCGCGGTTCATCGGAACCTTGGCCTCGTAATAACGGCGCACGTCCGCGACGGTCTTTGCGCCGGGAACCTTGCCAGCCTCGAGATACTGCACGAACAGACCGCGCACCGGGTCGGACCACAGCGGGCCATCGAGGAAGTTGCCCGGGCAGACAGCGTTGACCTTGATGTTGTACGCGCACAACTCCAGCGCGAACGACTGCGTCAGGCCGATGCCGCCGAATTTGGAACCTGCGTAGGCAAAATTCTTGTTCGAGCCCTCAAGGCCGGACTTGGAGTTCAGCGTGACGATATCAAACATGGCCTCGGGGTCCGCCTCGTGCTCGGCCTCCATGATGATGGCGGCGTATTTTGCACAGAGGAAGAAGCCTGTGTAGTTGACGCTGGTGACGAAGTCGAAATCCTTCTTTTCCACATGCGCCAGAGGGCCGGAGCGGACGACGCCCGCGTTCGAGAGCATCAGATCAAGCCCGCCGAACTTCTCAACCGTCTGCGCGACCATGTTCGCAACGGATTCTTCGTCGGAGACGTTGACCGCGATGGCAACGGCGCGTTCACCCATTTCCTCTGCAACCTGCTTTGCCAGCGGTTCGTTCATATCGGCAATGACGATGGTTGCGCCTTCTTTATACAGTTCCTCCGCAATGCCCTTGCCGAAGCCCTGGGCCGCGCCGGTCACGATGCAGATCT
>OLWJ01000981.1_pt1 | contig 10858 bp, 6 predicted proteins | sample 1674291 | NCBI WGS metagenome assembly OLWJ01 (sample SAMEA103958159, study PRJEB25191) | human gut metagenome | biome: human-associated habitat [ENVO:00009003]; feature: intestine environment [ENVO:2100002]; material: feces | place: Germany | collected 2013/2015
CCCTCTCAATTTGTCTGTCGCGTTGCTATTGCTTTGCGTTGCGTTTGATAGAGTCGTAGATGTAGTCAAAGATGTTGTAGCGGGCACCAATCTTTGAGAACGCCGGGTTGTTGCGGCTTGGGCAGACGCGGTTGCTGAGGAAAATGTAAATCAGGTCTTCCTTCGGGTCAACCCAGAACGATGTGCCAGTGAATCCGGTGTGTCCCACCACTTCCGCACTTGCTGCATCCGTTATCGAAGAGTAGCTCGGATGCTTGAAGTTAGGCTTGTCAAATCCGAGTCCGCGGTGCGAATTGAGCGATCTCATTGTCAGGAACGTGTTGACAGTAGACTGCGAGAGGATGCGCTCGCCGCCATACATTCCTCCAAACAGCCACATCTGGCACAGTTTGGCAAGATCGTTGGCGTTGGAGAAGAGTCCGGCATTTCCTTGTATGCCGCCGGAGAATGCTGCTGTCTCGTCGTGGACAACGCCGCGGATATATCCTTCGCGGAAATACTCGTCGAGCTCTGTCGCTGCGATTTCTTTTTCAGGGAAGAAGTCGAGCGGGCGATAGACGGTGCGGAAAGCGCCGATGCGGTGGAAAATGTTGTCGTAGACATAGCGGTCGTGGCGCACTCCGGTCACGTTCTCCTCCGCCTGACGGAGCAGGCAGAAGTTGAGGCAGCTGTACACATAATTGTGGTTTGTGCGCTGGCGCTCGTTGTAGATCATGTTCATCACCGAGTCCATCGTGATTTGTCCCACCCATAGGTTCTTGCCAATCTGCACGTTGAATTCGTCGGTGCGTTTAGGCGAAGTGATGTCGGAGCGCACGTGTGCAGTGTTGTTGATATATGCGCCTCCGGCAAACCGCTTGTAGTTGGCTGATTTTTTGCCCACGCTGAGCGCGCCGGTGTAGCTATTAGGGTCGGTCATTTGTTCGTAGATGCTCAGCGACGGTGGCATTCCCGTTTCGTGGAAAAGCAGGTCGCGGATTGTCAACACGCCTTTCGACGAGCCTTTCAGTTGAGGAATGTAGTCGCTGAGGAAACCATTGATGTTTAGCTTCTTGTCGTCGACGGCTTTCATAATGCCCGACAGGGTTCCAGTGGCTTTCGACACAGATGCAAGGTCGTAGAGCGTGTTGCCGTTGACGGCGTCGTCTTTTCCGTTGTCGGTGTATCCGTAACTTTTCTTTACAACGATTTTTCCGTGGCGTGCCACAATTACTTGGCAGCCAGGGAAGGCTCCTGCCTTCACACCGAGGTTGGCGATTGAGTCGATTTGCTCTACGAGTTTCTGGTCAAGACCTACGGCTTCAGGCACGTCGTAGCCAAGGCGTGACGCCATCACAGTGACGCCGTCGCCAACTTTTGCAACTCCGGCAACGCTTACCGGCATGCGGCCAGAGGCGTCGCTTCCGCCGAACACCACTTGTGCGGCATATTCCTGAGCAAAGGCATGGTCTTCGTAAGCCTCGATTACAGCCGCGCTTCCGGCTATCTCCTCGCTGAAGTCGGCAAGGTCGTAAGGCTTGATGAAGAACACAAGAACCACTTTGCTCTTTCCGGCTTTCGCGATGGCTTTCGCGATGGCACGCTTGGTGCCGCCGTTGTTGTTGAACACACCGATTACCAAAGCCGATGCGTTGTTGTCTTCAGCCCACGACTCGGCGTTGTGTTCGGTGAGATGGTGGGTGGTGATGTCGGTGTAGAGGGCGCATGTCTGAGTGAACACCTTTGCGTCGTCGACTTTCTCTCCAGCCACAGCCACGCTCACCTTGTTTTCAAGATGCTTCACAGGCAGGCAGTCGCCGTCGTTCTTCACTATGGTCATCGCCGCTGCGTAGAGCTTGCGCAGCACGAGCTGTGCGTGGCGCGAGTTGATGCGCTCCATCATACCGTCGATGTTGACAGGCTTGTAATTGTTGAGGCCGAGAGCGTATTTGTATCTCAGCACTTTCTTGCACGTCAGCTCGATTGACTTTTGCTTGTCACCGCCTTGATTGTAGTAGTCGAGAAGCTCGTTGAAACTTTTTTCGAGATTGTACGGTTCAAGAAGCACGTCGGCACCTGCGAGGAAAGCCCTCAGTCCGTTAGGATTGCCCGACTTCCTTGCCCCCTGCATTGTAAGCGCGTCGGTAAACACCAGTCCGCCGAAGCCTAATCTCTGTTTGAGCAAACCTGTGACAACGCTTGGAGTCAATGATGTAGGGTTGTTGCCCGTTTTCAATGCCGGTATCTGAAGGTGTCCTACCATCACGCCCGAAAGTCCGGCATTGGTGTAGGCTTGGAACGGCACAAGGTCGATCGACTCGATGCTTGCAAGCGAGCGGTCGACAATCGGCAGCGTCTTATGAGAGTCCTTTTCCGTGTCGCCGTGTCCGGGGAAATGCTTAGCCACCGACAGCACACCGCCGTCCTCAAGACCGCGAGAGTAAACCACTACTTTGTGGGCGACGTTTTCGGCGTCCTCGCCAAACGAGCGCGTGCCGATTACGGGGTTCAGAGGGTTGCTGTTGACATCGGCAGTAGGGGCGAAATTCACATTCACACCTATCTCTTTGCATTCGCGAGCCATTTCGCGTCCGTATTCATAGATGAGCATATCGTCCTGTACGGCGCCGAGCATCATGTTTTTAGGAAAACGCGGAGTGTCGGGCATGCGCATCGACAATCCCCATTCGCCGTCGAGAGCGATGGCAACCGGTGTCGATGAGATGCTGTTGACGTAGTTTGCGAGTTCGGCGTGGTGCTCAGCCTTGCCGTTGGCAAAGTATGCCCACCCGATATGGTATTTTTCTACGGTCGATTTGATTTGGCGTTTCGCAGCATTGACATCTTTTGACTGGAAACTTTGAGCAATCAGCTGACCCACTCGTTGCTCCGGAGTCATGGAGTTGTAGACAGAGTCGACCCAGGCATCCATTTCATCCTGGGGCTGGTTGCTGATAAACAATGGAGTCTTTGCCGTAATGATGCTGACGGCGATAAGACTGATGCCTAATAGTAAAATTTTTCTTAGATGCATTGTCTTGGGCTTATTTTTTGGTTATACGTTTGGTGTGGTCAAGCGACAGTTTGGGGTTTTCCTTCACATAGTCGGCGATGTCGAATTTCATCGGGCGGTCGCTGCTGTAGAGCAAATTCGCCTTTGCGAAGGAAACGAGGTCATCGTTGCCCTCGTAGATGTAGCTTATCGTCGAGATGCGGTAGGTGCGGTTCTTGTCGATTTTCTTTCCGTTGATTTTTGCGTTTACGGCTTTGCCGTCCTTGATTGTGAACGAGATTCCGCGGCTCACGCATTGTCCGCCTTTCATAGCAAGGTTGTCGAGGCATTCCTGAAGCAGCGCACCGTTCATCTCGAGCACAACGATGTTGTTGTCGAACGGCATAAGGTTGTAGACCTCGCCGAGACTCAACTCGCCTTTATGAAAGTCGGATCGCAGACCTCCGGAGTTTGTCACTCCGGCGTCGACTTCAACGCCCGACAGCCGTTCGCCGACTGTCTTTACGGCATCCGCCGCCCAGTTTCTCATAACGGTTGAGTTGCGTTGCATATCCTCGTCGGTAGAGCCGATGATGATAGCCATCACACGAGCCACTTCCTCGTCGTATGGCTTCAGCCACGCTTCCGTGGCAGCGTCAAGACGGCCGTCGTAGCGGGAGTCGATAGGCAGCAGTTCGTAAGCAGGCAGCTTCTGCAAGTCGTCGAGGTCGATGGTTATTTTTGTTATAGTGTGGCATTCGTTTCTGTTTTGAGCTACCAGAACATTTTTGCCAGCCTTGTTTGTAAACACGTATTGGTGATTGCCGGTGGCCGGATTGATTGAAGTGTGTGAGTGTCCGCCGAGGATAAGGTCGATGTTGCTTGACGAGAGCGCCATCACGCTGTCTGACGGAAGCCCTGCTTTTCCGGGACGATAGCCGATGTGAGAAAGCACGATTGCGTAGTCGGCACGGTCGTCGGCTTTAAGAGCTCCGGCGATGCTGTCGGCAAGAGCCATTGGGTCGCGGTATGTCATTCCCTTGTAGTTGTTGGCAATGACGAGACGGTCCGGATTTGCTCCGACACCGATTACGGCAAATCTCTTGCCGTGGAAATTGCGTATGATGTATGGTTTGACAAGGTCGGACAATGCCGTCTCTTTCAAGCCATAGTTGGCGTTGATTACGGGAAATTCCACACGTCGGTAGTTGTCGGCGAGCGATTCGATGCCGTTGTCAAACTCATGGTTTCCGATGGTCGCCGCGTCGTAGCCCATGCGGTTCATCATTTCATATTCCACCTCGCCTTTAAACAGCGTGAAATACATCTGTCCCTGCACGTCGTCGCCGGCATCGAGCAGCATAACGTAGGGCTCTGCCCGGCGGATGCTGTCGACCGCCGCTTTCACGCGTACCATTCCTCCCGGTTTCGTCAGTTGCTCTGGACGCACGTTGCTGTGCATATCGTTTGTGTGGAGAATCACAAGGTTCTCCGCCATCGCTCCCGAGGCAAGGATTGCTCCAAGAGCGCATGTCGCTAATGTTTTACGTAGTCTCATTGTTGGTCTGTCTTAAATTTTACGAATTTACGCAAAATCTTTCAGAAACAAGACTATCGTAAACAATAATTATAAAAAGATAAAAAATTTTCAATCAGCGAGTAATCAGATATCCTCCGCCGGCAGGCACAACCGAAAGCCGTTGCAGCCCGTAGCGGTTCTCGAGCGCCTGTCCTTTTACGGGCACTCCGTCGGCCTCGCAGACGTTGAACCGCGAACCGCATTGCTTGCAGTATGCCTCGAGTGTCGACGAGTCGAAGTAAAGCACCGCTTTTCTGCTCACCTCCACAGGGCATGCCCTGTCGTATGCCACAGGGCCGTTGATGCCGTAGACGAGCATCACGCCGCCGTATCCGGTGAAGGTGCGTTCGGTGTATGCGAAATTATCGGGAATCCTCTGCTCCCGGTCAAATATGCGGCACATTCCGTAGCCGCTCACGCCGTATGTGTTCCACAGGCCGGCGTTGCTGAGGTCGATATTGACGTTGAGCGCGGGAATGCGTTGGCTGTCGACCGACTCGCACGCCATTGCGGAGAGCATCACCGACAGCAGGAGGATGTATTTCAGTATCTTCATTTCTTTAATCACGTTTCTTCAGTGTTTGCATAGCAGTCGCGTCACTTCAAGAGAGCGTCTATGGCACGGTGGTATTCGTCGAAGCGGAACGCCTTTAGCGTTTCGGCAAACAGCGCCTCGATGCGGTCGTTGCATAGGTTGCCGATTGAGCCTTCGTGGGTGTGGTGCACCTCCTTGACCGGCTCGAAGCGTCCAGCTTCGATGTCGAGACCCACTTTCTTGTATGCGTCGCGGAACGGCATTCCCTCGCGTGTCAGACGGTTTACCTCTTCGACGGAGAACATGAATTTATAGCGGTCGTCCTGAGCCATATCGGTGTTTACCTTGATTTCCGACAACATTGCGTTGACCATGTTGAGGATTGACTTCAATTCGTCGAATGCCGGAAGAAACGCCTCTTTTATCAGCTGCATGTCGCGGAAGTATCCCGATGGCAGATTGTTGAGAATCATCGTAATCTGATAAGGCAACGACTGCAAGCGGTTGCATTTGGCACGTGTCAGCTCGAAAACGTCGGGATTTTTCTTGTGGGGCATGATCGAAGAGCCTGTGGTGTATTGGTCGGGCAACTTGATGAAACCGAAATTCTGCGAATTGTAGAGGCAGGTGTCGAAAGCCAGGCGCGACACCGTGGATGCTATTCCTGCCAGCGCGTTGGCAACCGTGCGTTCCGTCTTGCCGCGTCCCATCTGCGCATAGACCACGTTGTAGTTCATCGATTCAAAACCAAGCAGACGCGTGGTCATCTCGCGGTTGAGCGGGAATGAAGAGCCATAGCCGGCTGCAGACCCGAGCGGGTTGCGGTTTGTGACGCGGTAGGCTGCTTGAAGCACAGTCAAATCGTCGGCGAGGCTTTCGGCGTATGCGCCAAACCACAGTCCGAACGACGACGGCATAGCCACTTGAAGGTGGGTATAGCCGGGGATAAGCACGTCTTTGTATTTGTTGCTTTGGACAATGAGCGTTTGGAAAAGCTTCTCTGTGGTCAGCGCCACAGCCTCTATCTCGGAGCGCATAAACAGTTTCAGGTCGACCATCACCTGGTCGTTGCGCGAGCGTCCGCTATGGATTTTCTTTCCAATGTCGCCGAGACTGCGTGTCAGCATAAGTTCCACTTGAGAATGCACGTCTTCCACGCCTTCTTCAATCACAAATTTGCCGTTTGCCGCCTCGTGATAGATTTTTTTCAGTTCGGCGAGGAGCGCAGAGAGCTCATCTTTTTCCAGCAGACCGATGCTTTCGAGCATCGTGATGTGTGCCATCGAGCCAAGCACGTCGTAAGGTGCGAGATAAAGATCCATCTCGCGGTCGAGTCCTACAGTATATGTTTCAACATCGTGGTCTACCACCACTGATTTTTCCCAAAGTTTAGTTGCCATATTCGTAAATAAAAATTTCCTTACAAAGTTACACTTTATGCGCAACACCGCAAAATTATTCCCGCGGCGCGCGCCGCGGGAAGCGATTGTCAGAGCGCGCCTTTTGTCGACGGCAGGTCGTAGCGGAAGACGTCGCGTCGCGAGGCAGCGCGCAGTGCTCTTGCCAGCGCTTTGAATATGCCTTCAATCTTGTGGTGCTCGTTGGAGCCGTCGGCGTTGACATATAGGTTCATCGCCGCCGCGTCGCTCAGGCTTTTGAAGAAATGGAAAAACATTTCGGTGGGGACGTCGCCTATGCGCTCGCGCTTGAAGTCGGCGTTCCAGACGAGCCACGGACGTCCGCCGAAATCGAGAGCCACAGTGCAGTTGCAGTCGTCCATCGGCAGCACAAAGCCGTAGCGTTCAATGCCGCGTTTGTCGCCGAGAGCCTTTCTCAGTGCTTCGCCGAGAGCCAGCGCCGTGTCTTCAACAGTGTGGTGCTCGTCGACATAGAGGTCGCCTTTAGTTTTTATGGTAAGGTCGAATCCCGAATGCCGACCGATTTGGTTGAGCATGTGGTCGAAAAATCCTAATCCGGTTGAAATGTCGCAACGACCGTGACCGTCAAGGTCAAGGCTGATGTAGATGTCGGTTTCCGACGTTTTCCGGCTCACCTGTGCCGTGCGCGCGCCGCCCCGCAGATAATCGGCAATGCAATCCCATGATTCGGCGACAAGCACGCACGTCTGCTCAAGTCCGGCATCCTCAATCATCCGCTTGCCGGCGTCGGCATTCTGCAGCAGGATGCCCTTTGCACCTAAATTCTTCGCCAATTGAATGTCGGTAATCCGGTCGCCGATTACGAAAGAATTTTCGAGGTCGTAACTGCCATCCATATATTTCCCGAGCAATGCCATGCCCGGTTTGCGCGTCGGCTTATGCTCATTTTCAAATGTGCGGTCGATTATGATATCGTCAAACTCCACGCCCTCGCCCTTGAACGTCTGCAACATCTTCTCGTGGGGCGGAAGGAAGTCGGATGTCGGGAACGACGGTGTGCCGAGTCCGTCCTGGTTGGTCACCATCACAAGTTCAAAATCGAGAGTCGAAGCGATGAAATGCATGTTGCGCAGCACGCCGGGAATAAATTCCAGTTTCTGAAGCGAATCCACCTGGAAATCCACCGGCGGCTCGACGATAAGCGTACCGTCGCGGTCGATGAACAGCGCGCGTTTCTTATTTTCCATAACCTTTGAGAGTTGAAATTAGACGATTGTTCTCATCCTCGGTTCCGACAGAGAACCGCAGGCATTGCGAGCACAGCGCCACGCGGTTGCGGTTGCGCGCCACGATGCCGTTGTCGCGCAGGTACGCATAGACGGCGTCGGCGTCTGTCACTCTGACAAGCAGGAAGTTGGCATCGGAGTCAAACACCTTCTCGACCACCGGCAAGACGGCAAGCTCGGTGGCGAGGCGTTTGCGCTCAGCCACTATTGTGGTCACCCATCCGTGCACCTCCTCGCGGCGGTCGAGCATGCGCATGGCATACTGCTGTGTGAGCAGGTTGATGTTGTACGGGTACTTGACCTTGTTGAAAATGCCTATGATTTCCTGCGACGCGAAAGCCGCTCCGAGCCGCACGGCCGCACTTGCCCACGCCTTCGACAGCGTCTGCATTACAATCAGGTTCGGATAGCGGTAGAGTTGTGTCGCCATCGATCCTTTTGTAGAGAAGTCGACATAAGCCTCGTCGACCACGACAATTCCGTTGAATCCGGCGCACACCGCCTCTATGGCGTCGCGCGGGAAGGCGTTGCCGGTAGGGTTGTTGGGCGAGCATATCCATATCACTTTGGTTATGTCGTCGATTTGCTCAAAGATTTTTTGAATGTCGATAGAGAAGTCGTCGGCAAGCGGAGCGCGGCGATATTCCACATCGTTGACCTCCGCACACACTTCATACATGCCATAGGTTGGCTCTATCGCCACCACGTTGTCGATGCCCGGGCGGCAGAACACGCGATAGACCATGTCGATGCATTCATCGCTGCCCACACCGAGGAAAATTTGGTCGGCAACGACACCGCGCATCTGCCCGATGCGTCGTTTGAGCTCCATTTGCAACGGGTCGGGATAGCGGTTGTAGGGATTGTTGTACGGGCTTTCGTTGGCGTCGATCCACACTGACGCCTTTCCGCTGAACTCTGTGCGGGCGCAACTGTAGGGCGTCAGGTTGTAGATGTTTTCTCTGACAATCTTTTTCAAATCCATAATCTTACCTCTTTTTTACTTGTTCAATTCTTACGGTCGCCGCCAATTTGTGTGCGAGCAGACCTTCTCCCTCAGCCATGGTCTCGACCACCGGACCGAGCGTGGCGATGCCTTCTGCCGTCAGTCGCTGGAACGTGATTTTTTTCATGAAGCTGTCGATGTTCACGCCGCTGTAAGCCTTGGCATTGCCGCTTGTGGGAAGCGTATGGTTTGTGCCAGAGGCATAGTCGCCGGCGCTTTCGCAGGCATACTGACCGAGAAACACGCTTCCGGCGTTCTCCACCATCTCGGCGAGCTTGTCGGCGTTGGTGTGGTTTATTATGAGGTGTTCCGGAGCATATTCGTTGGCTATGCGCATCATTTCGTTGTCGGTGCGCACCACAATTATGCGGCTTTTCTTCAACGACTGCTCTATCAAATCCACGCGCGGCAACTCTTTTGCCATCTCCACGGCATTCTTAGCCACTTCGTCGGCAAGACGCTCGCTTGTGGTGACAAGTATAGACTGGCTGTCGGGGCCATGCTCGGCCTGTGACAGAAAATCGGCGGCGACAAATGTTGGATTGGCTGTTTCATCAGCCACAATCATCACTTCCGACGGTCCTGCCGGCAAATCGACAAGCGTGTGGGCCTGTTTCGCCACAAACGCCTTTGCAAGCATGACGTAAAGGTTGCCGGGACCGAAAATCTTGTTTACTTTTGGTATTGTTTCAGTTCCGAATGCCATTGCCGCTATCGCCTGTGCGCCTCCGGCTTTATACACCTCGGTTACGCCAGCCAGACGTGCCGCCACAAGGATTGTCGGGTTGACGCGACCGCTCTTGTCGGGAGGCGTGCAGATGGCAATCTCGGGGCATCCGGCAAGGCGTGCCGGGATGGCAAGCATCAGCGCCGTTGAAAACAAAGGTGCCCTGCCTCCAGGCACATATAGTCCGACGGAGTGGAGTGGCACGGCTTTCTGCCGGCACACCACGCCAGGGGTCGTTTCCACCTCAATGGGCTCCATCAGTTGTGCGGCGTGAAACTTGCGGATGTTGTCGGCCGCAACCTTCATCGCATCCTTCAGTTCTTGACTGACAGCGGCTTCCGCCTCCTCAAACTCCTGCTCCGTCACCTTCAGCGACTCGATTGATGGGCAGTCGAATTGACGCTCATATTTCAGCAAAGCAGTGTCGCCGTTTTCTTCGATGTCGTTGATGATGTCGCTGATAGCCGACACCGCCTCGCCAATGAGATTGGGGTCGAAGTCGCGAATCAGCAAATCCTTCGTGTCTTTGGGATACTTGTAAATCTTGATTTCCATTGCTACAATACCATTTTTTCAATGTTCAACACCAGTATGCCTTCAGCGCCGGCAGCCTTCAGTCGGTTGATGATTTCCCAGAAGAATTTTTCTTCGAGAACGGTGTGTACCGAACACCAGTCCTTGTCGGCGAGAGGCAGCACTGTCGGACTCTTGATGCCCGGCAGAATCTGTAGCACCGTGTCGAGCTGTGTGCGCGGCACGTTCATTAGGATGTACTTCTTGCCGGAAGCCGCCTTTACAGCCTCAAAGCGGAACAGCAGTTCGTCGAGCACCTCCTGCTTCTCGGCGTCGAGGGCTTTTCCACCGATGAGCACAGCCTCCGAATCAATCACCTTCTCCACCTCTTTAAGGTTGTTGCTCACGAGAGTGCTTCCCGACGACACGATGTCGAAGATGGCGTCGGCAAGACCGATGCTCGGCGCGATTTCAACCGAACCGCTGATTTCGTGCAGCTCTGCCGAGATGTTGTTGTCGCGGAAGAACTTGGAGAGTATGACCGGATATGAAGTGGCTATTTTTTTGCCGTTGAACCACTGCAGCCCGTCGTAGCCGGCGCTGTTTGGCACAGCCAGAGAGATGCGGCATCGGCTGAATCCCAGTTTTTTGATTACCGTCACATCGCGTTGTTTCTCGAGCACCTCATTGTAGCCCACAATGCCGAGGTCGGCAGTTCCGGTAGCCACAGAGTCGGGAATGTCGTCGTCGCGCAGAAACAGCAGTTCGACAGGGAAGTTGCGCGACGGCACGAGCAGTGAGCGTTTCACTGCGGTAAGTTTGATGCCTGCCTCAGAGAGCAGGTCCATTGTCTCGTCGTAGA
>OLWJ01000984.1_pt1 | contig 10852 bp, 10 predicted proteins | sample 1674291 | NCBI WGS metagenome assembly OLWJ01 (sample SAMEA103958159, study PRJEB25191) | human gut metagenome | biome: human-associated habitat [ENVO:00009003]; feature: intestine environment [ENVO:2100002]; material: feces | place: Germany | collected 2013/2015
CCCCGCAGTGAGCCTTTTTGTTATGTGCAATTTTGTGTTATGTCTCTTGCGGCAGCTTTCTGATGCCGAACATATGCCGCAGCATGAAGCCGATGAACCCTTTGCCGTTGACGATGACGACCTTCATAAAATACCGTTCCTTTCCGAGATCATAATGTGCGCAGCACCGCTACGCCGAGTGCGACAAGAATCACGGCGGCGATGAACAGCACGAGCCCCTCCGGGGAGATCTGTGCAAGCACCATGCCGAGCCCGAATGAAACGGTGCACAGTGCGCGCAGTTTTCGGTCCCGAAAGCATGGGTTATTGCAGCATTTCGGCATTCGCATAGAAAAGCACCTCCGTTTACCGAAGCTCCCTTACGGGGTCATTCCAGTATATACGGAGGTGCATCATTTGGTTACGGATTATTTTTCGGTATCTTTTTTGTCTTCCGTTTCGGGCAGGCGGCTTTGAATCTCGCTTTGCGGCGGTTCTGCCGGCATATCCTTCGGCGTGTAGACAATGACGAGCGCACAGCCGATGTTCACGCGAATTTCCGCGCGGTCGGAGATGATGCAGTTGCTCACGCCCATTAAAGACGAACCCGCAGTGAGGTCTTTTTTCTCCAGCGGATACTGAAGGCCCTCATACGTCAGGTTGCAGGAAGAGCCGTCAAACGGGAACACGGAGACCGTGGCGCCTTTCAGCTCCGTCAGCACAATACGCCCGCAGCGCACAACAAACACCTTGGTGTCTTCCGTACACAGCACCGCGCTGCCGCCGTGCTTGGAGATATACAAAAGCACATCGAGGTTCGCCATGGAGTGATCGAAGCGATCGCCGCCGAGGCCGCCGATAAGCACAAATGTCTTGTAGCCGAGCTTCTGCCCCACCATGACGGCGCCCATCATATCGGTAACGTCCTTTTCAACGGGGAGCTTAATGGTGCGGATTGTCTCCGGCGGGCGCTTTGCGGCGGAGTCAAAATCGCCGATGACAAGGTCGGGGCGAACGCCGTACTGCATAGCGGTGTCATAGCCCGCATCCGCACAGATGACGTAGTGCTCTTTCGGATCGAATTCTTCAAAAACGGCGCCGGACGTCAGCGGAGCCGCGCCGATGATCATACATTTTTTGTCTTTGATAACTGCCATTCCTTTATGTCCTTCACTTCGTTATACATTGCAATGTAACTGTCTATGCGGGAGCGGGAAATTTTTCCCTCTTCCACAGCCTTCAATACCGCGCAGCCTTTTTCGCAGGTATGCGAGCAGGAGGTAAATTTGCATTCGCCGAGGTACGGCGCAAACTCCCTGAATCCCTCCGGCAGCTCTTCCTTGCGGAACAGCTCGTAACGCTCGATATCCATGGTGGAAAAGCCGGGCGTATCGGCCACATAGCCGCCCTCCACGGGGTACAGCTCCACGTGACGCGTGGTGTGGCGGCCGCGACCGAGCTTTTTGCTGGTCTCACCCGTTGCAAGCTCCAGCTCCGGCACAAGCAGGTTCAAAAGCGTGGATTTGCCCACGCCGGAGTTACCCGTAAATGCGGAGATGCAGCCCGTAAGCTCCGGGCGCAGGTCATCCACGCCCACGCCGTCCGCCGCCGAGACGAAGTAGCACCGAATGCCGATGCTGCCGTAAATGTCTTTCAGCTCCGTCGTATCGCTTAGGTCGGTCTTTGTGAACACAAGCACAGGCTCGATGCCCTTTAGCTCCGCCGCGGCGATGGTTTTATCGATGATGAGGGTGCTGGGCTGTGGGTCGCAGACGGAAGACACGACAAACAGCTTATCGAGGTTTGCAAGCGGCGGGCGCACAAGAAAGTTTTTGCGCGGCAAAATCTCCTGCACGTAGCCCTCATCGTTCGCGTCCACTTCAATGCGGACGCGGTCGCCGGCATACGGCGAAATTTTATCTTTACGGAACTTGCCTCTTGCGCGGCAGGCGTGCAGCACATCGCCGCACTGCACGTAGTAGAACCCGCCGATGCCCTTGATGACCAGCCCTTCTTTCATTTCGCCCATATTAATCTTCGTGCGCCGTGACCGAGCCGTCGGATTCATTCATGTCGCCGCCGTTGTCCGGTGTCGGGGTCGGTTCCGGCTCCGGCGTTGCATACGACTGCTGCGAGGTCACGTTAATGCTCTGCGTGGTGTAATCAATCTCCGCCGTGATATACTGCTGGTCGTTCAGCGTGATGACAAGGTTCGCGCGGCCTTTGCCCGTGAACGTCATGTTGGAGTACGGAGAAGCCGAGGGGTTCACCGTGCGCGTCTCAATGAGTGTACCGTCCACGTAGATCTTCATCGTAAGATCATCCGATACGCCGCCGGGCAGCGGAATATCGTAATAGACATCTTTCTGTGCGCCCTTGCCGGAGCTGACCGTTACGGTGACAACCGAGCCCGTCTTCGCCTTTTCGCCCTCGTTCGGGGAAACGGAAAGCACGGTGTTTTCGTCCTTGTCGCTCTCGTCGTCGTATTCCGCCGTGACCACAAAGCCCGCGGCCTCCAGCTCCTCTTTCGCGGTGCTGTACTGGTAGCCGACGATGTTCGGGATCACGGCGCTTTCCTTAGACGGGCCGGAGCTGACGTAAATCGTGACCGTGGTGCCGGTAGAAACGGTAGAGCCTGCCGCCGGGTCGGTCTTGACGACGTAACCGACTGCGGTGTCGTCATCGGCGACTGCCTGAATCTTCGGAGAAAGGTTCAGTGCCTTCAGCGCGTCATACGCATCCTGCTGCTTATATCCCTTCACGTCTTCCACAACGACCTGCTCGGCCTCGCCGTTGACGGTGAGCGAAACGGTCTTGCCCTTTTTCACGGTCATGCCGGCCGCCGGGGTCTGGCGCAGCACCTCGCCCGGCTGCTTGCTGGGCACGTTGCCGTAGGTAATTTCAAACGTGAGATCCGCATATTCACTGTTCCCCTCAATATCGGAAGCATAAATCATGCCGACAAATTTCGGCAGGACAATCTCATCGGAGGTTGTGCTGGACGTTGAAAATCCCGGTAAGAAGCTCAAAAATCCAGAACCGGAATTTGCTCCTTTTCTTTTTACAAGATAAATACCGCCAACAATAACAGCCACGACTACAACCGCAGCCACAATTCCCAAAATAATTTTAGATGCACGATTACTGTTTTGTGAACGCACATATTCTTCTTCGTACTCGTAGTTGTCGTTATACTTCTGCGGCGCTGCGTTCTGCTGCACGTTGCCGTAAATATCCGTAGAGGTGCCCGCATACGCGCGGTCTACCTGCTCGCCGTAGTGGAACACAATTTCCGGGTCGCGGCGGAAGCGTTCCACGTCCTCCAGCATATCCGCTGCCGAGGGGAAGCGCTGCGCCGGGTTTTTCTCCATGGCGTGCATCGTAATCTCTTCGAGGCCCTTCGGAATGGACGGGTTGATGCGCGAGGGCGGTGTGGGCTCTGCCTGCATCTGCATGATGGCGACGGAGACCGCGTTATCCGCAACGAACGGCAGCTGGCCCGTGAGCATTTCATACAGCATGACGCCTACGGAATAAATATCGGCCTTATCGTTGATATAACCGCCGCGCGCCTGCTCCGGCGCAATATAGTGCACAGAGCCGATGGCCTTGTCGGTCATGGTCTGCGTTTCTGCCTGCGAGAAGCGTGCGATGCCGAAATCCGTCACCTTAATGGTGCCGTCCTCGAGCAGCATGATGTTCTGCGGCTTGATGTCTCTGTGAATGATGCCCTTTTCGTGGGCGTGCTGCAAAGCGCGGAGGATCTGCACCGTAAAGTACAGCGCCTCTCTCCATTTGATCTCGCCCTGCTGCTCAATATACTGCTTCAAGGTGATGCCATCGATATACTCCATGACGATGTACTGAATGCGGTCACCAAAGCTGACATCATAGACCTTGACAATATTCGGGTGCGAAAGCACCGCAATGGCTTTCGATTCATTGCGGAAACGGCGCAGAAAATCGCTGTTGCCCGCAAGCTCTTCCTTTAAAATTTTAATGGCAACCCAACGCTTTTCAATATTGTCATACGCCTTGTACACATACGCCATACCGCCTACGCCGAGAAGCTCGTGGATCTCATAGCGGCCGTCTAAACGTTTACCAATATATTTATCCATTCTTTTTCATCCTTTCTCAGCGGTTCTCGATCACCGCGACGGTCACATTATCGCTGCCGCCCTTGCTGTTTGCATAGCGGATCAGCTCATCGGCGAGTTCTTCTCCCTGATAGTTGCTGATGAAAAGCAGCAGCGTGTCGCGCTCTAAGTAATTGCTCAGGCCGTCTGTGCAGGAAAGCGCCAGATCGCCGGGCTCGAATTTATAGCAGCCGTAATCGCACTCCACCTCGGGGTGCACGCCCACAACGCGCGTGATGAGGTTGCGCTGCGGGTGCACGCGCGCCTCGTCCTCCGTGATGGCGCCGCTTTCCACAAGCTGCTGCACAAAGGAATGGTCGGTCGTAACCTGTTTTACGCCAAGCGCCGTCTTTAAGTAGCAGCGGCTGTCGCCTGCGTGGGCAATGTGCAGCACGCCGCCCGCCGCAATGCTGACGACAACCGTGGTGCCCATACCGTTTAAAGCCGGGTCTTCCTGCGCGCGGTGCAGCACCGCCGCGTTCGCGTCATTGATTGCATGCAGCATTATGTCGCGCACTGCGTCTTCTTCCATATCCGGCGTGTAGTTTTCCGTGATCGCTTTGCAGATGGCGTCGCAGGCAACACTGCTTGCAATGTTGCCGCCGTTTACGCCGCCCATGCCGTCGCAAACCACGGTCCACGCGCTGCCGTCCGAAAAAGTGCCACAGCGGCAGATGTCCTGGTTAGAGCTGCGCACCTGTCCGATATCCGTTTTGCATACCGCGTACATTAGACTGTACCTCCCTGTTCATTGCGTCGACGGAGCTGTCCGCAGGACGCTTCTATATCCGATCCGAGCGTGCGCCGGACGGTAGCGGTGATGCCCCGTTTTTCGAGGATCGCCGTGAATTTTCTGAGTCTCTCCTCCCCACTTTTGCGGTAGCCCGTGCCGGTGACGTCATTTACCGGAATGAGGTTCACGTGGGCGATGATGCCACGCAGGCGGGATGCAAGCTCGTTTGCGCAGGCATCGCTGTCGTTCACACCGCTGATCATGGCGTATTCAAAGGAGATGCGACGGCCCGTTACATCGGAATAATAGCGGCAGGCTTTTAAGAGCTGCTCCACGTTCCACTTGCGGTTGACCGGCATGGTGCGGCTTCTGATCTCGTCATTCGGCGCATGCAACGAAACGGAAAGCGTCAGCTGCAACTTGCGGTCGGCAAGGTCGTAGATTTTTTCGACAAGCCCGCAAGTTGAAAGCGAAATATGCCGCATACCTATATTAAGCCCGTTTTCTGACGAAACAAGCTCCAAAAATCTTAAAACATTCTTATAATTGTCGAGCGGCTCGCCCATGCCCATCAAAACGACATTCGAGATGCGCTCGCCGATGTCCTTCTGCGCCGTTTGGATTTCCGAAATCATCTCACTCGGCAAAAGATCGCGCGAAAAGCCGCTTTTGCCCGTGGCACAGAACGTGCAGCCCATTTTGCAGCCCACCTGTGTGGAAATGCAAATAGAGTATCCGTGTTTATATTTCATGAGGACGGATTCAATCATCTCACCGTCGTTCAAACGGAAAAGATACTTTTTGGTGCCGTCCATTTTGGAAACGCGCCGAATGGCGATCTCCGTATTTCGTATTTCAAAGCTTTCTTTTAAAGCAACGCGCAGATCTTTGGAAAGGTCCGTCATCTCGTCAAACGAGGTCGCGCCGCGCTGATGCAGCCAGCGGTATACCTGCGCTGCACGGAATTTTTGCAAGCCGCGCAAGGCAAAGTCCTCCTGCAGCTCCGAAAGCAGCATGGATTTTATATCGGTCAACGCTTCGTCTCCTTCCCTGTTTCTGTTTTTCTGCGCATGGCAGCGGCGAAAAAGCCGTCTCCGCCGTGGTCCATGGGCATCATGGTGCGCATAAATTTCGGTTCGTTCACCGTGTGGGATATGCCCTTCGTTTCGGGCAGATCATACGGTTCAAACTCCGGATGGCACTTTAAAAATTCGGTCACCACCGCGCCGTTTTCCGCATTGCGCAACGTGCACGTGGAATAAAACAGTATGCCGCCCGGACGTACAAGCTGTGCGGAATGCTCCAAAATTTTGAGCTGCAATGCAGGCAGCTCTTTAAAGCTCTCCTGCTTTTTATAGCGGATTTCCGGCTTGCGTCGAATAACCCCGAGTCCGGAGCATGGCACATCGCACAGCACACGGTCGTACTGCTTTTCACACACACCGGTCGCGGCATCGCGCACGGCGGCGTGAATGATGCTCAAGCCTAATCTCTCCGCGCCTTTTTTGATGAGGTTCACGCGACCTTTGTATAAATCGAACGCATCGAGCACGCCTGTGTTTTCCATGTATTCCGCAAGCGTGAAGCTCTTGCCGCCCGGCGCTGCACAGACATCCGCAAGCCGCTCTCCGGGTTGCGGTGAAACAAACGCACACAAAAGCTGCGAAGAAAGATCCTGCACATGGAATTTGCCTTCCGCAAAGCCCGGCAAACCGGTAACATCGCCCGTGCCGTGCACGCAAAGGGCGTTTTGGAGCACCGCTTTCTCCGCGGTGTTTTCCGGCAGCGACTCAATCAAATCGGCCATCGTGGTCTTTAGCGGATTTATGCGGATATACGTTTTCGCCCGCTCGGACATAGCCTTTAACAAATCTATGCAAACGGTCTCGCCGTAATCCTTTTTAAAGCTCTCGATGATCGGCTGCGGAATGTTATAGCGAACGCTGAGGTCATCTTCGGGAATGATCACCTCATGCCAACCGCGCGCAAAGCTGCGCAGCACACCGTTCACGAAGTTTTTATACTGCCCGCGCCGATATTCTGCCGCGCACAAAACGGCTTCGTTCACGGCGGCGGAATCCGGCACACGGTCAAGGTACATCATTTGATACACGGCGATACGCAAGATGTTGAGCACCGTGCCGTCCAGCTTCTGCTTCGGTTTTGCGAGGAACTTGCGAATATAAAAATCGAGCGTCAGACGCTTTTCCAAAACGCCATAGAAAATGGTGGAGGCCAGCGCCGCGTCGCGCGGAGAAAGCTCCGCCGCGCGAATGGCTTTATCGATGACGATGTTCGAGTAGCCCTCGTTTTCCGTTACCTCGGAAAGCGCCGTAAGCGCCGTTTTTCGGGAAGAAGTCGCCATATTACTGAACCTTCGCCTTTGCTTCTATCGCGTGACCGCGCAGATAATCGCTGCCGCGCATACGCTTGCCGTTTTCCGGCTGAATTTCAATGAGCTGCACGGCATTTTCGCCGCAACAAACGGCCATTTCGCCGCCGATCACCGCAATTTCGCCCGGTTCGCCTTTGCCGACAACGACTTTCGTCCTGTGCAGCTTCATGCGTTTGCCCTCTAGCGTGAAAAACGCGGACGGCCACGGGTTCAAACCGCGCACAAGGTCGTGCACGCGCTCGGCGGGCTGTGTCCAATCGATTGCGCCCATCTCCTTACGGATCATCGGCGCGTGGATTGCTTCCGCATCGTTCTGCGGCTGCGGGGTGATGGTGTCGAGCTTATCAATGGTATCGACGAGCAGCTCAGCCCCGAGCACCATCAGGCGGTCGAAAAGCTCGCCTGCAGTCTCGTCTTCACCAATAGGCGTTTCCGCTTTCGCCAGCATGTCGCCGGTGTCTATGCCATCTGCCATCTGCATGATGGTCACACCGGTGATTTTATCGCCGTTCAGCACCGCCCACTGGATCGGCGCCGCGCCGCGGTACTTCGGCAGCAAAGAGCCGTGCACGTTGATGCACCCGCGCGGCGGGATGTTCAGCACACGCGGCGGCAGAATCTTTCCATACGCCGCAACAACGATGAGCTCCGGCGCAAGCGCCTTCAAATACGCTATTTCGTCTTCATTATTTTTAAATGTCGTCGGCTGACGCACTTCAATGTTGTGTGCCATTGCCGTTTCTTTTACGGGCGGCGGCAGCAGCTTGTGCCCCCTGCCCTTCGGCTTATCCGGCTGGGTATAGACCGCCAAAATCTCATGGCCGCGCTCCAGAAGCGCGTTGAGGCTCGGTACGGCAAAATCCGGTGTGCCCATGAATACGATGCGCATGGAAATTCCTCCTTTTTCTCTAAACTCTGTCTTAGTTTTCCAACTCGTCCGGCTCCAGCATGCGGCTGGCGCGCGTGACAAAGCATACGCCGTTCAGGTGGTCAATTTCATGGCAGAACGCGCGGGCCAGCAGCTCTGTGCCGCTGATTTCAAACGTTTTGCCGTTTCTGTCCTGTGCGCGGACGGTGACGTTCATCGGGCGCTTGACCATGCCAAACTCACCCGGGAACGAGAGGCAGCCCTCTGCGCCGTCCTGCTCGCCGGAGGTTTTGATGATTTCCGGGTTGATAAGCTCAATGCGGCCCTCGCCGACATCGATAACGACGATGCGGCGCAGCAAACCGACCTGCGGTGCAGCAAGGCCGACGCCGTTTGCGTCCTCCATCGTCTCGTACATATCGTCAAGCAGCGTACAAAGCTTCTCGTCGAATTTTTCGACCGGGCGGCACATTTTAGTCAGCACGTCGTCGCCCTTTTTCACAATATTTCTAAGCGCCATTTGCGGCACTCCTTTCCTGTGAATTTCAATTTCTGTTACAAAATCGCATCGGGGTTCGGGTCTGCATACGCGGTGACGCTCAAAAAACGCTTATCACTTGAAAATGCGCTCAAAAGCATCGCAATGGCATCCCGAAACGCCTTGGAATTCTTGTATTTCATGATAATCTTATATCGGTATTTGCCGCCCATACGTGACACGGATGCCGCAGAGGCGCGTAATAAACGCAGCGGCAAGTTGGGATAGTCCCGGCGGAACGTCTCTGCAAGCAGCGCGGAGAAATACTCTGCTGCCGCACGCACGGTGTCTTCCTTTTCGCCCACAAAGCCGATTTGCAAAAGATCCGCAAACGGCGGGTACAGCATGGCCCTTCTGAAACGAATTTCCGTTTCAAAAAAGCTTTCGTAATCCTGCGCGGCGGCAAGGTGCAGGTACGGGTTTTCCGGCACATGCGTTTGAATGAGCGCCGTGCCGCGGTAGCGCCCGCGCCCCGCACGCCCCACGACCTGTGTAAGCAAGTCGAATGTGCGCTCGTTGCTGCGGTAATCATCGCTGTATAAGGACTGATCTGCCGAAAGTACGCCGACAAGCGTGACGTTCTCGAAATCAAGCCCCTTTGCAACCATCTGCGTGCCGATCATGATGTCATACTCGCCGTTTGCAAATGCGTTGAGCTTCTTTTCAAGTGCGTATTTGTTCGCGGTGGTATCGGTATCCACGCGCAGAATACGCGCCTCCGGGAACGCCTCCCGCAGCTGATCCTCCGCCTTCTGCGTGCCGCCGCCGGAAAAGGTCAGCTCACCGCCGCACGCCTTACAGCGCACGTAAGCAGGTTCGGAATGGCCGCAGTAGTGGCACATCAGGCGGTTATTCGCCGCGTGGTATGTCATGGAAATGGAGCAGTTCGGGCACGCGGCGACCGTTTTGCAGTCCTTGCACACGGCATACGTGTGGTAGCCGCGGCGGTTGAGCAGCAAAATGGACTGCCTGCCCGCGCGGATATTTTCGGAGACCGCACGCGCCAGCGCCATGCTGATCATCGGCTTGCCGCGGTAGAGATCTTCGTTGTTCATATCGACAAGCTGCACCGTAGGCACAACGGCATCGCCGTAGCGGTGGTGCAGCGCGTGGTAGCGGTACTTGCCGCTTTGCGCCATGTAGTAGGACTCAACAGACGGCGTAGCGGAGCATAAAAGGCAGTAAGCGCGGTTATAATTCACGCGAAACTTCGCGATGTCCCGTGCGTGGTAGCGCGGCGTGCTCTCCGATTTATACGTGCTCTCCTGCTCCTCGTCCATGACGATAAGCCCGAGGTTCTGCACAGGCGCGAACACGGCGGAACGCGTGCCGACGACAATTTTCGCCCTGCCGGTGCGCACGCGCTTCCACTCATCCATGCGCTCGCCAACGGAAAGCCCGCTGTGGAAAACCGCAACGGTATCGCCGAACGCCGCCGTAAACACGGCAAGCGTCTGCGGGGTAAGAGAAATCTCCGGCACCGTGACGATGACGCCCTTGCCAACAGTAAGCACATGGCGAATGACATGCAGGAACACGGCGGTTTTACCGGAGCCCGTCACACCGTAGAGCAGACCGACCATCGGTTCTGCCGCATCGCATTCGCGCAGAATGTCATTTGCCACATTCATCTGCTCTGCCGAAAGCGTCTGCGGCAACTTGATGTCTGCCATTTCCTGCTTTGGGCGTCGGAAGCGCTCGACTTCAAAAATCTCCGCTGCGCCCTTATCGGCGAGCGTGCGGATGATACCCACACTCACGCCGGTATAGTAGCTCAGCTCGCGCACGGTTACGGTGCCGATGGCGCACAGCGTATCGAACGCACTTTGCTGCTTCGGAGTCAGCTTGCCGGAAAAATCCGGCACGGCACAGACCATGCGCGTAGTGGCATCCGCCGCATTGCGGGACGCCGCGTTTTCGCGTATGACCGTGCCGTTTTCGAGCAGCGAAAGCAGATCGCTGCTTTTTTCTTCTATGCCGAGCCTTTCGGTGAGTTCTGCGCCGGTAAGTCCGTTTTTTGCCGCCGTCAGCGCCACGATAATCTGCCACGCGGTATCCGTGAACGCTTCGCGGTCATAGTTTTTGAACGCGGCATTCATGCGATAGCGGTTTACGAGCTTATAGCCGATGCCGGCGGGAATCATAACCTTTACGGCATCGTACAGTGTGCAGAAGCAGCGGCTTTTCATCCATGGGATGA
>OLWJ01000992.1_pt1 | contig 10793 bp, 10 predicted proteins | sample 1674291 | NCBI WGS metagenome assembly OLWJ01 (sample SAMEA103958159, study PRJEB25191) | human gut metagenome | biome: human-associated habitat [ENVO:00009003]; feature: intestine environment [ENVO:2100002]; material: feces | place: Germany | collected 2013/2015
CGTTCGGGAGGCTTTTCATATTTCTTATCCCGCGCAGCATTCCTTGATGACCGCGACGGCTTTTGCCAGCTGGCCCATGGGGATATTGAGGGCAGGGAGGAGGCGGAGCTTGTCTTTGGCCTTGATGACCAGCACGCCCTTTTCCCGGCAGGCGGCGATGATGTCCGCCGCGTTCTTTTCCGTCTGGATGCCGAGCATCAGCCCGAGGCCCGACACGCCGATGACGCCCTTTGCGCCCGTCAGCTCCTGTTTGATGTAGGCCGAACGCGCCTGCACGCCCTGCAGCATCGCCTCGTCCAGCCGTTCGAGCACGTTGATCGCGCCCGCGCAGCAGACGGGGTTGCCGCCGAAGGTCGAGCCGTGCGTCCCGGCGCTCAGCACGTTCTGCACCTTCTCGCCCAGCAGCGTCGCGCCCAGCGGCAGACCGCCCGCGAGTCCCTTGGCCGTCGAGACGATGTCCGGCTGCACGCCGTAGGCCATATAGCCGTAGAGCATGCCGCTGCGCCCGTTGCCGATCTGCACCTCGTCGCAGATGAGCAGCAGATCGTTTTCCTGACACAGCTTCGCCGCGCCCTTGACATAGGCCTCGTCCAGCGGCATCACGCCGCCCTCGCCCTGCACGACCTCCATCATGACGGCCGCGCATTTGTTTTCCGCGATCAGCCGCGCAAGATCCGCCAGATCGTTCGGCTCTGCATAGACGAAGCCCTCCGTCAGCGGCAGGAAATCGTGGTGGAACACATCCTGCCCCGTCGCGGCCAGCGTGGTGATGGTCCGGCCGTGGAAACTGTTTTTGAGCGTGATGATGGTGGAATATTCCTTGCCCTTCTTATCCTCCGACCATTTCCGGGCGGCCTTGATGGCGCACTCGTTCGCCTCCGCGCCGGAGTTGCCGAAGAAGACCTTCTACATCCCGGTCTTCTCGCACAGCAGCTGCGCGAGCTTCGCGCAGGGCTCGGTGTAGTAAAGGTTCGAGATATGCTGCAGCGTCCCGAGCTGCTTCGTGACGGCCGCCATCCACTGCTCGTCGGCCACGCCGAAGATATCGACGGCGATGCCAGTGGACAGGTCGATGTACTCCTTGCCGTTCTCGTCCCAGACGAGCGAGCCCTTGCCCTTCACGATCGTGACGGGGAAGCGCGCATATGTGCCCGCGATATAGGTCTGGTCCAGCTTCTGAATGTCCATGATCCTTCCTCCTATCTGGTGAACATCGTGCCGATGCCTTCGTTGGTGAGCATTTCAATGAGGATCGCGTGCGGGACCCGCCCGTCGATGATGAACACGCGCCGCACGCCCCATTCGATCGCGTTCCGGCAGCATTCCGCCTTCGGGATCATGCCGCCCTGGATGACGCCGGAGGAGACGAGCTCCGGCAGCTCATCGATGCGGATGGCCGGGAGGAGCGTGGACGGATCGTCCTTGTTCTGCAGGATGCCCGCAATGTCCGTCATGGCGATCAGACTCTCCGCGCCGAGCGCGCCCGCGAGGCGCGCGGCCGCCGTGTCGGCGTTGATGTTGTAGATATTGCCCGCGTCGTCATAGCCGACCGTGGATACGACGGGGATATAGCCCTTGTCGATCACGTCCAGGATCGGCTGGACGTTCACGTCCGTGATCTCGCCGACATAGCCGAGCTCCGGCTTTTTGACCGTTGCCTTGAGCATGTGCCCGTCGAGGCCGGAAAGGCCGATGGCGCTGCCGCCCTTGAGCTCGATGAGGTTCACGAGCGTTTTGTTGATCTTCCCGGCCAGCACCATCAGTGCCACACCGACGGCTTCCTCGTCCGTGACCCGGACGCCGTCAACGAAAGCGCTCTTCTTTCCCATTTTTCCGAGCGTCTCCGTGATCTCCGGTCCGCCGCCGTGGACGAGCACGACCTTGACGCCGATGAGCTGCAGCAGGCAGATATCCCGGATGACCGAGTCCTTCAGATGCTCCGAGACCATGGCGTTGCCGCCGTATTTGACCACGACGATCTTGCCGCTGTAGTCCTGGATATACGGCAGCGCGTGGACCAGCACGCGCGCCCGCTGGGCATTGGAAATATCCATATCTTTCTCCTCCCGTTACGTCCGGTAATCGCCGTTGATCTTCACATAATCATAGGTCAGGTCGCAGCCCCAGGCCGTCGAGACCGCGTTGCCGCTGTGCAGGTCGATGAGGATCTCGATCTCGCTCTCAAGCAGGATCTTCTTGGCCTCTTCCTCGGAAAAATCGACGCCCGCGCCGTCCCTGCACACAAGGATCGTCCCGGCCTTCGAGGCAAACTGCACATCGATCCTGCTCACGTCGACCGGCGCGCCGGAATAGCCGATGGCACACAGCACCCGGCCCCAGTTGGCGTCCGCGCCGAACATGGCCGCCTTTGTGAGAGACGAGCAGATGACGCTCTTGGCGACGGTCTTGGCGATGTCCAGCGTCGCCGCGCCCGAGACCTTGCACTCGAGCAGCTTCGTCGCGCCCTCGCCGTCGCCCGCGATGCAGCGGCACAGATACACCGTCACGGTGTTGAGCGCCTGCATGAAGGCCGTGAAATCTTTGCCCTCCGCCGTGATCTCCGCGTTTCCGGCAAGGCCGTTGGCCAGGACTGTCACCATGTCGTTGGTCGACGTGTCGCCGTCGACGGAGACCATGTTGAACGTGTTGGCGATGTCGGTCGAGAGCGCCTTCTGCAGCATGGCAGGGGAGATGGCGCAGTCGGTCGTGATGAACACGAGCATCGTCGCCATATTGGGGTGGATCATGCCGGAGCCCTTGCAGATGCCGCCGATCCTGCATTCCTTGCCGCCCACAGTGAAGCTGACGGCGATCTCCTTGCGCTTGGTGTCGGTGGTCATGATGCCCTCGGCGGCCTCGGCCGAGTGCGGGCCGAGATTTTTGACCAGCTCCGGGATCCCGGCGGCGATGGGCGCGATATCGAGCGGCTGCCCGATGACGCCCGTCGAGGCCACGACGACGTCGGAGCTCTGGATCTGCAGGGCCTGGGCCAGCAGCTCGCTCATCTGCTCGGCGATCTCAATGCCGTTGGCGTTGCAGGTGTTGGCGTTGCCGCTGTTGCAGATGACGGCCTGTGCCTTGCCGTTGGCAAGATGCTGCTTCGTCACGACGAGCGGCGCGCCCTTGACCAGATTCGTGGTGTAGACCGCTGCCGCGCTGGCCGGGACACTGGAATAGATCAGCGCCAGATCCCGCTTCGTTTTATTCTTCCGGATGCCGCAGTGGACGCCCGCGGCCGTAAAGCCCTGCGCGGCGCACACGCCGCCTTCGATCGTTTTCATCTGTGTTTCCTCCCACATTACAGTTCCAGACCCAGCGTTTTCTCCGCGCCGGTCACAAGATTCATACATTCCACGGCCGCGCCGGACGCGCCCTTGCCGAGGTTATCATAGACGGCCAGCAGGAGCATTCGCTCCTCATTGCCGGCCACGGCGATCTGCATGCTGTCCTTCCCGGCCAGCGCCGCGGCGGATAGAAAGCCGCCCGCGTCCGCCGCGTCGGTGTAGGAGACGACCGGCCCCGTGTACAGTGCCTGATAGACTGCCCTGACGTCCTGCATCGAAGCGCCCGGCTTCAGCCACTGCGCAAACAGCGGGACCGTGACCTGCATGCCGCTGTAAAAGTCCGATACGACCGGGCAGAATACCGGCTCGCTGGCAAGCCCCGTCATCTGCTTCATTTCCTTCAGATGCTTGTGTGTCTGGCCGAGCGCGTACTGCCGCGGCGCGTCCAGCAGCGCGCTGCGCGCGGGCGCCTCATACTCCGCGATCATCTTCTTGCCGCCGCCCGAGTAGCCGGTCAGCGAATAGCAGCTGAGAAGCGCGTCCTTGTTCAGCAGTCCTGCTGCCACAAGGGGATGCACCAGCGCGATAAACCCGCTTGCGTGGCAGCCGGGCACGGCGATGCGCCTGGCCTGCCGGATGCGGGCCTCCTGCAGTGCGGAGAGCTCCGGAAAGCCGTAGCACCAGCCGGGAGCCGTGCGGTGCGCCGTCGAGGTGTCGAGCACAACAGTGTCCGGGTTTTCCACCCACGACGCCGCTTCCTCCGCCGCTGCGTCCGGCAGACACAAAAACGCGACGTCTGCCTCGTTGAGCAGCTGCCTGCGGCGGCCTTCGTCCTTTCGCTCCGCTTCCGGAAGCGTCAGAAGCTGGATGTCGCTGCGCGCTTGCAGACGGTCGAAGATGCGCAGGCCGGTCGTCCCGGCGCTGCCGTCGATAAACACCTTTTTCATCGAGATCCCTCCACAGCCGGGGCCACCCGGCTCTTTGATGCGACTAATATACACCATTATGCATAATTATGCAAGTATTTTCTGCAAAATTTGAATACTTTGTTCTAACTATACATTACGGCGTGCATATCATGCATACGTTTGGACACTTTGACGCGCAAAAAAACCGCCCGCCGGATTTTTTCCGGCGGGCGGCTGTTTGCATGCGGAGACAGATATGCTATACTCAAAGAAAAAACCACAGGAGGCCACCTATGCTTCTGCAGAGTCTTCACACCCACAGCCTCTACGACGACGGACAGGACACGCTCGCGCGCATGGCGCAGAACGCCGAAGCCGCGGGCCTGGACGCCCTGGGCTTCAGCGGGCACAGCCCGCTTCCGTTCGCAAACGATTGGGCGATCGACCAGAGCTGTCTGGCAGATTATCTGCGCGAGGCGCGCAGCCTGCAGGAGGACTTTCGCGGCCGCTTTTCCCTCTACTGCGGGCTGGAGTGGGACAGCTGCTCGCCGCTGCCGGAGCAGAAGCTCGATTATCTGATCGGCTCCGTCCACTATTTTCCCGCCCTGCCGGACGGCACGCGCTTCACCGTCGACGGCAGCGCGCAGCTGCTGGCGCAGTGTGCGCAGGTGCAGTTCGGCGGCGACATGGCGGCGCAGGCCGACTGCTACTACGCGCTCGTCGCCCGCCTGGCAGAGGTCCCGCAGGTCGATATCGTCGGCCATTTTGACCTCATCACGAAGTTCGATGAGCCGCACACGCGCTATCCCATCGTCCCGCCCAGCGCACGCGCCGCGATGGAGCGGCTGGTCCGGGCAGGGAAGATCTTCGAGATCAATACCGGTGCGATCAGCCGCGGCTACCGGCAGACGCCGTATCCCGCCGAGCCGCTTCTGCGCCTGCTGCGGGAGATGGACGGGAAGATCCTCTTCACCGCCGACGCCCACCGCGCCTGCGACGTCGCCTTCGGCTATGCCGAAGCCGTCGAGCTTGCCTGCCGCTGCGGCTTCGATACCTTCTGGCGTCTGACCGAGGAGGGCTTCGTCCCCGCGCCGCTGCATCGCGCCCTCACATAAAAAGCACCACGACCGCCCCGGCAGCCAGATCGCTGCCGGGGTCGTTTGCTGCTATGTAGTCAAATTGTAAAATTCCGTCAGGACTGCCGCTCAATCCGCGCTGCTCAGCGCCAGAAGATCCTCCAGCATCCGGGAGAGCTCTTTTCTGCTCAGCTCCTCCTGCACGCGCAGCTTCCCGTCCTTTTCCGTCAGCAGGTCAGAGGCATAGGCCCAGCGGACCGCATCCTCCGCGTCGGCGTCGATCTCCTCCGCGTCCGTGAACTGCGTCAGATCAACGTCCGCGCCTGCCTCGGTGTCCAGCCCCAGCTGCTTTGCCATCTGATAGAGCGTCTTTGCCGCCTCCTGCCGCGTCAGCGGAGTGTCGGGATCGTAATCGGGCAGGGGAGCGGCTTCTTCGTCCGAAGCCTGCGTCCAGTGCGCGTAGAGCGTCGTATCCGCCGTCAGATGCAGCGGCTGCTGCGTGTCGACGGGTTCCTCGTCTTCCGTGTACCAGCCGTCAAAGGCGGCGTCCTCCCGTTCGGGGTCGTTGACATACAGATCCGCAAGGCTCTTGCCCTGTTCCGCTTCCAGCGTGACGGGCTCGTCATTCTCGTCCGTCACGAGCGTGAGGGTATAGACGGCCTCCTGCAGCTGCAGGTCCGTAAAGCCGTTTTCATGCACGGCGCTGATGCAGAGCGTCGGATCGTCGCTCGTAAAGTTCTCCGAGAAATCATCCGCGTAGCCGGTCAAAACGGCCTGCTCCGCCTGGCCGCTGACGCCGACGCGTGCCTGATTGTCAAGACCCAGCGCGCCGATCGTTACCGTGCCGGTCTCATCCAGCCAGAGGTTGTTCTGCGCGTCCTGCGCGCGGTTGCCGGTGAGGTTCGTCGTGCCGCAGAGCTCCAGTTCGCCCGCGCAGTACACGCCGCCGCCCAGGATCTGCCGCTCCGAAGCCTTCATTTCGCCCGTCAGCCGGTTGCCCGCGATGACGCAGCTGTCGATCACGGCCTTCGCGTGCGCTGCGATGACGACGCCCGCGCCGTACCGGCCCTCGTTGTCGATGATATTGACGCCGGACAGATACAGCTGGTTATAGTCGCCCACGCTGATGGCTCCGGCCGTCGCGCCGGTGATGCGGCCGCCCGCGAGCGCGTTTTTCTCGTTCGCCGCGATATAGGCCTCCTGCCAGGCAAAGCTCCCGTCGTCAAAGATCAGCTCACCGGCCTCGCCGACATAGTAGTTGCTCGAGGTCCCGGCCCCGTTGCAGTCCGTGATGGTCAGCACCGAGGGCTCCGCCCCTTCGTCGCTGACGGCAAGGTAAATGATGCAGCCCTCCGCGCCGTCTGCGAGCGAGAGGGAATAGCCGTTCAGGCAGAGCGTCACCTGCACGCCGTTTTTCGCCACACACAGCGGCTCGTCCAGCGTCCAGTCCTCCGTCAGATAGTAGCAGCCGCTTTCCAGCTGCCCGCCGCGCACCGTCAGCGGCTCGAAAGCCGGTTCCTCACAGGCGTCCTCGCGGTTGACTGCGTGGATGTGCGTGCCGTCCGCCGGCGCTTCCTCTGCGGCCGCATCCGTTTCTGCCGCCGCATCCTGCTCCGGCTGTTCGGCAGTTTCCGTGTTTGCTTCTGCCGCAGCCGCATCGGGCTGTGTCCCGTCGGCGGGCGCAGCTTCCGCTTCTGCGACCGTGTCCGCCGCCTCCTGCGCGGGCTGCTCTGCGGTCTGATCGTCCGCCGCGGCCGCGCACACGCTGCACAGCCCCACGACGAGTGCCAGGATCAGCACCAGGCTGAGCCATCTTTGTTTCTTCATGTCCTTCTCCTCCTGTGGTTGGAGTATTATGTTTACCAAAAGAGTACCATATTTGCACTGTTTTTTCAACGTTTTTCTCCGGTTTTAAGCAAATATTAAACTTTTTTCTGCCAACATCACCATATATGGGACAAAACCTCCCGCCTTCCGCAACATCTTGTTTTCCGTTGACAGGCCCGTCCTCCGCACACTATAATATCTTCTGGCATTTCACAGAAAGAAGGCGTCCGGATGGATCAGAAAAACGCATTTCTCGGCACGGAGCCGATCGGCAGACTCCTGTTCCGGCTGGCGATCCCGACGGTGATCGCGCAGCTCGTCAATATGCTCTATAATATTGTAGACCGCATCTACATCGGCCACATGCCGCAGGTCGGCAGCCTGGCCCTGACCGGTCTTGGCGTCTGCACGCCGATCATCCTGATCGTGTCGGCCTTCGCTGCGCTCGTCGCCTCAGGCGGCGCACCGCGCGCGTCCATCAGCATGGGCAAGGGCGATCTGCAGACGGCCGAGAAGATGCTCGGCGGCTGCTTCTCCCTGCAGCTTGGCATCTCTGCCGTCCTGACCGCGGTGCTTCTCATCTGGAACCGCGATCTGCTTCTTGCCTTCGGCGCGAGCGAGCAGACCATCGATTATGCCGCCGACTATATGCAGATCTACGCCATCGGCACCGTCTTCGTCCAGCTGACGCTCGGCATGAACGCGTTCATCACCGCCCAGGGCTTTGCGCGGGAGGGGATGCTCACTGTGCTGATCGGCGCCGTGTGCAATATCGTGCTCGACCCGATCCTGATCTTCAAGCTCGGCATGGGTGTGCGCGGCGCTGCGCTGGCGACCATCGTCTCGCAGGGCGTGTCGTGCCTGTGGGTCGTGCTGTTCCTGTTCAGCAAAAAAAGCGTCCTGAAGCTGCGCGTGCAGAACTTCCTGCAGAGCCCGCGGCTCATCCTGCCCTGCGTGGGCCTCGGCACGGCGACGTTTATCATGCAGGCGAGCGAGAGCGTGCTCTCCGTCTGCTTCAATTCCTCGCTGGCCCGCTACGGCGGCGATATTGCCGTCGGCGCCATGACCATCCTCACGAGCGTCATGCAGTTTGCGCTCCTGCCCCTGCAGGGGATCTCGCAGGGCGCGCAGCCGATCCTGAGCTATAACTACGGCGCAAAGAACGTCGAGCGCGTCAGAAAGACCTTCCGCGTGCTCCTGACCGTCTGCCTGACGTATTCCGCGCTGATCTGGGCGTTTGTCATGCTTTGCCCGCGCGTGTTCGCCGGGATCTTCACGCCAGACGCCGAACTGATCGAATTCACCGGCCGCGCCCTTCGCATCTACTGCGCGGTGCTGGCGATCTTCGGCATCCAGCAGGCCTGCCAGATCACCTTCGTCTCCATCGGCAAGGCCGTCTGCTCCATCATCGTGGCCGTCATGCGCAAATTCGTCCTGCTCATCCCGCTGATCTACCTGATGCCGCACCTCGTCCCGGATCCGACCCTGGGCGTCTACCTCGCCGAGCCCGTCGCCGATACCCTCGCCGTGACCTTCACCTCCATCCTCTTCTCCCACCAATTCCGCAAAGCCCTCCGCACCCTCGAATCGGAACACAGCGCGTAAAAAGAGAAAAAAGGCCCGCCGCGCTGCTGCGCGGCGGGCCTTGGTTTATTCCTCCGGTTTATCGTCCTCATCCGGCGTTTTTTTATGCGCCTGTTCGATCGTATGGATCAGGAAGGCGCCCATTGCGGCGATCGCGCCGACGATGCCCCAGCCGGAGCTGTTTGCCGCCGATGCGCCGATCAGTTCGAGCAGGAAGCTGAAGGCCAGCGTGCCTGCCAATGCCCAAATCGCCATATCCGTACCTCCCAGTTACCTTTTTCTCAGGATAGCACACGGGGCCGGGAAAAGCAAGGCATCAGGCTTCCAGCTTGTACTTTTCCTCAAACGCGTTGTACTGGAGCAAGAATTCGTTGCTGCCGGATTTGACGTCGCTGAGATACTTGTGCAGGTCGATGCGCTCGTTCTTCATGTCGAGCAGACAGCCGGCGATGTTCGAGCAGTGGTCGGATACGCGCTCGAGGTTCGTCAGCAGGTCGGAGAGCACGAAGCCCGCAGCCAGCGAGCATTCGCCGCGCTGGAGTCTGGCGATGTGGTTCGTGCGCAGCTCGTCCTTGAGCTTGTCGATGACCTGCTCGAGCGGCTCGACCTGCCGCGCCAGCGCCAGATCGTCCTGCAGGAATGCGCGGCTCGTCAGATCGACGATCTCGCCGACCGCGTCCAGCATGGTCTGCAGCTCCTTCTGCGCCGTCGGCGTGAACGAGACGCCCTTCTCCTTCAGCTCCTCGGCGGATTCGATGATGTTGACGGCGTGGTCCGCGACGCGCTCGAAATCGCCGATCAGATGCAGCAGCATCGACGACTCTACGCTGTCCTGCTCGCTCATCGGCTGCGTGGCCAGGTGCACAAGGAAGGTGCCGAGCGTGTCCTCATACCGGTCGGTATCGTCCTCACGCTTGCGGACCGAGGCGGCCAGCTCCGGCGTGAAGTGCAGCACGGCCTGCAGGCTCTCATGCAGCGCCAGCTCCGCGTCGGCGGCCATGCGCTTGGTCAGCTCCTCGCTCTTGACGAGCGCGATGGCCGGCGTGGCGAACAGACGCTCGTCCAGCACGGCGGCGGTATCGGGGTGATCCGTCTCCGGGATCAGCCGGTACGACAGCTTTTCCAGCAGCCCGCAGCAAGGCAGCAGCATCAGCGTACACAGCACATTGAAGATCGAGTGGATGACCGCGATCTGGAACGTGTCGATCGGCTGGTCGACGAAGGAGAAGTGCAGCAGCAGATTTGCCGTCTCAAACACCGTCAGCCAGACGACCGTGCCGATGATATTGAAGCTCAGATGCACGACGGCGGCCCGGCGGGCATTTTTATTCGTGCCGACGGACGAGAGCATGGCCGTCACGCAGGTGCCGATATTCTGGCCCATGATGATGGGAATCGCCGCGCCATAGCTGACCGCGCCGGTCGACGAGAGCGCCTGCAGGATACCGACCGAGGCGGACGAGGACTGCACGATGCCGGTCAGAATCGCACCGGCCAGCACACCGAGGATGGGATTGGAGAACATCAGGAAGAACTTTGTGAAGTTCGGGTCATTGCGCAGCCCCGAGACCGAGCCGGACAGCGACTCCATGCCGAACATCAGCGTCGCAAACCCGAGCAGGATGAGGCCCGTGTCCTTTTTCTTGCCCTTGCCGGTCAGATACAGAATGATGCCGATCACGGCCAGCACCGGCGTGAACGACGACGGCTTCAGCAGCTGCAGAAACAGGCTGTCGCCGCTGATGCCGGACAGCGACAGCAGCCACGCCGTGACCGTCGTGCCGATGTTCGCGCCCATGATCACCGGGATCGACTGCCGCAGGCTCAGAAGCCCGGAGTTGACAAAGCCGACCACCATGACCGTCGTCGCCGACGACGACTGGATCACCGCCGTCACGGCAAGTCCCGTCAGCAGGCCGGAAAACCGTCCGCTCGTCAGCTTCGCCAGAATGGCCTTCAGCGAGCCGCCCGCCCGCTTTTCCAGCGCCGTCCCCATCACGCTCATGCCAAACAGGAACAGGCTCAGCGAGCCGAGCATGGTCAAAAAGTCAAAAATCGTCATTTCACAAAGATCCCTTTCCGTATTTCTCTTGTGTTCTGACCCTACTATAAAT